>OCVV011158643.1_pt1 | contig 10262 bp, 5 predicted proteins | sample 1539721 | NCBI WGS metagenome assembly OCVV01 (sample SAMN02144230, study PRJEB22623) | gut metagenome | biome: sheep rumen | host: Ovis aries | place: New Zealand
CCCCCTCCCCAACGACGAGATGAAGGGCCGCATCATCGGCCGCGAGGGCCGCAACATCCGCAGCATCGAAACGCTGACCGGCTGCGACCTGATTATCGACGACACGCCCGAGGCCATCACGGTCTCCAGCTTCGACCCCGTCCGCCGCGAGGTGGCGAGACTGGCGCTGGAGAAGCTGATCGCCGACGGCCGCATCCACCCCGCCCGCATCGAAGAGATGGTCGCCAAGGCCCAGAAAGAGGTCAACGCCACCATCAAGGCCGAGGGCGAGCGCGCCGTGTTTGAGACCAATATCCACGGCCTGCACCCGGAGCTGGTGAAGCTCCTGGGCCGCATGCGCTACCGCACCAGCTACGGCCAGAACGTGCTGAACCACTCCATCGAGGTGTCCCACATCGCGGGCCTGCTGGCTGCCGAGCTGGGCGCCGACGTGGCCACCGCCAAGCGCGCCGGCCTGCTGCACGATATCGGCAAGGCCATCGACCACGAGGTGGAGGGCAGCCACGTCACCATCGGTGTGGACATTGCCCGCAAGTACCATGAGTCCGAGGCGGTCATCCACGCCATCGAGGCCCACCACAACGATGTGGAGCCCCAGACCATCGTCGCCTGCCTGGTTCAGGCGGCCGACGCCATCTCCGCCGCCCGCCCCGGCGCCCGGCGCGAGAACATCGAGAACTACGTCAAGCGTCTCGAAAAGCTGGAGGAAGTTTCCAAGAGCTTCCCCGGCATCGCCAGCTCCTACGCCATCCAGGCCGGCCGCGAGATCCGCATCATGGTCGAGCCGGACAAGGTCAGCGAGGATCAGATGGTCCTGCTCGCGCGGGACATCGCCAAGAAGATCGAGGAGGAGCTCACCTACCCCGGTCAGATCAAGGTGCACATGCTGCGCGAGACCAAGGTCGTCGATTACGCCAAATAAATACAAAAAAGCAGAGCGCCCGGCTTCAAAGCCGGGCGCTTCCGCTTTATGCCGCCTCGTCCGGGATGCCCGCGTCGTCCAGCATGTCCCGGATGCTGATGCCGTAGCCCCGTTTCGGGTCGGACAGGAAGACATGGGTCACGGCGCCCACCAGCTTCCCGTCCTGCAGGATGGGGCTGCCGCTCATGCCCTGTACGATGCCGCCCGTCTCGGCGCAGAGCGCGGGGTCTGTCACGCTGAGCATCACATGCTCCCCGTCGCTGTCCCGGTAGATGCGGCTGACCCGCACGGAAAACTCCCGGCTCTGCCCGCCGTCCACGGTGGAGAGGATCGTGGCCGGGCCGGTGCGGATCTCCCCGGTCTCCACCAGGCGGCCGCCGCACGGGCTGTTCATATGGCCGTAGATGCCGTGCTCGGTGTTGCGCTCAATGCTGCCCAGCACCTGCCCCAGGTCGGCGCAGCCGTTCAATTCGCCGGGGCTGCCTGCCGCGCCGGGCTTGACGGAGACCACCTCCGCCCCGGTGATGCTGCCCTCGCTCAGGGGCAGCATGGCCCCGCTGTCCGTGTCGCTGATGCTGTGGCCCAGCGCGCCGTAGAGACCGGTTTTCGGGTCGCAGAAGGTGAGCGTCCCGATGCCGGAGATCCCGTCCCGCAGCCACATACCCAGCATCCACTGCTTCTCCGCCGACTGTACCGGCTGCACCGTCAGCAGCAGCGGTTTGCCGCCGCGCAAAACCCGCAGCTCCGCCCGCTCGCCGTCAAGCGCCTCCACCGCGGCGATGAACTCCCCGGCGCTGCCGACCTTCCGGCCGGCCAGCTCCACGATCACGTCGCCCTGGCGCACGCCGGCCTCCTCCGCCGGGGAGACGCTGCCACCGGCGGTCTCCACCGTGCCGGTGCCGGCCACCAGCACGCCCTCCGTACGGATCTGAATGCCGACGACCTGGCCGCCCAGCTCCAGCTCCTGCGCAAAAGCCGACGGCGCGAAGGCCGCCAGCGCGAGGACAAAGAGCCCCGTCAACACATATTTTTTCATGGAATCCCCCTCCGCTTGCAAGATACGAATGCGATACCCGCAAAAAACAGTATGTGCGGAGCGGGGCAAACAACACGCGGCACATTTTAGTTGTCAAAAATCGCCGCGGCTTTCAAAATTTTCTGCACTGAATGAAAAAACAGAACGCGGGAGGCAGCCGCCTCCCGCGTTTCCTGCGAAGATTGGTATTATTCCTGCGGCAATGAGTCGTAGTAGCTCACAAAACGCTCGGCCAGCTCGCCGCGGGTCAGGGTCTCGCCAGAGGCCTCCTCCGCTTCAAAGGGCACGCCGACGGCCTCACTGAAGACGGAGAGGATATCCTCCACGTCCGTGCCGCTCAGCACGGTATCGGCCGCCGCGTCGCCGGGCAGGATGCCGTAGGAGGCGAAGGTCTCGATGGCCTCCTCCTGGGCGGCGGCGTCGCCGCCGATCAGGGCGTAGAGCATGCCGGCCAGCTCGCCGACCGTGGCGTCAAGATCCACGCCGAAGGCCGCGTCGGTGGCCGGGGCCATCAGCATTTCCTCAAACACGAAGCGCACGGCCTCGTAGTGCTCGTAATCCTCGGTCACGTCGGCAAATTCCACCTGGCTGTTGTCCACGGAGCCGAAGGGGTTGAGGATCGAATCGTAGAGATCGGCGTTGGCGTTGATGGCGCCGGCGCCGCCCGCGGTGAAGCGCACGCCGTTTTCCAGGAAGGCCGCGTAGGCTTCCGCATAGCTCTTGAGCTTCTCGGGCGTGAGGGCCTTCAGCTCCTGCATGCGCTGCAGCTTCAGGTCATCGGGCTCCCCGGTCAGGCGGGAGAGGATCGCGCTCACGGCGCCGCTCAGCTCGCCTTCGGGCTTGGCATAGCCGTTGTAGGCGGAGAGGATGTAGCCGTCCAGCTCTTCCTGATCCAGCTCCAGATTGGCCACGTAATCGGCCAGGCCGTCCATCACGTCAAAGCTCTCGGTCACATTGGGATCGCGGTAGGTGATGATATAGGGGCCGCCGTCGTCGATAAAGCCGTGCCACACGGAGTAGACGCCGTACTGATCGCGCAGCAGGGGGTAGAGGTAGTCGTCGCTGATGAGCGCGGAGATCGCGTCCTGCTCGGCGGAGTAGTCCTCCAGACCGGCGCCGGCAAAGCCGGAGACGATGCCGTTAAACTGCACGGAGCTGTCCACCACCAGGGCCTCAAAGCCGGCGCAGGGCTCGAAGACGTAGGTCTGGGCCTCGATGGGCTCGGCGTCCAGCTTCTCCAGGAAGGCGTCGGCCAGGGGGGCATTCACCGCGATGCCCTCGGCACTGCCGGCGCAGGCGGCGATGGCGTTATAGCGGTTGTGGAAGTAGTTCTGGATCTCCGCGAGCTTCGCGGCCACCTCTTCGGGGTGATCCTGCATGGCGTTCTCTGCCGCTTCGAGGAAGCCGTAGTAATCCAGATAGTTGAAATAATAATAGTAGGCGTAGAGCGGGGAGGAAGCCGCAAAAGCGCGGTAGAGCATGGGGTTGTAGGGGCTATTGTTGATGGAGCTCTTGAGAGAGGCCTTGCTCTGCTGAATGAGGCCCAGCAGGGTCTCGCTGTCGTCGAAGGAGGTCTCGTACAGCAGTTCATACAGCAGCTCGTAGCCCGCTTCCAGATCCTCGTCCTCGGCGATCCAGCCGGCGCGCAGGTTGGGGCGGTATTCGTCCGTGCCGTAGGTGTTGAGCAGGGACAGGCGGATCTCGCCGTTATAGAAGTAGCGGCCGGTCAGGGCAGCCAGCTCCTCGCGGCTGTGCTTTGCGGTGTCCAGCTCGCCCAGCAGGGAGGTATAGAGAGCGAACCAGTGGATGTCCTCCTGGGGCAGGCCGGAGGCGTCCAGCAGCAGCACGACCTGGCTGACGCCGTCCACGCCCGCTTCGGCGCTGATGCGGCGGACATTGTCTTCGCCCGTCTCGTCGCTGATTGCGTATTCACGCATCTCCTCGGGCAGGGAGGAGGTGGTCACGGCCTGCAGCTGGGCCACCAGCGCGGAGGCGTCGTCCTCTTCCTCATCCTCGGCGTTGGTCGCCTCGACGAGGGCCTGGATCTCCTCCTCGCTCATGCCGGCCTTGACGTCCGCCAGCTTCTCCGCCAGGGCGGTGTCCAGCTCCTCGCGCAGGCCGGGCTCGGGATAGGTGCTCACCAGAGCGGTAATGGCATTTCCAAGCAGCTGCTCACTGACAGCCTTCTGGTACAGGCCCTGCTGGTTCCAGTCGTCCAGCAGCTCCAAGGCGTCCACGTAGTCCATGTAGTCGAAGGGATTGCCGGAGGCGGCGTGGGAATAGGCGATCTGGGTGATCAGGTCAACGCCCACGTCTTCGCCCTCGCCGGTGAGCTTCATCTGCAGCCCCAGGGAGGACATGACGCTGTCCACCAGCTCCTGCGAAAAGCCGTTCGCGGCGACCTCCGCCAGAGCGGCGTCCACGGTCTCACGGAAGAGTTGGGCGTCCTCGGCGTTCACATTGTGGGCAGAGAAGACCACCGCGTCCTCGGGACCCTCGGTCTCGATATAGGTGGCAAAGCTGCCCGCAGGCAGGGCCTTCTTCAGCGCCTGCATCAGCGGGGAAGCCTCGTCCAGCAGCAGGTCGGTCAGGGTGTTGAGGATGAGCTCGGTCTGGGGATCGTCCTTCACGCCGGGGCAGACGAAGGCGTAGTAGACGGTAGAGCGGTTCTCGGTGTTGGCGCCGGCCTCCACCGGGAAGGCAAAGATCTCCTCCGCGTCTTCGCTCAGCGGCGAGTAGTCGGGATCCTCAAAGCTGAATTCGCGCTTCTCATAGGGGGCGAAGGCCTCGTCCAGCAGCTTGAGGAAGGCGCTGTAGTTGTCGAACTGGCCGTAGAGATAGGCGATGCAGTTGGAGGGGTGGTAGTAGGTGTTGTGGAAGTCCTGCAGGGATTCCCAGGTCATATCGGGGATGAATTCGGGCTCGCCGCCGGACTCGTTGCCGATCATGGAGCCGGGGAAGGCGGTGCGCATCAGGTTGTTGTTCGCGCTGCTCTCCAGATCCATGGCGCCCAGCATCTCGGAATAGACCGTGCCCTCGATGCTCAGCGCGTCCTCGGGATCGGCCAGACGGTAGCGCCAGGCCTCCTCGCGGAAGATGCTCTCATCGGTCATGATGCTCGGGTGCAGGCAGCTGTCGGTGTAATAGTCGGCGTACTTCAGGAGCTGCTCCTCCGACAGGCTCCCCACCGGGTAGGAGGTGAAGAGCGGGTAGGTGAAGGCGTTCATGTAGCTGTTGTAGGTCTGATAGATCAGATTGAAGAACAGCGCCTTGGAGGGATACTTCTCCGAGCCGTCCAGCGTGGAGTGCTCGAACACATGGGGCAGGCCCGTGTTGTCCACCGCGCGGGTGAAGAAGCTCAGGTCAAAGACCCGGTTGGTGTCGTTGTTGGCGATGTACATGAGCTGGGCGCCGGTGCGCTCATGCTCAAAGAGGACGACCGTGGCGCCGACCAGCGGGAAATCGCGGGTCTCGCGGACGGTGAAGCCCTCCACCGTATCGCCCACGGCGGGCAGGGCGTCGTCGGCATAGGCGCGCGCCGGCGCGGAGAAAGCCCCCGCGGAGAGCAGCACGGCCAGAGCCAGCAGGACAGACAGCAGTTTCTTCATTCGTTTCGCTCCTTTATTGCTTTAGTTTGCTGATGATTGTCCATTTTATGCTTTGGAGCCCCAGATGTCAAGAAAAGATAGTAAAGAACCGTCGCCCGACGGATGGAATCACCCGTGCAGCAGTATTCTTTGCACGGGCCGGTCCTCGACGTCCCGAAGCCTTCCCCGCGCACGGGAAGGTGCCCCGGTGCGCGCTCCGGGGCGGATGAGGTCTTCTCGCCGGACCCTGTACCATGCCCGCGGGCGAGGACAAGCCCCGCCCCTGCCGGCCACTGGCCACTGACCACCGACCACTGACCACTGGTCACCGGCTGTGCCGAATCCCGGGCACATAAAAAGGAAGCTCTGAAAAACAAGGTTTTCAGAGCTTCCTTTTCTTTGCTGTTTGCTTTGCTTTTTGGCCTCGCCCTCGGGGAAGATGATCTTGTTGACGAAGAAGAAGATCACCATGGAGACGCCGCCGTTCAATACGACCGTGACGATGTTGTACACCCAGTCGGGCACGAAGAGGCCGCCCACCGCCACCCAGATGCAGTTGATGGAGTTGACGATGCAGGTGACGATGATGAAGGCGATGAAGTACCACATGATCTGGTACCAGATGTTGCCCTTGCTGCGGAAGACCAGGCTGCGCTGCAGCGGGAAGTTCACCGCCTCGCCGATGAACATGGCGATCAGATAGGCGAAGAAGTAGCGCATGCCGCCGTGAGCCGCGTCATAGCCCAGGATGTTCCACTGGAAATCCACGGCGCGCCCGGCCACGTTCCAGTGCAGCGGGATCGCGGGCCAGCCGAAGTCCGTCTCCGGCAGGGAGGAGAACAGTTTCGGCAGAAACTGCAGGATCAGGTACTTGAAGACCGTGATCACATTGCTCACGATGATGAACAGGCCGCCCTCGCGCACCCACTTGGCGAGCTTGGGGTTTTTCTCTTCAAAGTTTTTCCAGAATTGCACGGGAGATCCTCCTCATGTTTTCGGCTTGAAGGACAGCAGCAGGTCCGCCCCGAAGTCCAGGGTGATGAGGGCAAAGACGATACCCCAGAAGATATGGCCGCCGGTGAAGAACACCACCGTCAGCACGCAGACCAGCGCGGTCAGGATCAGGGCCACGATGGGAGAAATGCCGTTTGCGTTTTTCATGTTCTCTCCTCCTTACTCCAGGGCCTTCTGCTTTTTGGAGACGCCCATCTGCTTGAAGAAGCCGCCCACGATCTTGCCCAGGCCCTTGCAGAAAGCGATGCCGTGGCCGTTGATGATGTCGAGGATGCCGTCGCACATCTCCTGGGAGCACATGCCGCCCGCCATCTTGCCGATGGCCCGGATGGGCATGTTGTAAATGAAGGTGATGTTCAGATCCGGCTCGCCCCTGGCGATACTCTTCTGCAGCATGCCGTCCATGATCTTCCACACGAGGCGCGCTTTCAGGCTCTTCGCGTAGTAGAGCTGGGCGATGGCGTCGTTGGCCTGGATGGTGCCGGCCCAGTGCCCGTCCGGGATCTCATGGCCGAGAAGGGTCTCAAACTCCGCGTCGGACACGGCCTTGATGCTGCCGCTGGCGTAGCTCGGGAGCTTCGTCAGATCCTCGCAGGCCGGGGCGTCGGTACCCTTGACGGTGATCATGCCGGAGAGCTTCACGTCCTCCACATTGGCGCAGATCTGGATTTCATACGCGCCGCCGTCGATCTCGAACCTGCCGGTCTTGTCGTTCCAGTAGCGGAAGGCCTTGTCGTCGAGAGGAATGGTGACGGTCTTGCTCTCGCCGGCCTTGAGGAAGACCTTGGCAAAGCCCTTGAGCTCCTTGCTGGGGCGGTAAACGGTCGGGTTCACCGCGTGGACATAGAGCTGCGCCACCTCGGCGCCGTCCACCTCGCCGGTATTGGTGAGGGTGAACGTGGCTTCCTTGTCGGAGACCTTGAGATCGGAGTATGCAAAGCTCGTGTAGCTCAGGCCGAAGCCGAAGGGGAAGAGGACGGGGACCTTCGCCGTGTCGTAGTAGCGGTAGCCCACATACAGACCCTCGCGGTACTCTACGGTGCGCTCTTTGGCCGGGAAGTAGGGGGCGGAGGAGCAGTCCTCATACTTGTAGGGGTAGCTCTCGGAGAGCTTGCCGGAGGGGTTCACCTCGCCCAGAATGACCTTCAGCACGGCGCTGGCGCCGGCCTGGCCGCAGAGGTAGCCGTGGACCATGGCCCTGCACTGATCGATCCAGGGCATCTCCACGCTGGAGCCCGCGGACATGACGATGATCACGTTGGGATTGGCGTCGCTGACGGCCTTCAAGGTCTCAATCTGGCACTGGGGAATGGCGAGGGTGGAGCGGTCCAGACCCTCCGACTCGCTGATCTCGTCGAGACCCAGATACAGCAGCACGTAGTCGGCCTTCTTCGCGAGCTCGGCGGCCTTCTGCATCATGGCGGCGTCGGGCGCGCCGTGGCGGGGATAGCCCGCCTCAAAGCCCACCACGTCCAGGTCGAAATTGCCGATCACATCCATGGTGTGATCCAGCTTCGTGCAGTTGACGACGGAGGAGCCGGCGCCCTGGTATCTGGCCTTCTGGGCAAACTCGCCGATCACGGCGACCTTGCTGCCCTTCTTGAGCGGCAGGATGTTGTTTTCATTCTTGAGCAGCACGATGCTCTGCTCGCTGGCCTTCCGGGCGAAGGCGTGGTGGGCGTCCACGTCAAAGGGCTTGCCCTTGTACTGATCCACGGCCCTGCGGGTGGAGAGCATCACGTCGAGCAGCTCGTCCACGCGCACATCGACCTCGGCCTCGGTGATCTTCCCGTCCGCCACGGCCTGCATCAGCTGGCGCGGGCCGTCGCCGCCGGTGGAGGGCATCTCCAGATGGGAGCCTGCCCGCACGCCCTCGGTAAAGTCGTTGTTGGCGCCCCAGTCGGACACGACGAAGCCGTCAAAGCCCCAGGTGTCCCGCAGGATCTCCTGCAGCAGGTGGGCGTTCTCGTTGGCGTAGGTGCCGTTGACCATGTTGTAGGAGGACATGATGGACTTGGGGTGGCCCTCCCGCACGGCGATTTCAAAGTTGGTGAGATAGATTTCGCGGAGCGTCCGCTCATCCATAACGGAGTTGGAGGCCATGCGGCGAAGCTCCGTGTTGTTCGCGGCGAAGTGCTTCGGGCAGGCGGAAACGCCGTTTGCCTGGATGCCGCGGATGTAGCCTGCGGCCATCTTGCCCGCGAGATAGGGGTCCTCGGAGAAATACTCAAAGTTGCGGCCGCAGAAGGGGCTGCGCTTGATGTTGAGGCCGGGGCCCAGCAGCACGCAGACGTCCTGGCTGGCGGCTTCCTCGCCCAGCATTCTGCCCAGCTCCTCACCGAGAGCCGGGTCCCAGGAGTTTGCCATGGTGGCGGCGGTGGGATAGCAGGTGGCGGGCACGGAGCCGTTCAGGCCCAGCTGGTCGCCGGCGCCCTCCTGCTTGCGGATGCCGTGGGGGCCGTCGGAGAGGGTCATGTTCTCGATGCCGAGACGGCGGACGCTCTGGGTCTGCCAGAAATCCCGGCCGGAGAGCAGATGCGCCTTCTCCTCCAGCGTCATCTGTTTGATCAGATCCTGATGTTTCAAAGCAATAGCTTCCTCCTTTTATCTGATACGCCGCAAGGCGGCGTCACAATGATCCGTGATTCTCCTTCGCTTTCAAACACAAAGCCCGGCAAAGCGGGTTTGTGTTTGAGAGGAAAACGGAAGGAGCGGATAGGAAGCTTTCCCGGCTCTTGCGCAAACCGGGAAAGCGGACTGGAGCGAGTTTCGTTTGACGAAGAGGGGCTGTCACTGTCCCCGGACGGAGAGCGGTGACAGCCCCGGATATGGTTTGCGCCGGTATCAGGCTTTCTTGGCCTTGAGGTACTTCTTGATGAGCAGGAACTCCCAAAGTGCGCACAGCAGCACGACCGCTGCCAGGATGACGTTCTTCACGACCTCCCAGGTGGTGGCGCCGCCCTTGGCGTCGGAAGCGTAGGCACGGCTGTTGGCAGTGGTGTAGAGGATGTTCTTGCAGGCCTGACGCATGGCGATCACAGAGGTCGCGCTGGTGGTGTCGCTGACCTTGGAGAAGTCGGTCGCCTGCGGGGTCAGGCAGAAGTCGTTGCCGTTGCGGATCAGGATGTCCGCATCCTGGTAGCCGTAACCGCCGAAGTAGTCGGTCAGCACCATGCCGCGGAAGCCCCATTCGCCGCGCAGAACGGTCTTCTGCAGCTCGGAGGTGGCGGCGGCGTACTTGTTGCCGATGTAGTTGAAGGCGGACATGACAGCGCCGCAGTGGCCTTCCTTGACGGAGATCTCAAAGGGCTTGAAGTAGATCTCGCGCATGGCCTGCTCGTTGGACCAGGTGCAGAGCATGTCGGTGCGGTGCGTCTCCTGATCGTTCATGGCGAAGTGCTTCATGAAGGCGTACACGCCGCTCTCGCCGGCGCCCAGAATGGCGTTGGCGGCCATCTTTCCGGAGATGTAGCCGTCCTCGGAGTAGTACTCGAAGTTACGGCCGGCAAAGGCGGTGCGGTGGATGTTCATGGCGGGAGCGTACCAGCCGGATACGTCCATCTCGTCGGCCATCTTGCCGATGGAAGCGCCGAAGTCATGGGCCAGGCCATCGTTCCAGGTGGCGGCGATCACAACGCCGGCGGGGAAGCCGATGGAGGCCTTGCCGGTGAAGTTGTTGTTGATGGAGGCGGGGCCGTCGCAG
>OCVV011359876.1_pt1 | contig 10259 bp, 10 predicted proteins | sample 1539721 | NCBI WGS metagenome assembly OCVV01 (sample SAMN02144230, study PRJEB22623) | gut metagenome | biome: sheep rumen | host: Ovis aries | place: New Zealand
GTCAAAGTCATGGACGCTGATGAGAACCTGCTCTGTGATGACTGGGTGAGTACCATGTCAGGCCCGCAGGACCGCAGCTTCTATCTGGATCCCGGTTCCTATTCCGTCTGTGTTTATGTTTCATACGCTGATACATCCGGTGACTACAGATTTTTTCTGAAGGAGACATCCCTGCACATGCCGCCGGAAAATATCGTATGTGACCAGACCTACGAGGGATTCTTTCACAGTACCCCTGACGATACCGTCCATGAGCAGCATACATTCAGGCTGACAGCTTCTGCTCCTGTATCCTCCATCGAGTGTTCCTCCACTGCGGGGCTGGAACTCACGATCAGGGATCTCAACGAAAACATCCTTTACTCCATGATCACGGATAATGGCCGGCGGGAGGAACTGCAGCTGTTACCCGGCGAATACCTTCTGATGGTGGAATCCTTCGGTATTGCCGGCGAATACAGCTTCCGTGTTCACACAGCCGGAACATCAAATGAGGACGGAGCCGTTCCTGAAGTATCCACAGATGAGCCCGGTCCTGACCAGTCAGGCAATACTCCGGCAGCCGGTTCAGAAACAGGTTCGGAAACCGGAGGCCAGACAGTTTCCCCTGCCCCGGACCAGTCATCCGGAACAGATTCCGCAGCGGACAACAGCGGCGATGAATCATCCGCCTCTCCAAAAGCAAAGGGACCTCTCTTGTGGCTGAAAGAAAATATCCTCAGTCCTGAGACTTTTATCGGTGCCCTTGTCATCGGTGTTCTCGTCAATAAGATATCGGACTTGTTGTCAGGGAAAAAAGATTAAAGCACTTGTTACTGACATTCGCCTGCGGCCGGAGCAAGGATGAGCGTGGATGATCATCTGAAGAAGTTGATTTTGTGCTGCATGGCAATGATTCTTTTGCTGTCAGCAGCGGGCTGTAGAAAGAACAATGGAGTTATGCAGGATAATCAGGGCAAGCGGAGCTCGTCGAATTTGAAGGGGCCGGGCATGGATTTGACGGAGATGATAAAACAAGAGCCGCTCAAATGTCTGTCGATTTTGTAAAAGAGCACATTACCTGAGCTTATTCTCGAATATTTCTACGATCGTCTTTTCGGTTCCGATCATGCCGGGAGACGCGATCAGTCCCATGTTGCGCATGGTGTCCTCCGGGGTCTTTTCATTGATGCTCATGTCACCTGCCCTGAGTTCGGGCAGGAAGGTATAAGTATCCGACATGGAATTGAGGCCTCCCAGAAGAAGCAGCACACATCCGCTGTAGGGCAGGAAGAAGGGGAAAGAGCAAATGGTCGTTGCGAGGATGTTGGCTCTTCTGTGCGGATGCAGGCCCTTGTTTTTGACGATGGCATTGATAAAGGGGGCAACGCAGATGTTGGCGATCGTATTGATCGCTGCGATCAGGATACCCTGCGCTGTTGCCGTGATCATAAAGACTTCAGTATCTTTTGTGTGATTGTTTTATGGTTTTCCTTGTGCGAGAATAGAATCAAAGATAAGGAAACATCAATAAAACATAAGGAAGCACCAATAATCCGAAAGCATCAAGGAGGTGCGTATGGGCATTTTTTCAAATATTTTCAGATACCGCGAAGCGGGAGAGGGACCGAATGCCGATAACGTAGAGCGCTTCGGGGAGCCGGCCCGCTCTCTGTTCACAAGCTCCAAGGTCCTGACTCTGCACCATGACATCGAGATCACAGACGATGCGGGTAATGTCGTCTACCGGGCAAAGAGTGAATTTCCCTCGATCCGCGATAAGACAGATCTCTTCACCGCGGACGGGAAGCATGTCTCCCACATAGAGAGAAAGATTCTGTCGCTCCACGAGAAGCACTTTATCAGCATGGCGGACGGGACCGAGTTCGAACTGTCCAATGAACTCTTTCACCTGATCAAGGACATCACCAATATCGAGGGCCTGGGCTGGCAGCTCCGGGGAAACATCCTGGGGCTGAATTTCGAGCTTTACGATGAGCACGACCGCATCATCGCCGTGATCGCTCAGAAGATGCTTTCCCTGCACGACAAATTCTGCATCGATATTTACAGACCGGAATATCAGGATACTGTCGTCACGATCCTGATCACGCTGCAGCACATGATCAGGGACCGCGAGGCCTCCTCATCCGCTTCGGCCGGATCGTCGGCAGGAGAGTAAGGCCTGCCGGCCGTGTCGGCAATCCGATGGATATTGCCAGCATGGTCCTGTTCCTTTGCTCTGATAAGGCAGGGTTCATTACCGGGGAAAATAAAGCTGTCTGTGCTGTTTCCAAAGCTTTCCTCGAAATGCTGAACGAACTTTTTCAGCACAAGATCCATATTGAGTCTGTCCTTGCTGACGAACTGGTTCTTGTCACGCTCACCGGCGTCATAGGTCTTGCTGTTGATCGCCTCCTCAGCAATGAACAGGTTGTAAAACCAGATTTCGAAGATACGGTTGGATATCGCGACCTGGCCTTCCACGTCTTTTAGAAAATAGAAAAACCCTTCACCACAGCTCTGATCCGGTCTGAATCTGCTTGTTCAGCGCCATGGTGAAGGGTTTTTCCACATAAAGGGGGAGTATGAAAATCTATTTTGGAAAGCTGGAAGTTCGCTATGAAGGAAACCGTCATCATCCTGCTTTCTGACTGCTGTTTCCTGTCTTCCGCTTACAAGTGATATCATACACGATGATTCTAAAATGCCGATTTATGATTTATAAAGAAATCATAAGAAATTCGGAAATAGTTTTGGAAAACGATCTGCGAATGTTTTTTCAGCATAGTGCCGGGCTGTTGACCACACTTGTAAACACTAGTTCATGGCTGGATTTACAAGGCTGAATGTTTGCCTGAAAGGTCTTTCTGCCAGGAAAGGGGCCGCCTTTATCGTGAATAAGGGGCTGTACGCTGTGTCAATTATTCCGGAATGGTTTATAATATTTTATGGAAAGCTGTTTTGCAGAGCGAGTGCCGGGGGATCCCCGGCACAGCTGTTATCAGGAGCTGTTATTCAGGAGGATAAGGATATGCTGGAAGTGGGAAGCAAGGCACCGGAGTTTTCTCTGCAGGACCAGAATGGGGAATTCCATTCTCTCTCTGATTATAAGGGGCAGAAGGTCATCCTCTATTTTTATCCAAAGGATATGACCGGAGGCTGCACGAGCCAGGCATGCAATTTCCGTGACCTGTATCCCCAGCTGCGGGAGAAGGGCGCAGTGGTGCTGGGCGTGAGCAAGGATACGGTCGAGTCACATAAGAGGTTTGAGGAGAAGCACGGGCTGCCTTTTACGCTGATCCCGGTCTTCCATATGGGAACAACATATGGGAATAATGGGAATAAAAAACGCCTTTGGCTTTGATGTGCCAAAGGCGTTTTTGCGTTCCGGCGCGGAGGCGCGGTCATTATGCCATCAGGTCTGTCAGGGTCTCCAGCATTTTCGGGATATCGTACGGTTTTGCCAGATGTCCGTTCATACCGGCTTCCAGAGCAAGCTTGCGGTCTTCCTCGAAGGCGTTCGCCGTGACGGCGACGATCGGGACTTCCGCCTTTTCGCGGTCCTCCATGGCCCGGATCAGGCGGGCCGCTTTATAGCCGTCCATGACAGGCATTTGAATATCCATCATGATGATATCGTAGGTTCCCGCAGGCGCTTCCTCCATCAGTCTGACAGCTTCTTCGCCATTGTTGGCGATCACGACTTCCAGGCCTGACTCCGTGAGAATGGCCACCGCGATCATCTGGTTCACTTCGTTGTCTTCCGCCAGCAGGACCTTCCTGCCTGTGAGGTCGACTTTCTTCTCCTCGGGTTCGGCCTTGTTCTCACCGGCATGGGAGGGCGCTGACAGGACATTGCGGAGCTCCGACATGAAAATGGGCTTGGAGCAGAAGGCTGTCACGCCCGCTTCTGCAGCTTCCTTTTCAATATCCGCCCAGTCGTAGGCGGTCAGGATGATGATCGAAGCCTCTTCTCCGGCTATCTGCCTGATCCTCCTCGTCACCTCGAGTCCGTTCATGTCGGGCATCTGCCAGTCAACGATATAGACGCTGAAGGGGTCTTCCTGCTGCCTGGCTTCTTTGCAGCGGATGGATGCCTCCTTGCCGGAGCTCGTCCAGTCTGATCTCAGCCCGAGCTTTCGGAGCATGGAGCATACGGACAGGCAGCTGTCTGTGTCATCGTCCACGACCAGGGCCCTCTGTCCCTGAAGCTCAGGCATGCTTTCGATCTCGTTGGCATCATTGCTGAGCCGGCAGGGGATCGTCACGATGAACTCGGTCCCCAGGCCCTCCTCGCTGTTGACGGAAATGGTGCCGCCCATCATATCCACGATACTCTTGGTGATCGCCATGCCCAGGCCTGTGCCCTGTATTCCGCTGACGGTACTGGTCTTCTCACGTGTAAAGGCTTCAAAGATCGTCTTCTGGAATTCCTTGCTCATGCCGATGCCTGTATCCTTGATGCGGAATTCAAATACGGCGTGCTCGGGGATGGGAGAGTTCTTTTCCGATACACAGAAGCTGATCGTTCCGCCGTTTGGCGTGAACTTTATGGCGTTGGACAGAATGTTCAGGAAGACCTGGTTCATGCGCAGCTTGTCGACGATGATATCTTCATTTTTGACATTCTGCGTCTCGATATTGAGGTTCAGCTGCTTGGATGATACATTCGCGTGAATGATCGTCCGCAGGTCGTGGATCAGGTCGGGCAGATGGACCGCTGTCTCATCCAGCGTCATTTTGCCGCTTTCGATCCGGCTCATGTCCAGCACGTCATTGATCAGGGACAGCAGATGCTGACTGGATATCGTGATCTTGCTCAGGTAATCCTTTACCTCTTCCTTGTTATCTATATGGGAGGTGGCAAGGGCCGTAAACCCGACGATCGCGTTCATCGGGGTACGGATGTCATGGGACATATTATTGAGGAAGGCGGTCTTGGCCTTATTGGCATGCTCCGCCGCGACCAGGGCGTTGGCCAGCGCATCTCTCTGGTTGCGGTCCTCGCGGACGGATTCCGTTACATCGCTGTAATATCCGCGCAGACTCTGCCTTCCGTTTTCATCGGCCACAACGGTACCGCCGAATCGTGTATACATCTCATGGCCGTCCGGATGGATCCAGAGGTTGATGCACTCGGACAGTTTTCCGGAGAGCATCTCCTCGATCCGTTTCATGACGCCCGGTCTTTCCGATTCGGGAACATGGGAATACCACGCGTCATAGATTTCCTCCTCTGTCAGATCCTTGCCGGCGATCCCGAGGAGTTCTTTCATCTTGTCATTTGCGCGCAGCCGGGAGGCCTTGCCCTCCTCCAGGGTCATATGCCACATTCCGAAGCCGGCGTCGGCCATGATGCCGTCTGTATCAGCCAGCTCCTGCTTGCTGTATTCGAGTTCGAGTTTGCGCTCTTCCTGCTCCAGCTGTTCGAGACGGACTTCTGTCGTGTCTGTTTTCAGAACGATGCAGTATTCGGATTCCGGGTCAACAGAATAGAAGTCAAAGCGTTTATAAAAATGCCCGTCCTCCATGTCCACTTCGATATCCACCGAATAGGGTTCCTTGATCTTGAACATTTCGAATACGGTTTTCAGATCCATCGCTTCGCGGATCCGCTGCCGGTAGGCTTCGTCTTCCGGCAGGGCGGGAATGATCTGTGTCTCCAGATATTCCCGGTAAGACCCGTGCTTGATCTTGGGGAAGATGTTGCCGTGGGCGATCATGCTGGCATCACCGATGGCCACGTCGTAGATATCGCGGGCGATATATGCCACCAGGTCAAACTGCTTGGCCAGGATCTTGCCGTTTATGGTGGTGGCCAGCTTCTCGGGGTTATTCGATTCCTCTGTAATGAAGGCGATCAGATTGCCGGACATGGGATGCCGGGTGACATTGGCGGTGATCTTCACATAGAAGACCGCGTTGTTGGGAAGGCGGGAGTAGAGCACCTTGTTCACCGCCACTACGCCGTCCATGTAGGATTTTGTCAATGCGTCAATACTGAAGGTGTCAAGGAAGAGCTGACGCTCCTCCGCGATCGGCAGATAGGAAGACCGTATCTCAAGATAATCCGTATAGCTCTTTTCACTGCGCTCCGGGATGAAATTTGAAGTGCCGTTCGCTTCCTCAACGTAGTTTTCAGTCAGGTTGGCGCGCACGCGGGCGAGCAGATCGTCGTTGGTCTGATGAAAGCTTTCACCCAGGCTGGTGTAAACGCTCTGCAGCTGTTCCTCATACCGTTTCCACCGGGTGATGTCTGTAAAAGTCGCGTAAATATACTGCTTTCCGTAATTGTCAATGAAAGCAAAGTGGATCACGCACCAGATCAGGTTCCCCTTCCAGGTGGTCCGGCGGATCGTGATATCATGCTCACCGTTCGCACTGACATGGTTGGTCAGAATATTCCGGAGGATCCCGCGGTCTTCCGGCCAGGTATTTGAGAACAGGTTGTCTCCGTCCATAAGCTCCAACGCCTGTTCCTGCGTGTCGCATTCCATCAATGTGACGAATGACGGTGTGACATATACGGCGGAAAGACTGCCGTCGTCATTCTGGCCGAACAGGCAGGCAATATTATTTACCTGGTATACGACCTGCAGGAAATTCTGGTGGGACTCATTTTCATTAGAAAGGTTTGCAACCGGCATTTCATGGTCCATCATCTTTGGGCTCCCTTCTTATTTTTGGGGAAATTACAGAAGCTATTCTGATTATATTTGCTGAAAAGCAGATTTTCAATATGCCGGATTGAAACGAGCGGGTTTCAGTTTTTTTGTTGAGTGAAAAAACGGAGAATCATCCCCGGGGGCCTCTTTTGCTGTCAGCATCCCGTGCTGTCAGAATCGGGAAACAGGTCACTTTCTATTTGACAGATGTCGTCTGAATGGATCCACTGGTCATCCAGGAGGATGGCGTTTGACACGAGGTCGATCTTTTTGACGGTTCCGGTCACGGATTCGTATCTGCCCTGTTTTTTATAGGCATCGTGGTCCGGGTCCTGGCAGGGAACGTAGTATGTGATCCTTGCGGACACACAGTTTTCCCTCGCCATCCGGCTGTTGAGGGTGAGGCTGTGAAGGATGCCGATCCTCCTGTCCAGTTCCTCCTTTTCGCCCTCTGTCAGGATCCGGCGGTCCTCGTACCGGGCCCTTTTGCCGGCGATCGCCTCCTGGAAGCCCCGCAGGGCATCAAATGGAGCGAAGAGCTTGGCGCGCTGCACGGTGCTCATGGGCGGATGCTTTCTGTAAAAGGCATCGTAGGTCTGCAGTCTGCCGGCCAGCCCGTGTCTCGGCCGGCCGCGCAGAAATACGTCGGCATAGGGGAAGCCTGCCGGCATGGTCATATATCCGATCGCGGGTACCATAGCAGCCTCCTTTCTTCGTGTCCTGCCTTTTCCGGTCCTCAGGCCTTGTGGCCGCCGATCTGTGTATTGCGCTCCCTGGTCATGGCTCCCTTGAGCAGGTTCATCCCCTTGAGGACGGCGTTGGGGCCGTAGCGCTGGCGGATCTCCTGCATGGCGCCCTGGATCCTGCGTTCTCTCTCCAATGCGTCGTAGTCTGTAAAGAGGTCCAGCTGGTAGCTGCCTGTGTCCTCTCCGATTCGGATGGCGTTGACACCCAGGCGCCGGTAGAGGAGGCGGTGGTCAGTCTTCAGGTCAAACTGGTCCAGCAGGCCCGCGCGGATGGTGGAGACGCTGTTGGTCGGGACGGACAGGCGCACGGTTCCATTGCTGTGGCGGGGGTGGAGTCTTCCGTAAAAGTCACAGGTGACTTCGCCGTCGTAGTCCGGGCAGTGGTCCAGGCTCTTGTAGTCATAGCTGACCCACCAGGTGACGCCCCTGCAGACCATATTTTTCTTAAACATCTGGGCGCAGAGGAGCTCGATCATCTCCGCGAAGGCCACTCTGGCCTCCTCGTATTCATAGGGCCTGGGCAGGACCTGGCCGTTGGAGATGCTGTGGTCACTGGATCTGTACTTTTTGATGTCCGCCATGGTGACCGGCTCGATCCCCCAGGCGTGGTCGATCAGGATCTCGCCGTCGATCCCGAATTCCCGATAGAAAACGGCCTCGTCCCACTGGGACCTGGCGGCGATGTCGCCCATGGTGTAGAGATGCATCCGGTAGAGATGACTGGCCTTGCCGGGGCCGATCTGCCAGAAGTCCGTCAGAGGCCGGTGGTCCCAGAGCAGGAAGCAGTAGGAGGATTCGTTGAGCTCCGCGATCCGGACCCCGTCCTGGTCCGGAGCCGCTTTTTTGGCCACGATGTCCATGGCGACCTTGGCCAGATAGAGATTGGTCCCGATGCCGACGGTGGCCGTGATCCCGGTGGTCCTCAGGACATCCCGGATGATGGTCATGGCCATGACGTGGGCGGGGTGGACCGGCCTTCCGTCCTCCCGGGACTGCCTGTCCGCGGCTTCTCTGTAGAAGCCCAGGTAGGGTGTGCAGTCGATAAAGACCTCGTCGATGGAATAGACATGGATGTCCTCGGGCGCCGCGTATTTGAGGTAGACGGAGTAGATCTTTGCGGAGACGCGCTCATACTCGGCCATGCGGGGGACTGCGGTCTCATAGTAGATCTTTGTGTGGTGGCGGCGCTCATAGCGGCGGATGGCCTGTTTGGCTTCGAAGAGCCTGGGCCGGCCGGGGACGCCGATGGCCTTGAGGGCCGGGCTGACGGCCAGGCAGATGGTCTGGTCGGACCTGGACGGATCCGCGACCAGGAGATTGGCCTTCAGGGGATCGAAGCCGCGGTAGACACATTCCACGGACGCGTAAAAGGATTTCATATCGATCGCGATGTAAACGCTGCTGTCGGGCGGCCCGCAGCCGGTATTCATAGGGGTCACCTCCCGCGGAAATCATTTTTTTCCTATTCGTTTTCCGGCCGGGAACGTTTATGCAGAACAGCCGCGTTTTCCGGCCGGGAACGTTTATGCAGAACAGCCGCGTTTTCCGGATAACGTTTATGCAGTATAGCCGCGTTTCCCGCCCGGGAACATTTATTCAGAATATCTGTTCGCTGCCGGATCAAAAAATAAAAAGGCATAAAGCCTTTGGGGTCATGCAGGCATGCGTTCGGGCAGCAGAAAACCGCGGGGATCAGTAGCCGGCATGATCCCCGATGGTTCCCAGAAAGCCGCTGCCGGGCATGCAGGGGAGATTCTCGGGGTGCTCCATCCGGTCCTGCATGGTATGGAGGCGGATCGACAGCAGGTTGACATTGGTGTCCATGGCCCGGGCGGTCTCGAGCAGGCTGTATCCGCTCTTCAGGTATTCCAGCATCTCATTGTCATCGATCAGCAGGCCCGCGGCGAAGATATTGGCCTCCCTCTCGGCGGGATCCTTCATGTCAAAGAGCATCATCTCATAGATCGCCGCTTTCCGGTTCTGCCTGCAGAGCTGCCTGTGCAGCAGCGCATGTCCCAGTTCATGGGCGCATACGATCCGCTGCATCTGCCGGGACAGGTTTTCGTTGATCAGGATGAAGGCATTTCCGAGAACGATGACAAAGGCCCCCTTCTGCCTGACAAAGTCACTTCTGGGCATCACTGTGATCTTCATCATTTTCGCAATGTAAAAGGGGTCATTGCTCCTGTATTTTCTGATCAGCTCTCCTGGAAGATCATAGGGATTTCTCTTCATATAACATCACTCCCTTCGGAAGGACGATGCATTCGCGGTGTCTGTCATTCGGCGTCCTCATCCGGTTCCGGGCGGTATTTCCGGGGGACATACTTGCGGTTGATCTTTTTTGCCTCCCAGTAGGCGTCCTGGATCGCTCTCATCATGGCGTCCATGTCTTCCTCGTTGAGTTCTCCGCCCGCGTACAGGGCCTTGACATCTTCGACCAGCTTTTCCGCCTGCCGCTGTCCCCGGCTGCCGAATTTCTCGGAGGCCTGGATCACGAAGGCCGCGTTGTCATCCATGAGCGAGTGGAGGTCGACGTCCAGGACTTCGGCCAGAGCAACATAGCTCTCCCTGCGCTTGGGGCGCCGGGCGCCGGTCTCATAATTGACGATCGTCCGGACAGCGATGCCTGTCCTTCTGGCGAGTTCCTTCTGGGACAGGTCCCTCTCGATCCTGGCTGTACGGACTTTTTCTCCGAATGTCATGGCGTAACCTCCTTGCACATGTTGTTACAGTTCACGCCCCCTCGAAGGGCGTGAACATGTAACGCTGCGTTCAGCGATTCCAATGCGCTTACACAATGCGAAGCATTGTTGACGCTTGAACGCCGTTAAACTCGGGTTTTTTCGCTGAAAACCGCTCAAAA
>OCVV011291190.1_pt1 | contig 10258 bp, 14 predicted proteins | sample 1539721 | NCBI WGS metagenome assembly OCVV01 (sample SAMN02144230, study PRJEB22623) | gut metagenome | biome: sheep rumen | host: Ovis aries | place: New Zealand
CTCGCCGCATTGTCCCGCCAATACCGAGAAACGCTCGCCGAGATAGACGCTCTTGAGAACGGGGAGGACTCGGATGACGAGATCGCTGCCCTCATCCTACGCCACAGGGAACCAGCGACCCACGACTGAGGTCCGCGTCACGTGCGACGGGAACGACTGCCTCGATGCCATCGACCTGCTCTCCGAGGCCGGGTACGAGCTGATGGATTGGCAGAAGTACCTGCTTGAGATGTGGATGGGCTACAACAGGGACGGCAGGTGGAGCGCCAAATCGTGCGCCAACGCCACCCCGAGGCAGAACGGAAAGACGCTGGTCATCTGCGCGAGGGCTTTGGCGGAGATGCTGTTCTACGGCGGAACCGTCCTGTACACGTCGCAGTTGCAGAAGACGTCAACCGAGACGTTCAACGAGATGCGCGACCTGATAACCAAGACGAAGCTCAAGAAGTACCTAGCGCCCAACGGCATCAAGACGGCGTTGGGACGCGAGGAGATCGTCTTGAAGTCGGGCGCTCGCATGAAGTTCCTCGCTAGGACGCGCAACGGCGGAGACGGACAGCACGGCTCCCTGCTCATCTTCGATGAGGCGCAGGCTTTGGACCCGCAGAGTCAGGAGTCGTTCAAGTACGCCATCTCCGCGTGCCGAACCAAGCGCAGGGGCCAGACGATATACAACGGCACCCCGCCGAAGGATTCCGATTACGGCCTTCTGTTCGAGGGCATCCGCAACCGCGCCATCGACGGCGTTTCCAAGATAACCGCCTACACCGAATGGTCGGCTGGATACGGAGGAAGATGCCCCGACGTCCGCGATAGGAACCTGTGGAGGAGAACAAACCCGTCTTGGGAGATCCTCATCACCGAGGAGGCAACCGAGTCGGAGCTTGAGGACACCGACGATTACGAGAAGTTCGCCCACCAGCGTCTCGGTTGGTGGACGGGGCAGAGGGCGGCTCAGACCCTCATCGGGGAAGATGAGTGGCACAGCTTGGAATCGGATGTCCCCGACGATTGGGACAAGCTCGCGTATGGTGTGAAGATTTCCTCGGACGGCGCGATAGCCGCCCTCTCGGTCGGAACCGTCACGGGAGGGGTCGGACACGTCGATTTCATCCGGCAAGAACCGCTCGTGAACGGCATGGGCTGGCTCGTTGACTGGATCATGGACCCGCAGCGCCAAGAGCAGGTCGCTGTCGTTGCGATAGACGGCAAGTCGGGTGCCGACGATCTGGCGAGACGCCTCATAGCGAGCGGCATGAGCCGTAACGCCGTGATAGTCGCATCCGCAGAGTTCGCCGTGAACGCGGCGGCGATGATGGTCAACTCCGTCGCAGACGGTTTGGTCACGCATTGCCCCGACGAATACCTAGACAGCTCCGCCACCAAGTCAGTCCGTAGGAGGATAGGCAACTCCGGCGCTTTCGGATTCGGCGGGGAGCACCCCGAGATCATCGAGAGCGCATCGTTGGCGCTCTACGCAGCTAAGACAACCAAGAGAGACCCGAAGAGAAGGGCGGTGTTCCTCTAGTGACCCCAGCAACATACCCGACTGGAAGCCTGCCTGAGAAGGTGAACGACCTCCCGCAGCCCGACACGTGGCGCACCATCGACAGGTTCAACGCCTTCAACGACGGCTGGCTCAGGGAGAAGCTCATCCACCCCACGGTGGTCCGCTCCTTCCCCATCGAATACCTCGACATGCTCTACGAACTCTTGGACATCTGGTATAGGAAGCTGTACCGCAACCGTCTGAGGCAGGAGTACTACGAGGGCAAGAACAAGCTCAAGGATTTCGGCATCTCGACCCCGCCCGAGCTTCTCCACGTGGAGACCGTGGTGGGATGGCCGCAGAAGGCTGTCGATGCCCTCGCGGTGAGGTCCCGCTTCGACGGGTTCACCGCAGAGGATGACGATGTGCAGGTCCTCTTGGACAAGGTTTCCGACAGGTCCCGCATCGCCATCAAGTACCGTCAGGCGGTCACGTCCGAGCTTATCCACTCGTGCTGCTTCGCAACCATCGGAGTCGATGATAAGGGACTCTCCCATATCGAGTTCTACTCCGCAGAGGACGCATCGGCGGTATGGGATGACGCGAAGGGCCATATCGGATACGGGTTCGTCATCAACGACAGGGACAACTGGGGTCTCCCGACCGAGATGACGATGTACCTAGACGATAGGGCCATCTCCCTGTGGAGGGGCGCTGGCGAGATCTGGCGCTTCGAGGAGCATCCCTACAAGATGGGACGCCCCTGCATGGAGCTTTTCGCCTACAGACCCACATACAGGAAGCCGTTCGGACAGTCCCGCATCTCTAGGGCGGTCATGTCCATCACGGATTCGGCTGTCCGGGGGGCTTTGGGCGGAGACATCTCGTTCCAGTTCGCCGTTGCCCCGCAGAAATGGCTCATGGGTGCCGACAGGGACATCTTCTCCACCCAGACTAGGTGGGAATCCTACATCGGCAACATCATGGCGGTGGGATACAACAACCCCGATGGCGTCATGCCGCAGTTCGGGCAGCTCCCGCAAGCCTCCATGCAGCAGTACATCGACTTCATGCGCGCTCAGGCGGCTCGTTTCGCGGGCGAGACCAACGTTCCCCTGCATATGCTCGGCATCGTCACCGACAACCCGAGTTCGGCGGAGGCCATCTACGCCGCATCCGAGCCTCTGATCATCGAATGCCAAGACCTCAACGAGGGTTCGAGGGATTCCTTGAAGACATTGGCGCTCATGTGCATCGCGGCGGAGCGCGACAAGGCTTTGGACGAGCTTTCCGATGAGGAGGTTGACGTCACGGCCAACTTCGCCAACCCCGCGATGCCGTCCATCGTGTCCCAAGCCGATGCCATGGTCAAGATCGCGTCCGTCGTTCCCGAGTTCGCGGGAACCGACACGTTCTTCGAGCAGATCGGCATGTCCGAGGACATCCGCAAGAAGGCGCTCTCCGAGATGCGCCGCAAGAAGGCCGCTATGGACCTTGCGGAGGCCATGGAGAAGGAGAACGAGGATCCCGTCGTTGCCCTCAGCGCCAACGCATTGAGGGGCCAGCAGATGCAGGCCGTCGTTACCCTGCTCGGGCAGTACTCCAACGGCAAGATCACCAAGGAGCAGGCCGTCAACACCCTCGCCGCCATCGGCGGAATCACCAAGGGCCAAGCCGAGCAGATCGTCACAGGCGAGACGAGCGCGGCGGCGGTCATCGCCGAGACGAACGAGGACGTCGTAGACGATCTGGTCGATAAGAAGGGTTAGAGATGCCCGTCACGTATCAGGACGTGAAGAACTATTCAGCCCGCGTGACCTCGTTGGTCGATACCGCTGTCAGGGAGCTGACCGATGGCATCGAGCGTGCGGTCGCGGGCGTGTCCGACCCCTACACTAGGGCGGACATCATCCGCAGGCAGGTCCAATACTACGCCGAGAGATACGGCATGTCCGCCAAGGAACTCGGCGCTCAGTGGTACGAGCTGTGCGCCGAGCGTGCGGGCGTGAAGGTTGACGCAGCCATCGTAGATGAGATCGACTTCACGAACCTCGACAGGCAGTTCCAAGGCATCCTCAGAGCCTACGAGGACGGCGAGGAGACGTGGGACGAGGCAGAGATGAAGGTGAAGGACGCCTTCGACTACCTCATCCACGACTTCACCCGCGAGCCTGTTCTCAGGAACCTAGACAGGGACGCAAGGTCGGAGCATCGGAGATACAGGCAGACGGAGAGAGCCGCGAACAGGGCGGGATATGCGAGGGTGCCTGTCGGGGAAACCTGCGCTTGGTGCCTCATGCTCGCCTCATTGGGGTACTTCTACCGCTCCGAGGAGACCGCCTTGGGAGTTGACCCCGACCATTACCACGCCCATTGCGATTGCATCGCCGTCCCCTACTCGGGTCCCGATGACATCGACGGGTACGGGGACGATTACGAGCTGTACTTCGACATCTACGCGACCGCGAGAGACGATCTCGCATCGGGGAACATATCGCCCGACCTGCAACGCAAGATAGATGATGCCCGCGCGAAGCACGATGCCGACTTCCGAGCTGGCAGGACCTCGCGCAGATGGTCGGATGTCAACGCGATAACGATGGTCATGCGCGAGCAGCAGGGGTTGAGGCATTGATGCGCCCCAAGATAATCGCCGTGGACTACGACGGGACCTTAGAGGTCGGCGGGAAGATGAACCAGCAGCTCATCTCGCGGCTCAAGGCCGAGCAGATGGGCGGATCGGTTGTCATCCTGTGGACCTGCAGGAGCGGGAAGAGGCTGCAAGATGCCGTTTCAAAGCTCCTCGACGTCGGGTTCAAGCCGAATCTGGTGAACGCAAACCATCCAGCGGGCGTGAGGCTCATGGGCCACGACTCACGCAAGGTGTACGCAGACGTGTACATAGACGATCACAACACGCTCCTCAGATAGACGGAGCACACCCTATGGAAACGACCGCCCGCATGGGCGGTTTTTTCATAACCAGCCTCCGCATGGAGGGAACCGACGCCCGCATGGGCAGAAGGAGCAGCACATGGACGAGAAGCAGGAAGTTCAGGCCGAGGAAGTCGAGCAGCCGCAGGGCAGCGAGACCGATTGGAAGGCCGAGGCACGCAAGTGGGAGAAGCGGGCCAAGGAGAGCGCATCCGCAGCCAAGGAGCTTGAGGCCCTCAAGGCGGAGCGCATGTCCGAGAGCGAGCGCCTACAGGCGCGTGCAGAGAAGGCCGAGGCCGAGCTTTCCAAGCTCACGGCAGAGAGGGAGGTCGCAGAGGCGGCTACCGAGGTTTCCAAGAAGACCGAGGTACCACGTGAACTCCTCCTCTTCTGCAAGGACCGCGAGGCGATGGAAGCATTCGCGGAAATCTACGCGGCGCAGCAGGGGACCGTCCATGCCGCCCCGCCCGCACGCAAATCGCGCGTCGTGCGCGAGAACGAGACGCCCATGACCAACCGCGACGTGTTCGCGGAGATGGCGTCGAACATCATCTAACGAAAGGAAACCACCATGGCACTTGCCACCGATCCGCAGAACATCCGCCGCGGCACCACCGGCCTCGTCCTCACCCCCGAGATGAGCAACGAGATCTTCGCCAAGGCCATCGAGCAGAGCGCCGTCATGCAGCTCGCCGAGCGCGTGTCGCTCCCCGGCAGCGGCCTCTCCATCCCCGTCATCACGGGCGAGCCTACCGCCGACTTCGTTGCAGAGACCGCCGAGAAGCCCGTCTCCTACTCCACTTTCAGCTCCAAGACGATGACCCCCTACAAGATCGCCGTCATCGAGCCGTTCTCCATGGAGTTCCGCCGCGACTTCCGCCGTCTCTACGACGAGCTGGTTCGCCGCCTCCCCGCCGCCCTCTCCAAGAAGTTCGATAGCACCGTCTTCTTCGGCACCGCCCCCGGCACGGGCTTCGACGTCCTCACCAACGCCACCGCTCAGGACATCGAGACCAAGCCCTACGAGGGCCTCGTGACGGCTTACGGCAAGATCGCCGACGCCGGTTACGCCCCGACCGCCCATGCCCTCTCCCCCGCTGGTGAGGTCATCCTGTTCGGCGCTCTCGACGGCAACTCCCGCCCGCTGTTCCTCCCGTCCGTCGCGGACAACTCCGTCGGCTCCATCCTCGGAGCCAAGGTCGTTCGCAACTCCAACGTCTACAACGGCACGACCAACCCCAAGGTTGTCGGCTTCATGGGCGATTGGACTCAGGCCAAGTACGGCATCGTGGACGGCATCAACGTTGCCATCTCCGATCAGGCCACCATCAACACGGGAACCGAGCTGCTCAACCTGTGGCAGAGGAACATGTTCGCGGTTCGCTGTGAGTTCGAGGTCGGCTTCATCGTCTCCGACGCCAACGCCTTCGTCAAGCTCACTGGCGCTCAGGGCGCTTAGGAACCGCAAGACGGCCCCCTCACGGGGGCCGTCCCTTCTGTAAGGAGAGAACATGGCATTCGCTACTAGCGATGACATCGCGGCCCGTTGGAGGCCGCTCACCAGCGCGGAGGCGGAGAGAGCCGAAGTTCTCCTTGAGGATGCGGCTACGTACCTCTCGGCATACGTCGTTGTCGATGAGGATGACGAGCAGCAGGCTTCCGCGTTGAAGATCGTGAGCTGCTCCATGGTCATCAGGGCGATGCTCGCGGCGCAGAACAACGTCTTCGGCGTGACCGAGCAATCGATTTCGGCGGACATCTACTCGCAGACCATGAGGTACCAGAACCCTAACGGAGATCTGTACCTCACAGCCTCCGAGAAGCGTCTGCTCGGCATCACAAGCTCGTACCTGACGAGCATTAGGCCGACCATAGACCCGGGGGTGTACGATGCCCATCGCTGGTGAGACGGTCCTCGTCTCCTTGAGGCTGTTCGATGGCAGGGACGAGTACGGGAACGACGTCATCGAGTACGGCGAACCATTCGAGGTTGCCAACGTCCTCGTCGGCAAGGCCGATACCGACAACGAGATAGAGGAGACCCAGCCATACGCCATCAGAGCTGATAGGCGCTTCTGCTTCCCCAGAGGGTTCGACCAAGACTTGAGGGGCGCGAAGATAACCCGCAAGGGCGTGACCTACAAGGTAGTCGGCGAGCCGTTCGACGTGACCGAGGAGAACCTCCCGAGCCTCATCCCTTGGAACCTACGGGTCGAGGCGGTGAGGTTCGATGGCTAGCGTCAACGGCGTCACGATCAGGTTCGAGCAGATCAAGGGATTCAAGCGCAATGCGAAGGGCTTGCAGGAGGTCCGCTGCTTCCCCGGTACGCAGGCGATCCTCATCGACATAGCCCAATCCAAGGCCGCTCAACTGGACGCGCTCTGGGACGGCTATTACGACTGGGGTCCCGATGATTTCGGCTCGGGCGCTGTCGAACCCGTCACGGGAACGCGGCACGACCCGCCGAGGGGCGCTCACTCGTTCGTCAGGGCGTTCGACCCTATTTCCAGCGCAGAGCAGCGCAAATACAACGTTCTCAATTCGATTCTGTGAGGTGGAGCATGGACCTTGTTAAGGATGTCGTTGCCCATCTCTCGGATGATTTGGGCGTGAGGGTCGCGGCAGAGCGTCCCGAGAACCCCGACGAGCGCATGGTCACGGTCAGGAGGGTCGGGGGCGGCGGGGACCGCTTCATGGACACAGCGCGTATCGACGTGACCGCATGGGCGGAATCCTACAAAGCCGCCTACGGCCTTGCGAAGCTCGCCGAGGAGTCGATGTTCGACCTCCCCGCCTACTCGGTGAACGTGGCCTCGGTCGAACAGAACAGCTTCTACTCCAACACATACACGGATGGGACGCCCCGATGGACGGGCGTCTACGTGATCGTCTGCAACAGATAGGAGATGCCTCATGGCAGATACCAACAACACCCAGCACGTATCCGTGGGCAAGGGCGTCGTGGGCGGCTACATCTTCTCCGCCCCCATCGGAACGGCCCTCCCCACCGACTACAGCACCACCCTTGCTAACACGTATGTCAACCTCGGCTACGTGACCGACGATGGCGCGACCTTCTCGACCGACGTCGATTCCGACGAGTTCAAGGACCTCAACGGCGATGTCATCGCCACGTCCGCAAGCTCCCGCACCCGCACGCTCAACGTGCAGTTCGCCGAGGTCAAGGCCGACACCCTAAAGGAGGTCTTCGGCCAGTCCGCCGTCACCGTCGCAGCGGGCGGGGACATCACCATCAACCACTCGAACGCCGACATGCCGCACCGCGTCGTTGTCATGGAGCTTGTCCTCCGCGACGGTCGTAAGTGGCGTCGCATCCTCAAGGACGCGCAGATCACCGAATGGGGAGACCTCACGGTGCTCTACAGCGACCTCGTTACCTTCGACGTGACCTACACCCTGAACGGGTCCGACCCCATCGTGGACTACATTCAGGCTCCCGTCATCGGCGGCTAGAGGGGGTGCTTGGGGTGAAAGCTACGGTTATCAGGGCGTTCTACGACATGCAGGACCCCGCTAGGACCATCTACCAGCTCGGAGAGACCTTCGAGGGCGATGCCAAGAGGGTCATGGAGCTTGAGAACAAGGGCTTCGTGAAGGCGATCCCCGAACCCGCGCCCAAGAAGCGTGCTCCGAGGAAGAAGGCCGCAGATGCTTAAGAAGCTCACGTTCGAGGGTCAGGAGTACGAGTACGACCCGAAGCAGGCCATGTCCTACCGCAACATCAAGCGCATCGCAAAGGCCAAGGATGACATGGCGGGGTTCTTCTCCGCATTCGAGGCCATCTTCGCTGGCAAGGATGAGGAGTACGCGGAGAGGCTCGATGACGATTTCGAGAAGCTCGGCGCTCTCGTCTCCGCAGCCATCAACGCGGAGGGCGCGTCGGCAAAAAACTAACGGCGCTTGCGCTCATCGAGGACAGGCACCCCGACGAGCTGCGAGCGGACTTCCAGCAGTACTACGGCTTGAACCTCGACGGCATGGGGGTCGATTACTCGTACTCCCATGCCGCCGCCCTCGCGGTGCAGTTGCCGAGGGGGTCTAGGGTTGTCAAGGCTGAGTCCCCCGAGACCGAGTGGGATGACGCCACATATCTCCTCTCCGCAATCGAGTACGACTTGAGGGTTCTCGCGTGGCAGAACACCAAGGATGCCCAAAGGAACCGCAACAAACCGAAACCGAACGAGACCCCCAGCGACCTCGCCAAGAAGCGCAGACGCGCGGCGTCGTTCGACAGGGATTTCGTTGACAGGGTAATGGGAAAGGAGGCTGATTAATGCCAAAAGGCGCTACGGAGGTAGGCTCAGCCTACGTATCCATCTACCCCGATACATCGCACTTCGAGGATGACCTGAACACAGAGTTGTCCCAAGTGAACATGCAGGGCGTCGGCAAGAAGGCGGGAGAGTCGTTCCAGTCTGGCTTCTCCCCCGTCACCGTCGCGCTCGGCAACCTCTTGTCATCGGCTGTCGAGGGCGCTGTGAACATGTTCTCTCAGAACTTGCAGAGGGGCATCGAGCGTCTCGACACCATTCAGAACTTCCCCCGCCTCATGCAGACGTTCGGCTACGCCACGGAGGATGCGGATGCATCCGTCAGGGCGATCCAAGAGCACTTGGACGGTCTGCCCGGCACCACGGACGAGGTTCTGAGGCTCGTCCAAGCACTCTCCGACTCCACGGGCAGCTTGGAACTTGCAACTACAACTGGATTGGCATTCAACGACATGCTCACCGCGTCGGGAGCGGATGCGTACACGTCCATGTACGCGATGAGGATGTTCGATCAGATGATGGGCGGCGCTGCGTATTCCGCCCAACGTTGGCAGGGCATCGTCTCCAAGATGCCGTTGCAGATGAACTTGGTCGCTGAGAGCCTCTTGGGGGCTGGCGCTAACTCGGCGCAGCTCGGAGAGGCTTTGAAGGACGGCGAGGTTTCCATGCAGGACCTCGCTAGGGCCATGTCCGAGCTTGGACCCGAGTTCGAGACGCAGGCTAGGGCCATGTCCTACGGCGTCGGCACCGCCATGAGGAACGTGCAGAACCGCATGGGAATGGGCGTTGCCGCGATCCTCGAAGGCATCGGCCAGAGGCAGATAGCCAACGTGATCAACGACTTCTCATACGGCGTCAGGGACGCCATGTACGCAATCGGCGAGGGCGTCGAGTGGCTCCGCCGAAAGGTTCTCACATCGGGAATCGGGGTCCTGTTCGGCGAGCTGATGGAGAAGGTCAAGACCGCCGTCTCCAACATCGACTGGCAACCGCTCAAGGATGCTTTCTCGGCTGTCATAGACGTTATCCATTCTGCCCTCCAATGGGCGTTGGACAACGGCGATACCATCGTCTTCGTCTTGGGCGGAGTCGCGGGCGCGATAGCGGCCATTCTAGCGTTCGACCTCGGAACCAAGATCGGCGGGCTTATCTCTTCGGTCGGGGCGCTGTTCACGATGCTCATGGCCAACCCGCTCATGCTGATCGTCGGCAGCATCGCCGCGTTGGTGGGCGGTCTCGTCGCTTGGTTCACGCAGACCGAAGAGGGCCGCGAGGAATGGGCTAAGCTCACCGAGGCTTTCAGGGTCGGCATCGACAACATCAAGGCGTGGTGGGATGGGTTCTCCGACAAGGTTTCGGAGAACTGGTCGTACCTCGTCAACACCATCTCGGGAGCTATCGACGTTATCTCCGTCGCATGGGAGGGGTTCGTCAACTTCTGCCTGAACCTCGTCATCGGCATCAGGGACGGAATCCTAGCCGCAGTTGATGTCATTGTTCAAGGATGGAACGCGGGAGCCGAGCTTCTCGGCATCGTCGCGG
>OCVV012884763.1_pt1 | contig 10258 bp, 6 predicted proteins | sample 1539721 | NCBI WGS metagenome assembly OCVV01 (sample SAMN02144230, study PRJEB22623) | gut metagenome | biome: sheep rumen | host: Ovis aries | place: New Zealand
GAGGACTCAGTACATGAAAGAATGGGTAGTGATACAGGATGCGAGGGACGAGGGATATGAGGATGGACTTGAAGATGGTCGCGAGGAAGGTCGCGAGGAAGGTCGCGAAGAAGGCCGCGAGGAGGGTCGTGGTGAAGCGCATTTTGAAGTAATCTCGCGTATGCTGCGCTCCGGAAAGACTGCAGAAGAGATAGCGGAATTCTGCGGCTATCCTATAGAGCAGGTGAAGGCGGTGAAAAAAGAAATGCTTGTATCTGCAGAGTGATGGTTTTTCATATATAAATTTTCACGGATTTTATTTTTTGCGGAATAATCAATAACGCTTAAGACATTGACTGGTATAAAAAAATAATATAAAATATAAAAATGTTGATATATACACAAAATCAGTTTCTAAAATGTTGATAAAACCACATAAAATACTTCCAAAATGTTGATAGGATAAAGCTATGTTAAAAAGGAAAAAAATGAGTCAACTGGAATCTTGGAAAAAACGTAAGGATAAGAAATGCCTTATGATCCAGGGAGCACGACAGACAGGAAAAACATTTATCATAGAGAGATTTGCTGAAAATAACTATGAAGAAACCGTAGAGATTAATTTTAAAGAAATGTCTTCTGCAATGGAAATCTTCAAAGGTGATTTAACCGTAGAAAATATGGTTATGTCAATGCGTTTTCGTTTTCCGGATAAAAAGTTCATTCCAGGTAAGACATTGATCTTCTTAGATGAAATTCAGGAATGCGAGGAAGCAATTACCTCCCTGAAGTTTTGGGCGATAGATAACCGCTATGATGTAATCGTATCGGGTTCCCTGCTGGGAATAGACTATAAAAGAGCGTCGTCCTATCCTGTGGGATATGTGAATTATATCAGGATGTATGGTCTGGACTTTGAGGAATTTCTTTGGGGTATGGGAATTGGTGATGATATGATCATGTCACTAAAGAATTATCTTGATGAAAAGAAACCGGTTCCGGAGGCTATACATGATCAAATGTTTAATTATTATCGGCAATATATTGCCACCGGGGGAATGCCAGAAGCAGTTCAAAAGTATGTTGATACCAAAGATTTTAGGGAAGTAAATACGATTCAAAGAAACCTGTTGCAGGGATATATATACGACATAGCACATTATGCTGTCGCAGAGGAAAAAGTCAAGGCTGAGAAATGCTATCTTACGATAGCAAAGCAGCTGCTTGATAAGGAAAATCATAAATTTCAATATAAAGAAATTGAAAAAGGAGCAAGAGCACAAAAATATTATTCCAGTATTGAATGGCTGCTTCGGGCAGATATTATCCATATTAGCAGAGTAGTAACAGATATCAGATATGATCTGGATGATTATGCAAGAGACGATTTCTTTCGGGCATACACAACAGATCTGTCAATGCTGATTGCAATGAGGGATTTTTCATTAAAGCAGCACATAGTGGAAAATACATTTACAGGTAATTCCAAGGGCGGGATATACGAATGTGCTGTGGCAGATGCATTATATAAAAAAGGATATAAACTTTACTTCTATAAAAATGAAACTACAAAGAGAGAATTAGATATTATTATTCAAAAAGATGGAAAAGTAGTTCCTATTGAGATAAAGGGAGGCCATGCAGGTTCTGCTTCAATTAATTCCATATTAAAAAAGTATCCTGATATTACATACGGATACAAATTTATTGATGGTAACATAGGTGTCAGTGATAACGGTCTTATAACTCTTCCCTTGTATATGGTTGCGTTTATTTGATTTTCAAGTTTCTTGTGTGTTTAAGTCCACTTAGGAAAATATACCTATTGGTAACCCTTGCCGCTGAAAGATACTATGTTACTCTGGTCGCTAAATCTCGCTAACATACCAGAAAGGCAGTCTGATGCGTTGTCATCAGTCATCGAGTTTTCAATGGTGTGGAATGGTCACATTTTCATAAAAGTCGTTAAAATGATGGCAAAAACCCATTGATTAGCCATCAATTTGATGGTATACTCATTTTAAAAGGAGTATGCCTATGAAAAATTATGTAATACCCAGGACAATCAGCAGCGAAAGAGTAAAGACACTGCGTCACCAGTTAAAGATGACGCAGGGGGAGTTTGCGGCTTTTTTAGGCTGTTCCAAACCGACTGTGGAAAGATGGGAATCCGGTAAAAAGGAAATACGCGGTCCCGTGGTTACGCTTTTAGAGATTCTCTGCAGGGACAGGGATATTCCGAAGGCACTGGAAATTCCTGAAAGAAGCGGTAAGCTGCGTCTTTATTATATGTACGAGGACATGGTCTGCACCATAATTGATGTGGACGAGCCCTGCCAGAAGGTCTGGATTTACAACTACACCAGGGAATTGATGTTTAGGGCATTTGGAAAAAATACCGAACCAACATTCGAGGACTACGAGGAATTCATAGAATCCCGCTGTTTTCCCAGGACAAGGGACAAGCTGAAGCTTGAGCTTGAGCGTATAGGAGTCCCCTTCTACGATCCGATCCTTATCATTGAGAAGACAGAAGGGCGTATGGCAGAGGACAGATTCTGGATCAGGATAGAGAGATGAGCATATGGTAGAATTATTCAGCCGTGACATAAGGGATGATGGAAGACAGTCTTCAAAGGGAAATCAGCTTAAGTGGGAGACAGATGGTATCTGGTATAAAGCTGACTATATGGGGTATGAAGGCTTGTCTGAGTATGTAGTTTCTGAACTTTTGAAACTGTCAACGCTTAGAGATGAGGAATTTGTTTCGTACAGTACGGAGCAGATTCATTATAAATTAAATGATTATACAGGATGCAAAAGTCCGGATTATAGCGGCAGCTGGCAGACGATCACTCTGGAGCGTCTGTTTAAGAAGTTATATGGAAGAAGTCTTAATAGGGACATCTATTCAATAGAAGATACGGAAGACCGTTTGAAATATCTTACCGAACAGGTGGAAAGGGTGACCGGAATAAAAGATTTCGGTGTGTATGTCTGCAAACTGTTCGTAGTGGATGCACTGTTCCTGAACGAGGACCGGCATACCCATAACATTTCTGTACTGATGAATAGCAGCGGTGAATACAGACTGTGTCCCATATATGATAATGGAGCCGCACTTCTTTCAGATACGCAGATGGACTACCCCATGGGAGTCGATATATATCAGCTGATAAAAACTGTTAAAGCAAAAACTATCTGCGATTCCTTTGACGATCAGCTTGACGCGGCTGAGAAAATGTATGGCAGACAGCTATCATTTTCATTTGGCGAAAAGGATGTCCGCAAGATTCTCGCCGGAACAGATATATACGGCGAAGACATAAAGGAAAGAATCCTGCAGATAATCCTTGAGCAGAAAAGAAAGTATGCGTATCTGTTTGGATAGCCTGTTCCCTATATAATATCGTGAAAATACAGCATGTCTATGCTATAATATCTACGATTTTATACATAGAGGGAAAATTTTTATGAGCGGCTTCATTGAAACACTCACATCAGTTAACGACAAGATAAACGGATTCGTCTGGCTGACCATCGGCCTATGGCTTCTGATCGGTACAGGCATCATCATGAGCATAGTGACCGGGTTCTTCCAGGTGACGCATTTCCGTCACTGGATGCAGAAGACCATTGGAAGCGTCTTTAACAAATCGTCCCACAACAAAGATGAAAAGGGAAGCGTGTCGCAGTTCCAGGCGCTCTGTACGGCGCTGGCGGCAACCATCGGTACCGGAAATATCGCCGGCGTGGCAGCAGCCATATGCTTAGGCGGTCCCGGTGCGGTGTTCTGGATGTGGGTTGCGGCATTTTTCGGCATGATGACCAACTACTCTGAGAACATCCTTGGTATCTATTTCCGCAGGAAGAATAAGGACGGCGAGTGGTCCGGCGGTGCAATGTACTACCTTCAGGACGGGCTGGGCGGCAAGGACAGGCCGAAGGCCCTGCAGGTAATTGGCCGTATATTGGCTATAATCTTTGCCGGCTGTGCAATACTGGCATCCTTTGGTATCGGAAATATGGGACAGATCAATAAGATCGTGCTGAATGTCGACTCGGCCTTTTTTGCAAAATACGAGATTCAGCCATTGTTTGGCATTATCCCGACGGTGCCCTTTTCACTGGGGATCATCATCATGGCGATCGGCGGCCTTATCATAATCGGTGGCCTGAAGCGTATCGCATCGGTAGCTGAGATGGTGGTTCCGTTTATGGCCGGACTTTATATCCTAGGTGCTGTTGTTATCATATGCATTCATTTCGGCAGCATAGTTCCCGCATTTTTATCAATCTTTAAATTTGCCTTTGGCGTAAAAGCGGTGGCAGGCGGTGCCGTCGGTACTGCACTGAAAAACGCTATTACCCAGGGATGCAAACGAGGAGTTTTCAGTAATGAGGCAGGGCTCGGTTCATCTGTTATGGTACATTCAAATTCTGATGTGAAAGAGCCGATAAAGCAGGGGCTCTGGGGAATCTTCGAGGTGTTTTTCGACACCATTGTTGTGTGTTCCATAACTGCGATGGTTGTTCTTACCAGTGGGTATATCGATCTTGAGACAGGTCTTTTTACGGAAGCAGATGGAGTATCCGATGCTAACCTTGTAGCTAAGGCTTTCGGCAATGTGTTCGGAGCACCCGGCGAATGGTTTATTGCTATTGCGATCTTTCTCTTTGCATTTACTACTGTCCTGGGTTGGTCGCACTACGGTGGAAAGGCTATAGAGTATCTTATAAATGAAAAGGCCGTTGTGGCATTCAGGATCATATTTGTGTGTTTTATGATCGTGGGGGCTCTTGCCACATCTTCCCTTGCCTGGGACATTTCAGATACATTTAACGGAATGATGATGATCCCTAACCTTATCGGTGTCTTAAGCCTTGCACCTCTGGTGCACAGGCTGACACATAATTACATAAACAGAAAGCTAAAAGGAATCGATGAAAAGCCGTTGCTGTCATTTATCCCTAAGATTCAGGCAGAACATGAGCAGAAGGTTATGGCAGGAGAGGAGTGACGGTAAATAATACTATATAAAATCCTCTAAGGAGTATGACCGGATTCAATGAAACTCCGTTTACCCAAAAAGAAAGAATGTCTTAATATAGGCCTGGCGGCAGCCGTTATCGGAGCGCTGCTTTTATTTCTGTATGTTGATCTTCCGGAAAATAATTATGACGGAGTGTTAAAAGCGTACCCGGACAGTCCGGTTTTTGCAGATATTTCCGCGGACAGGACTCTGGCTGCGATAAATGACAGTTATAAAAAAGTCTATGTCATAGACTATTCCACGCAGGCTGTCAGATACATGATAGACAGTGAGGATATCAGTCAGGACGCAGAAATATTTGATGTGCTGTTCAATGACAGAAATGAACTATTTTTGTATGCGATGGACTATGATCCGGATACCGGTATGCTGCTTTCGGAATACATAGTATGCTGTGACGGAAAGGGTAAAGTGGAGAGGACAATTGCCCTGCCCCCGGTGGATAATGATGTATATGATTCTTCTGTCGGTGGGTTTCATTTTGAGGGAGAGGACCTGCTCTGTGTTGCCAACAGGGATGAAGTTTACAGCATTTTATGCATAGATATGGAGTCCGGAAAATACAGCGTTCAGGCAGAATATGAAAATGAAGATGCAAAAGTAAGCAAATGGATCAGTGCCGCAAATGACGGTTCTTACTATATTACATGGGACAACGGTGAGTTTGGAGTTCTGCAGGCAGACGGAACCTATGAAGAAACCGACAGTTTTGATTTCAGGCTCCGCTCGGATAAAAGCAGCGAAAATACCCTGATAGACCTGGTCACTGCATGCGGCGATAAGGTGATGATCCTGGACGGAGGTTACTGGGACACCGTATACACATATGAAAACGGAGAGCTTGTTCCCTACATTACATTAAAGGATGTATATGGCATCGGCGAAATGGATGTGGATGAGTATGCCAGTTTCACTTACGACAATCTGTTTTTCCCGCTGCATGATGAAGAAGGCGAGCTGGGGATAATCTCACATTACAATCTGATACTTACCGACGGAAGCAATATACATATTGTTGACGGACAAAACGGCTACGCCCTTCCGCTGGGGAATATAATTTTTAATATAGCAAGACCGTCATTGCTGGTATCAGGTGCATTTCTTACGATCATTGGCACGATACTGATACTTGGAAGTCTCATGAAATGGCGTCTGTCGGTGCTTTCAAAGCTTCTTCTCATCGTACTTCCCATTGTCCTGATCGCCATTTTTGTAATAGCAAATACCGTAATAAAGAAAACGGAAAAAACCTATTATGAAACCGAATACGAAAAATATATTGCGATAGCTGATTTCATAAGGAGTAATCTTGATGTAGAGCTTATAAAGGAAATTGACGACCTTGAAGATAGGGATAACGGAAACGTTGATCTTCTTGAAGAAAATCTGTATGACATCCTTTCAGCGGACAGTACGGGATGGAGCGACAGCATAGAGGTAACGATCTATTCATATGATAAGTATGGAATGAACCGGTCATTAGTCAGCTCTACCGGGATATACAATTTCCTTGACTACGATCTTATGCTCACGATGAACCAGCTTGAGGGAAAAAGGATAAAGAATACAGATATCTATGTGACGGATACCAATGCATATTACAATCATTACACGGATATCTTTTCACTGATCCGTGATGATGACGGCGAGATACTGGCTATCGTAAGTGTTTCAGACGATTTTGCAGAATTGGCGAGAAATCTGGATGAAGTAAAAATGAACATCATAATTCAGACTTTTGCACTGATGATCGTTCTCGTCATCCTGATGGTGATACTTTCATTATATATTAACAACAATCTTCGGAGGACCAGCGCAGCTATAAGGGAGATCGGCGAAGGAAACTATGATGAGAAGATAGAAAACATTTCCAATGATGAGCTGGGCGATATTGCAAAAAGTGTTAACCACATGGCCGACAGTATCAGGAGTTCGCAGCAGTCCATTATAACCGGTATGTCCACGATGATAGAAAGCAGGGACAATTCAACCGGCGGGCATATCAAGCGTACCAGTCTCATTATCAACGAGTTTGCACAGACACTGAAGGAGCATGAACATTCCCTTGGTATAAATGACAAGTTCATTCAGGATCTTACCAAAGCTGCACCTATGCATGACTTGGGAAAGATCGCTGTAGATGACGATGTGCTCAGGAAGCCCGGCAAATATACCGAAGGGGAGTATGAAAAGATGAAAGAACATGCACTGGAAGGTGCAAGGATCATAGAGACTCTTCTTAAGGACTCGGATGACAGGGAGTTTGCGAAAATTGCGGTAAATGTAGCGCATTACCATCATGAAAAATGGAATGGCACAGGTTACCCCGAGGGGCTTAAAGGCAGGGACATTCCTATTGAGGCCCGCATCATGGCCCTTGCTGATGTTTTCGATGCACTGGTAAGCAAACGCTGCTACAAAGATGCCTTTGACTATGAAACCGCATATACGATTATTCGTGACAACTGCGGAACACATTTCGATCCGGAGCTGGGTGAGCTTTTCTTAAGCTGCTATGAGAAATTTGAAAAGCTGTACGATAAACTGCTGTCGGAGGAAGAGTAGCCTCTGTGAAAAAGTTCTGCTGTTTATTCACAAAATTCTTTCTACTGTTTTTTCTTGCTTCTTTTATTGGCTGGCTTTATGAAGTCGCCTGCGTGTATGTAATGTTTGGCATATATGTTGACAGAGGCGTGCTGCACCTGCCGGCCTGCCCTATATACGGCTTCGGCATGCTGCTTATGAAATTTTTTACTACGGATTCAATCTGGTGCTGTGGTCCTACGAGCCCTGGCCCCTTAATTACAAAGGAAAGATATCTGTGATAAGCAGCTGCCTGTTCGGCTTTATGACAGCGCTGTTCATGAAACTGGCAGTCCCGCCGGTTGAAAAGCTTTTTGATTCCAAAGCCAAAAACTATGCTGCAGCTGCATCCGGTGCTTTGTTTCTTTTCTGTGTGGGGTGGGAGATATACCATTTGGGATGATCATTTGAAAAAGGTAAATCGCACACATTTTTTCCGGCGAGAATTCAAAAAAACAAAGATGTGAAAGTGATATATTAAATGAAAATTCTAATAGTACCCATGGCCGCCATGGCTGAAACATCCGGCCCGACCGGCAGATGCCGTCTGCTGGCAGAGGGCTTCAGGGATGCCGGCATGGAAACTGCCACATGCAAGGCCAGGGATGTGAACTATAAAACAATACCGGGCATACAGGATTACTATCTCGATACTCCTATGCCCTTCGGATTACCGCGGGCAATCGCATCGCGAACATTTCCCATTGCCCGGAAACTGGGAATTACCTCCAGAAAGACAGTAAACAGCTTCGATGAAGTCCTCTGGTTTACAGGGAATCTTGATTACCGGTATCTGGGAAAAAGTGTCGATTCCGTCAGAAAAGCGATCCGGGACTTCAGGGCGGATGCTGTATATTCGGAATTCAGCATATCTGCGATCATAGCTTCAAAAATTGAGAACATACCCCTCTATGCTACAGTGAGCTATCCAACTCAGCATGAGTTCGCCCACAGGTCAGACCTTGCGGGGGGATTAAATAAGCTCCTTGCAGAGTACGGACTGCCTGAGGCGGACTCTGCACTGCAGCTTTTCGACCGGGCAGACAAGTCCTTCTGCCCAAGCATCAGAAAACTTGAACCCATAGAAAAAGACAGCGTACATTACTGCGGAGCACTGAAATCCGTGTCCCTTAAAGAGCCCTCATCCTCACGGGACAAGATCCTTGTGTACATGGGAAGCGGAACCATATCCCCGAAAAAGATGCAGGATGTCATGAAAAATGCATTCGCGGGAAGCAGTTACCAGGTATATATAGCCTCGGCATCCCTGAAGGAAGAGACGGTGGATAATATACACATTGCCAGGCGGTGGGATTTCGGGACTATGCTTGATGAAGCCGCTCTGTTCATTAACCATGGGGGCCAGAACAGCATCGTCGACGGCCTGCTCCACGGAGTACCCCAGATCATGGTTCCCGGAAAAGTGTTCGAACGGAAGTACAATGCAGATTCCATTGTAAGAAATAACGCAGGGGTCGTGGTTTCCGTTGCGGATTTTAATCCGGTATATATCCGTGATGCTGCTGAACAGGCTATCCGGTCCAAAGAGATGGCCGCCAATGCCACCGCATTGGGAAAAGAGCTGGCAGAAACGGGTGGGATGGATGTCATGATTAGGGAGATAAAGTAAATTCCTGTATTCATCTTCCCTAAAACAAGATAGTCCATAAAAAGTTTAGTACATCACAGATGCGTTGACAAACAATTCTATTTCTGATAGTCTTCAAACTGTTATTGGCAGTCTGCCAGGAACCGTAACGGGTGTCCGCCCGCTGCGTATACCACAAAATAATAAACATACGATGCCTGGACCATTCTGAAGATGTCTTGTCTGATTCCTGTGATCCTTTCCGTTCTTAAATTCTCTTTGGTTCTGTATAGCATCGGGAAAGGAGAGAAGATGAATACGCTAATGCATATACATTGAGAACCGTGTTGAATAGTGTTAAACTGAAAGGAGCAAAGTTATATGGGTGAAAAGGATATAACTGAAAAAGCACTGATATCATGTAACGATGTCTTTGCTGACATAGTAAATAACCTGGTCTTTGGCGGAAAGAAATGCGTTGAAGAGACAGAACTTGAACAAGCGCCGGACAGGGGAACTTATCTGGGAAACAGTGGCTTCAGGGAACTGGAGCGTGATGTGTCAAAGTACTGGAAGGCAAACAATATCCGCATAGCGTTGCTGGGGATAGAAAACCAGACCGTGCCGGAAGACGATATGCCGATGCGGGTAATTGGATACGATGGACTGGCATACCGTGACCAGATCAGGTACGAAACTGACGAGAAAGGAATTCGCAGAAAAGTAGTTGAGCGATGTCCTGTAATAACTCTTGTGTTATACTTTGGTTATGAGAAGCATTGGGATAAGGCCCGTACACTGCACGAGGCACTTGGTGATACACTTAAACCGGAATTAAAAGGGCTGGTGAATGACTATGCAATCAATCTGTACGAGATTGCATATTTGACTGATGAACAGCTGGAAGGTTTTCAAAGTGATTTCAGGTATGTGGCAGACTACTTCGTACAGAAGCAGAGGACAGGGACTTATACAGGCTCACATGAAGAAATGAAGCATGTTCGTGAAGTACTTCAGTTAATGACAGTACTGACCGGGGACAACAGATTTGCTT
>OCVV012872986.1_pt1 | contig 10255 bp, 10 predicted proteins | sample 1539721 | NCBI WGS metagenome assembly OCVV01 (sample SAMN02144230, study PRJEB22623) | gut metagenome | biome: sheep rumen | host: Ovis aries | place: New Zealand
AAAAGTGTGGGCACAGATGGATTCGAACCACCGAAGGCGAAAGCCAGCAGATTTACAGTCTGCCCCATTTGGCCACTCTGGAATATGCCCAACACATTCTTTATGTGACTCGTATAGGATTCAAACCTATAACCTTCTGATCCGTAGTCAGATGCTCTATTCAGTTGAGCTAACGAGCCGAATCTTTAATGATTTGTGGGCGTTGACGGATTCGAACCGCCGACCCTCTGCTTGTAAGGCAGATGCTCTGAACCAGCTGAGCTAAACGCCCTTGTTTTGCTATCGAATTATTCTTGTTTTCCACCTCACTTGGTGTTTGCTTTTCGAAAGCGAGTGCAAAGGTAGTCCTTTTTCTGAAACTGACAAAATTTTTCGATGTTTTTTTGAAGAATAAGCTAAAAATAATCGCTTTTAAACAATACCTCTTGTCAAAGCAATGGTGATTACGAGGATATAGTTCAGGAATACGATAGCTATGAATCTATTGATATCGCTCTTCAAAAAGCCTGTTGAAGTAAACTGTTCAGATATAAGTTTTGCTTTGAAGTATTTATTTTTAACAATAAAATATAATATGTAAAAGATAGCACCTATGAGACAACCGACAATCGCTCCTACAGTTACATCTCCTATGTAATGAACGCCTAAATAGAGACGTGTATAAGTCGTTGTAAAAGCCCAAAAGAAAAGGACGATGGTAAGACGTGTGCTACGAAACAGGAGGGATAAAAACATTGCCATGCAGCATGTGTTACAGGCATGTCCTGAGAAGAAACCAAATCGACCACCTCTGTATCCATTTACCACATCCACTAAATACATTAGTTCTGGGTCTTGAGTAGGGCGCCATCTTCCCACCATTGGTTTCACCATTCCCGAGCAAATTCTATCTGCCACGAATATCATTAACCCAATGGATATAAGAATCACCAATGTTCCCTTGAGTTGCGTGTTTTTGAAAATGATATAAATCAACATTGCAATAAGTAAGGACCAAGAAAACGTATCTGTGATAGTGTACATAACATTATCCCAGAATAAGGAATCGCTTCCGTTGATGGCTAACGTTGCCTGTTGATCATAAGAAATAATATCTAAAGGAATCATGGTGGAATGTTCTAATCGATTAAAAAAACTAAATCATCTCCATCGAGTTCACTTCCACCCATCCAATCTTACCTTCTTCCAGTTTCACTTCTCGCCATCCTTTCATGGTGTTGTCAAGGATTTCTACTTTTGAGCCTTCGTGAATAATGAAAAGGTCGGTACTGCTTTCGCTTGGAGAACTTTTCACAGTGGTGGCAGGAGCTATCATAATGGCAAATGAACGATTTGCCAAATAATTATGTTGTGTCAATGCACAAAGATTAGCCATAATTGTGAGAAGAAAAAGTAATATGGCACCATAGGCACCAATTTGTCGAATCTTCAAGTTGGTGTGGAACATATAAGCCAAAATGCCAATTAGCATGAGGATAAAGGAAATGACAGCGAGTCGAATCCAAGCCGCTATACTCATGCTATTCGTGATATTGTGCCACCAAGTGATGAAAAACATTTCAGAAGGAGGTGTTACCCTGTCCACCGTTCTGGCACGTGCTAATGCTAAATTGGCACGAATATCTCCATCTCCAGGATCAAGCATCAGGGCTCGTTCGTAATTGAGAATGGAGTAGGGTACATTGTCCAACTTATAGTAGCAATTACCTAAGTTGTAGTAGATTTCTGCTGCTTCTCCTTGTGTGGCAAGAATTTTCTCATACATGTTGGCAGCCTCTTCATATTTTTCCTTTGTATAGAGAGTGTCTGCTTCCGTTTTGCTCTGTGCAAGAGCAGAAGTTGAGAAAAATAGGGAGAACAATATGATAGAAAGAATCTGTTTCATTTTTTTATATTATCTTCAATTTTGCTAATGATAGAAATAGCCTTTTCGTAGATATTTCCCATGTTGGTATCCGAATCGCCTGGAGCATATCGAGCAAACTCACAATCATTGAGTGTACCGATGAATTGATCGATGATTTCTTGTGGTACATTCTTTGCCGAAAGTTTCTGTTGCACATTGTCCTTATTCAGATTCTCTTGGTGTAGATTCAGTTTGTCGGCAATGTACCCGTAAAGCGTCTTCAAAACCTCATCGTAGAATTCATTCTGTTTTTTCTCTTTCATCAGGCTATCGGCTAATTTCAAGCGTTTCTGTGCAATCTTATTAGCCTTTCTTCCACGTGTAGCAGCAATGTCGGAAAGTGCATTGATTCGCTTTCTGCCAAGAATCACAATCAATAAGAAGAGAATGAGAGGAATCACATAGCACAAAGCATATTTCCAAGTGGTGAAGAAATCGTAGTTCTGCTTCCTTGGAGTCACATGGTTCGTCTTGATAAAGCGAATATCCTGATTGAGTTCCTCAATATCTTCCTTACCATTTGTGAAGTCACTCACAGCTTGTGCAGAGTTACCTTTTCCTTTTATTACCTTCACGGTATATGGCTCTGTTGTCAAAGTTTTGTAGGACTTTGAATCTGTGTCAAAATACACGAATTTAGCAGCTGGTATGGTATAGGTGCCAGCATGTCGAGGTACTGCAAGATATTCAAAAGTTTTTGTGCCTGATAGTCCACTACGAGTGAGGTCGAAATTATCCGTCACTTTTGCATCGTATGTCTCGAAATCCTTAGGAAAAGCAATTTCAGGTGTACTAATCAGCTTCATGTTGCCCGTACCATTCACATTGACTTTGATGGTAATGGCATCATTGGTTTTCACCTCTTTGGAGTTGATGGAAGAGGAGAGGCTAAACTTACCTACGGCGCTTGAATAACCTTCAGGTTTTGCAGGTAATGGTTGAACAAATATATTGAGTGCAGGAGTCACGATTTTCTTCTTCAGCTCCAGCATGCCGCTTGCACCATTGAAGAATGCGTCAATTGGGTCCAAGCTTCTGTTAGGTTGCACAACCACACCTTCAAAGGTAACAGATGGAATAGTCAGTTTTCCAGTCTTTTGAGGGAAAAGCACATATTGGCTCCAAACCACTGTGTGATAGTTTCTTCCGTTGTAGGTTTCCAATGAGAATTCCTTCGTTCGAGGAAGTGGTATTTCTTGAATTTGGAAACCATCGAGGGTAGGGAGTTTGCCGTCGAGTTGGGTGAGATTGACAAGTGTGTATAATTTATAAGTTACGAGGATAGCCTCCTGCTCAAAAACGTTGGTTCGTGAAGCTGTAGCTGTCATGAAAAGCTCATTAGGCGAAATGCTGCTACTGTTATCTACGGTTCTGCTCGAAGAGCGTCCTGAGGAAGAAGAACTGCTACTTTGAGTATGCTGATGAGCACCAGCAGCGGCTCCTTGTCCCAACTTCGTGACATGAATCTGCATCGGTTTGGATTTCACCGTTTTTCCTCCCACTTCCGCTGTGGCAGGATTCAGGGTATAGGTGCCAGGCTTAGAACCCAAAAGCACATAGGTATAGGTGATAGAACTGCTTTGTGTCGTTCTACCATTGATGATTTGAATACTGCTCTGGCGTGAAGTTGCAGGTCCATAAATCACTTCAAATCCCTTGAAATCAGGGGCATTGAAGTTCGAAACATTTTGAGAACTAATCGTAAATCTCACTCTAAACTGGTCGCCTGCTTCTATTGTTGTTGGGGTTTGAACGGTGATGGTGACATCATCTGCAAGTCCCTTCAGAATGAAGAGTGAGGAATTGAGTAAAAGAGCTATTATGCAAGCACTGAGCCTTTTCATTTTTTATTAAATAAAACTTCTATGATATATTAAAGGTATAGAAATAAGAAACCTGTGCAAATAAGTGGTAGTGTGCTTACCAATCCTTCTCAAGGCTCTTGCGCTGAGCTGGATTCTTTTGCACTTTCCGTTGCACATTCTTCTCGTCTTGCTGAGCAGAGTTCAGCAACTGTTCAGCGGTTTTGTCGTCGATTTCGTCCTTTTTAGGCTGCTTTGGAGCCTGAGGCTGTTGCTGTTGCTGCTGTTGTTGCTGTTGTTGCTTCTGCTCTTGCTTTTCTTTATCCTTGTCCTTATCTTTGTTCTTGTCGTTGTTTCCTCCACCACCTTGCTGACTCTTCTTCAACTGGTGTTGAGCCATAGCAAGGTTGTAGCGTGTTTCGTTGTCATTTGGATTCAGTCGAAGCGCACTCTTATAGAGGTCCACAGCCTGCTGAAATCCTTGGCTCGCATTTTGTCCGCCCATATTCATTTCTCTCAGCGCACCGGCATAAGTGAGATTGCCCATGTTGTGATAGATGTGCGACTTCTTCAATGTGTTGTTGGTGGGTTCATTTACCGCCTTTTTGTACATTTCAAAAGCCACAGAGTCCTGCTCTTGAAACGCCAATGCATTGCCAAGGTTGTAGTAACCTTCCATTGTTGGCTTCTTGTCGATGGATTTGCGATAATAGGTCTCAGCCTTCTGATATTGTCCCGACCTGAAATATTTGTTGCCCATGCGGATGAGGTCGCGCTCATTGCTTTGAGCCGATGCCACACAGCACATAAAAATTGCTAAGACAAATGTGATATATCTTTGCATGTTATTGTTGGTCTTTAAACAGTTTGAAGTTGCGGAGGAGAGGATTCTTTTTCTCCATGATGCACATTTCAATGAGAAGTACGAGGAAGAGCAAAATGGCTACTGCCACGAATTGCTCATCATATTCTGAATACATGGACGAGGAGAAATCATCCTTCTGCATCTTGTCTATTTCATTTTCCAGCATGCGTTGTGCTTGGTTCGTTTGGTCCACATTGATATAGACGCCACCACTTGCCTTGGCAATTTGCTTGCCTACATCTTCATTGAGTTTGGTGGTGACAACGTTTCCTGCACGGTCCTTCTTGTAGCCATTACCCATAGGAATAGGTCCACCGCTCTCCGTACCTACCGAAAGCACAAAAATGCGTATTCCTTTTTGCTTGGCTGCTTTGGCAGCATCTACGGCTCCATCCTCGTTGTCCTCCGCATCTGTAATCAGAATCAGAGCCTTACCCACCATTTTGTTGTCTGAGAAACCTGCTGTGGCTCTGGTGATGGCTTCAGCCATGTTGGTTCCCTGAATGGTGATAGAGGAAGGATTCAGTTGGTCGAGAAACATCTTTGCACTCACGTAATCCGAAGTGATAGGCAGAAGAGTGATGGCTGTACCTGCAAAGGCAACAAGTCCAACGCGGTCCTCATCTAGTTGCTCAATCAGTTTGCTTACTAGCATTTTCGACTTGTCCAATCTGCTAGGTGTAATATCTTGGCAAAGCATGGAATTGGAAACATCGACAGCAATGATTGCCTCGATACCTTGTCGTTTGATTTCCTCGTTGCGTGTGCCATATTGAGGACGAGCCAAGATAAAGCAAATCAACGCAAAGGCAAGCATCAGCAGGAAGAATTTCAGATTTCTACGGAAATGCGAGACACCAACAGTGAGTTGATGTATCAGGTTGATATTTCCGAATTTCTTCAACTTCTGCTTCTGACGAATTCTAATGAATATATATGCTGCCGTCAAGACAGGAATGAGCAGCAACAGATAGAGAAATATGGGATGTGCAAATCTAAACATGGTCAATGATTTATGGAAGCCTTCTCAACACAAACACACTCAGCAGAATCTCTAAAAGGAGGCTGATAAGTGCTGCCAGCGCGAAAGGCTTATAGAGTTCACTGCGCTTACTGAATTGGCGCACACTGAATTTCGTTCTTTCCATGTGGTCGATTTCGTCATAGATGGCTTTCAAGTCAGCATTCTTCTGAGCACGGAAGTAGCGTCCACCCGTCTCTTCCGAAATCTTCGTCATGGTCTCTTCGTCAATTTCAACAGGTAGCATCACCGTTCCTCCTGTTGGCAGAGGATTTGGTGCCATACCGTTTCGTCCGATACCGATGGTATATATTCTCACTTTCTGCTTCTTGGCAATTTCAGCGGCAGTGAGTGGAGAGATGTTTCCCGAGTTGTTCACACCGTCGGTGAGCAGGATGATGACTTTGGATTTTGCTGCACTCTCTCGGAGTCGGAGCAAGGAATTCATGATACCATCACCTATGGCAGTACCATCATCGATGATTCCTTTGAAAGCCATCTTGTTGTCGGCTGAATTATAGAGATTCATCAACACGGCGTGGTCCATCGTCAGAGGACACTGTGTGTATGCCTCACCCGCGAAAAACGTCAAGCCGATATTGTCATTAGGTCGCTTGTCCACGAATTTCTGTGCGATTTCTTTCAGTGCCTCCACGCGGTTGGGCTTGAAATCCTCTGCGAGCATACTCGACGACACGTCCACCGAGAGCATGATGTCGATACCTTCCACGTCTGTGTTGCTCCATGTGTGCTTGCTCTGAGGACGAGCCAAAATGCAAATCACGAGTATCATGGTGAGGATTCGCAGAATGAATGGTAGTGGCAAAAGGAAGGTACGCCAAGAGCGAGGTACATACCTGTACTTGGCGGTTTCGGGCATTCGCATGGCTGGCAAACTCTTCTTGTAGCGCAACACATACCATATAATATAAGGTATGAGCAATGCCAGCAGTGCGAAGAAATATGGATTTTTAAATTCCATGTGTTCGGTATATTGATATGTTCTCAGAAAATACTCTTTCAAAAGAGTATTCCAAGTTTAAACATTAAGCATAATAATTCTGTAGATGAGATAACCCGCAGTGAAGAGCAAAGCGATGGAAGCCGCTGTGACACTTGCCAACAGCACGTTCTTTGCCACCTTCGAACGTTTCTCTACGATGACAATTTCCTCTGGTTGTTGCACCGCAGGCTCTTCCTTCTTCGTGCTATTGATATATTCGATAGCATTCACGAGGTTGCGGTCGTTCTCGTTGATGAGCGTGCTGTACTTAGCAAACTTCACCAAGTCGGCGGTTTCAAACAATTCGCGAAGTTCTGCAATGGCGTTTTCGTCGTTCACCTCTTGCAAGTGTTCAATGATTTCGCTCGTCGTCATTTCCATTGCATTGAATCCATAGCGCTCGTTGATGTATTGGCGCAAGGTATCGGTCAACTGCGTGTAATACTCCTTTGAATCCTCGCTTTGCCAAATCTTCTCTTCCTTGATTTGCTGAATCTTCATCATGGCAGCCTTGTGAGGAGCCAAGCGTGGCTTCACCTTGATGCGTCGGATGATAGGCTTGTTGTCCTTTAGGCGGATAGCCACATAGATGAGGACAGAAGTAAGAAGCAATACCAGTAACGAAAGCCAAAGCAACGAATTCCAGTCCGACCACTCAAAAGGAGGACGCATCACGGCTTTCATTCCGAAGATGCTGTCAGCGTGGAGCGTGTCGATGTTGACGGTATAGACCTTCAGCCCCAATGTGTTGGTTTCATAGTCTTTACCATCCACTTTCACCTTCAATGGTGGAATGCTGTAAATGGCAGAGTCGAACGAAGTCACATAATAACGCTTCGATAGTGTCATGCGCTGCCCATCGTTGAGTTTGTTGGTGTCGGTTTGTGTAGATCTGAGCACTTCAACACCTGGAACAATCATCTGAAGCGAATCGAAATTCGGCAGTTCCACTCGCTGATTGGCATCGGCACTCACTTCCAACAGAATGCTCGTCTGCTCACCTATATAGATTTGGTTGGAATCCAGCTTCGCCTCCACCGACACTTGTGCCGTTGCATGAATGCAAAAGCAAAAGAGGAGAAGGAAGAGAAAAATGGACCCACCTCCATGCTCCTCCCTATGAGGGAGGAGAGTAATTACTCTGCTTTTGGTTTTATTGATGATATGAAATAACATTTTTTTACTTACATAGTTCTATCAACTCCCTCCCTCACAGGGAGGGTATGGGGAGGGTCTTCTATCCTCTTCTCTTAAACAGTCCCATCAGTCCCTTCACGTAGTCCTCATCAGTGCGGAGATGAGCGCAATCGATGTTGGAGTGGGTGAGTACCTCGTTGAGACGGGCTTGGTTATGAACCCACCATTCGTGGTGTGCTGTGCGTACCGCTTTCGATGACGTATCGATAAACATTTCGTAGCCAGTTTCCGTGTCCTGCACTTTCATCAGTCCCACGTCAGGCAATTCCTGCATACGTTGGTCATAAATCTGCAAGGCACACACATCATGCTTGCGATTGGCAATGATGAGTTGTTGAGAATAATCTTTCGGGTCGAAAAAGTCGCTCAGCAAGAACACCGTGCAGCGTTTTTTGATGGCATTCGTCATGAATTCCACCGCCTTGCCGATGTTGGTACGAGTGCTTTCTGGTTTGAAAGTGAGCAGTTCGCGTATGATGAAGAGGATATGCTTTCGTCCTTTCTTGGGAGGAATAAACTTCTCAATCTTGTCAGAAAAGAAAATCACGCCTATCTTATCATTGTTCTGAATGGCAGAAAAGGCAAGTGTAGCGGCAATTTCAGTTGCCATCTCGCGCTTGGTTTGCTGAATTGTACCAAAATCAAGACTGCCCGACACGTCCACCATGAGGATGACGGTGAGTTCGCGTTCCTCCTCAAACACCTTCACGAAAGGCTTGTCGAGTCGAGCCGTCACATTCCAGTCTATATCACGCACATCGTCGCCATACTGATATTCGCGCACCTCACTGAACGCCATACCTCTTCCTTTGAATGCCGAATGGTATTCACCCGCAAAGATATTGCTGGAGAGTCCTCGAGTCTTTATCTCGATGCGCCTCACTCGTTTCAGTAATTCTTCAGTATCCAAGATGTAAGTTTAAATTAAAAAGTAAAAATTTAAAAATAAAAGCCGTCCGCATGGTATTCTCCTCCCCTCGGGGAGGCCGGGAGGGGGCTTCTTACGGCACTTCCACCTTGTTGATAATCTTGCTGATGATTTCCTCCTGCGTCACGTTGGTAGCTTCAGCCTCGTAAGTCAAACCGATACGGTGGCGGAGCACATCGTGAGCCACGGCACGAATATCTTCTGGAATCACATATCCACGGTGCTTGATGAAGGCAAATGCACGAGCTGCGAGAGCCAAGTTGATGGAAGCACGAGGAGATGCACCAAAGTTGATGAGGCCCGTCAAATCCTTCAGTCCGTATTTGTCAGGATAACGAGTCGCGAAGACGATGTCAGCGATGTATTGCTCAATCTTCTCATCGAGATACACCTGGCTCACCACCTTGCGGGCGGACTCAATTTCAGCTGTTCCCATGATAGGACGAATCACCGATTTCTCAGCAGCAATATTCTGACGGATAATCTTCTTCTCTTCTTCGATTTTTGGATAGTCAATAATCACCTTCAGCATGAAACGGTCCACCTGAGCTTCAGGCAGAGGGTAGGTTCCTTCCTGTTCGATAGGGTTTTGCGTAGCGAGTACGAGGAACGGAGCTGGAAGCATGTAGGTGGTGGTGGAAAGGGTGACTTGACGCTCCTGCATGGCTTCGAGCAATGCGCTCTGCACCTTTGCTGGAGCACGGTTGATTTCATCTGCCAGCACGAAGTTCGCAAAGATAGGACCCTGCTTGGCTTCGAAACGGCTTTCCTTCTGATTATAAATCATCGTACCGATTACGTCGGCAGGAAGAAGGTCTGGAGTGAATTGGATGCGGCTGAACTTTGCATCAATGAGCGATGCAAGGGTCCTGATAGCCTTGGTCTTGGCGAGTCCTGGCACACCTTCCAGCAGCACGTGTCCATCGGAAAGCAGACCAATGAGGAGTGATTCCACCAGATGCTTCTGTCCGATGATAGCTTGATTCATGCCTGTCACCAAGTTGGTAACGAAAGAGCTTTCTCTTTCAATTCGTTCGTTGAGTTCACGAATGTCAATAGCTTCTGCCATAGTTGTTATATTGTTCTTTATTTTGTTCAAGCAAACCAGCCTTCTTGAGCATGAAACGACAGTGTTCACAAAGGAAATGCATTCGTTTTTGCCTTGATGAGAAGACGGTTTTCATGAAAATAGAATTTTTCGGGTGCAAAATTAACACTTTCGTGCGTAAATTCATCCCTCCAAACATCTAATTAAATCTAAAAAGTATTTCTGAAGATTAACATTTAAGAACATTTAACGTAACTAGAAACTATTCACCTAACACAACTAACAAACATAACATCCTAACATTAGGCTTTTTTGAATGAAATCCTCTCTTTTTATAGTAAAAGTATCATAGTATATATATTATTAAGTGTATTATATGCAATTATCATTAATCAATTATATAGTATATCAACCATCTTTTTTTCTTTTCACTTAGTCAAATCAAATAAAAACCCCTCATGTTATGTTGTTATGTTATGTTATGT
>OCVV011331919.1_pt1 | contig 10254 bp, 8 predicted proteins | sample 1539721 | NCBI WGS metagenome assembly OCVV01 (sample SAMN02144230, study PRJEB22623) | gut metagenome | biome: sheep rumen | host: Ovis aries | place: New Zealand
CTGGCTGCAATAAACAGGGCGATCCTCACGCGGGCGGAACGGCACCTGTGCCTCGCGGCCGCACTTTGCGCAGGTCGCGGTGAAGTACTCGCGCTCGGTCTTGCCGGCGTTCTTTCTTGCGTCGCGGCATGCCTTGCACTTCTTCGGGTCATTTGCGAAACCCTTTTCAGCGTAGAACTCCTGCTCACCGGCGGTGAATACGAACTCCTGTCCGCACTCATTGCATACTAAGGTTCTGTCTTCGTACATGTGGATTTTCCTCGATTCTTGAAATTTGGACCTCGACGGATTTGCGCCATCACAGTTGCATCATGATCGCCTGCGGGCGCACAGCCCTGAAGCGAAAGCGGTTAGCAGGTGAAAAGTTCGCACGCGCTGGAAGAAATGCTGCCGGGTCATTGAAAATAGTCAGAAGGATCACCCGCCTTCCGGGTCGGGACAGCCAAACAGTCGGGCTGCACGGGACAGGCACGGTTCCGCATGCCCGGCCGCCGTCAAAGCTCAGCACGGCTCCTGACGGCACGGAGCTTGCGTCTGGCACGCTGAATCGCGTTGCTGACGCTTTTTTCGGAGATTTGCAGTTTATCGGCGATCTCCCGATAGGACAAACCGCCTGCTGCTTCCGAGAGAACCTCCAGCTCCTGCTTGCTCAGCACTTGCTCCAGCGACAAATAAAGCTCGTTGATACGTTCTTTTTGGAGATACACCTGTTCCGGTGAATCACCGTCATCGGAGAGTCTGTCACAGAGCGCATCCTCCGGGTCATCGAACGAGCTGCCGGTCATCCGGAGCTGGCTCTGATCCTTTCTGGATGCGTTTCGGATCCGGTTCCGGATACACCGGAACGCATAGGTGCGGAAGCTGGCAGCATGTTCACCGTGATCCTGCTGATAGGAATTCGCGGCGGCAAGCAGTCCGAGCAGTCCCTCCTGCGCATAATCCTCCGCATCCGCGGCATTGGCGGCGCTGGAATTCGCAAGCCGGACGACCATCGCACGGCAGCGGTCAAGAAGGATACTGAACGCCTGCGGCTGCTCATGCAGCACAGCGACCAGCGCCTCATCCGACATGGCAGAGAGCGTCTCAGCAGAAAGATCATTCATCCTGAAACCTCCTCACGCGGGACAAGAGCCGACGCTGTACAAGCGCACCGTTTCATTCGCCGCAGCCTCGGAACCGGCAGCAGCGAAATGATAACCTATTATAATATAAACGAAAGCCGTCCTTTTGTCAAGTGAATTGGAAGAAAACGGCAATTCTCACAGCTTTCAACACTGATATTTCAGCACATCATCCAACAATCATTCAGCCGCAAATGCAGCACGCCCGTCGCGGAACAGGTTTCCGCCGTGTGCGTCGATCGCAACGAGCAGCGGGAACTCCGTGACTGTCAGGCGCTTGACGGATTCGCAGCCAAGCTCGGGATATGCAATGACCTCACATGAAGTAATATGTGCGGCAGCGAGCGCACCCGCTCCGCCGACTGCACAGAAATACACCGCGTGATTCCGCCGGATCGCCTCGCAGACCGCTTCATCCCGTTCCCCTTTGCCGATCATTGCGATCAGGCCGCTGTCGAGCAGCATCGGGGCATAGGGATCCATGCGGCCGGAGGTTGTCGGGCCGCAGGCTCCGATCGGGCGTCCGGGGGGCGCGGCGGTCGGGCCGGCATAGTAGATCACGGCATCCCGCAGCGGAAAGGGCAGCGCCTCGGCGCCCTGCTCACGCATCACCGCAGTGAGCCGCTTATGTGCAGCATCGCGGGCGGTATAGACCGTGCCGGAGAGGGTCACGCGATCGCCGGCGTGCAGGGCATTCTGCTCCCGCACGATTACCGGCAGATCGGTCACATTCAATATATGGTTCATCAGACGCTCAGTTCCAGCTATTGCTGTTCTCGCCTGCGCTCTCCGCGAGGTCATCGAAATTGAACTCGCCCTTATTCACCTTGCTGAAGGACTTGTTCGCGACCTCATCGAAGCTCTCGAAGCTGGGCAGATCATCGTCATCATTGACAGTATTGCGCGCCTCAGAGATGACATTTTTCGCCTCATTCAGGCGGCTGCCGGCCTGACCGGTGAGATTTTCGAGAACGAGGGAAATCTCGTTGAACTTCTTGGAGACGCTGTCGATCTCGGAGCGCAGCAGAGCGCGGACCGTTCTCGCAGTCTCGGTCGTTGTCTTGGTTCTCTTATCGGCATCCGCCAGGGAAGCACGCACGGATTCTTCAGCATCTGCGACGGTTTTGATCGCCTTCGCATCAGCATCGTTGAGCTTCTTCTCGGCCTCTGCATTCGCATTGCTGATCGTCTCATCAGCCTGCTTATTCGCATCGGCGATGGTCTGCTCCGCCTGCTTGTTCGCACCGGAAACCGTCTCCTCAGCCTTTGCATTTGCCTCAGCAACGATGGCATCAGCCTGTGCTTTTGCATCCTTGATGCGCTTGTCAGCTTCTTTTCTGGCTTCGGAAGCGACCTTCTTTGCGGTCATCTGAGCCTCCATGAACAGTGCGCTCATGTCGAAGCTGGAATCGCCGCCGTTCTCCTTCAGGTCAGCGACCTGCTGCTGGAGATTCTCAATCTCGCGGTCCTTATCAGCCAGAGAGTTGCTCTGCTCAGAGATCAGAGCCTCATATTCAGCGAGCTTCTGGAGATCCGCCTCATTGGACAGACCTGCCTGCTCCTCGATCATAGTATTCTTTGCCTCAAGCTCAGTGCGCAGAGCATTCATCTCTGCCTCATTCTCGGCAGCTTTCACTTCAAGCGCAGCAGACTTTGCTTCAGCGGCATTTGCACGCGCCTCAAACTCAGCGAGCTTGGCAGTGATCTCCTCATTATTGCCGCCCGCAGTGAGTGCCTGTGCAGACATCGCTGCGAGGTCGGTGCGGAGAGATTCGTTATCCTCATTCAGCGTAGTCAGACGGCTTTCGAGCTCGGTGATCTTATTGTTCAGCTCTGTCTTTTCCTCGCGCTCAAGCTCCAGCTCTGCCTGTGCAGAAGCAAGGTCAGCCTGTGCATCGGTCGCAGCCTGCTTTGCAGTTTCGAGCTCAGTCCGCAGCTCAGCAGCCTCGCCGCTGACCGCGCCGCCCTCGCCGTCAACCTCGATGACGGGACGGTTCTTCAGCTCATCCTGTGCGGCGCGAAGCTGATTCTTCGTCGTGCCCAGCTCGCCGCGGAGTCTGGTCAGCTCGGCTTCAAATTCAGCCTCCTTCGCATCGCTGAGCCCTCCGCCGTTTTCCATCTGTTTCTTCAGCTTATCGAGCTCTTCCTGAAGCAGATAGTTTTTGGAATTGAGTTCATCGACATAATTCAAGACGTCTTCCTTAACAAATCCGCCACCGATTTTGGTGGTTCTCAAAACATTTGGCTCAGCCATATTTACGCTCCAATCCTCCGCAGACAAAATGATGTAGTTGCAGGTACGCTGAGGGCGGGCTCTGCGCCGCACAATCCCCGCAGGAAAACCGTCGGCCTTCGGCTGTTCGCGGACCACAGCCTCAGCAAACCGGTCAGCCGCGCAGGGCATCCCTCATACTCACATATTATATGATAACATATTTTCAAGGATTTTTCAATGCACTGAGCGTAGAATTATCAGCCTGATTTTTGTGCAGATTCACCATATAATTTATCCGATTTCCGGAACAATAGACAAAAAAGCAGCAGAATGTCACTTTTTGACAGTCTGCTGCTTTTGGAATTCTGATTATTTCTTGTCAAGGATTTTGAAGATCTCAGAAAGATCGTCGTCATCATCCAGACGCGGGATCGCAGAGGCAGGACGCTGCTGAGCGGGCTTTCTCGGCTCGACCGGGACAAAGCCCTCAACAGTCTTGTTCTTGACCGGAACCGCTGTCGGAGCCGGCTGCTCGACCGGGATATCGTCGATCTTCTGCTCACTGCCGGGCTCATCATAGCCCGCAGCGATGACCGTAATGACCATCTCGTCATTCATATCCTCAATGAACGCAGTGCCGAGGATGACCTCGACGCCGGGAGCGGCAGTCTCGGTGATCTTCTGTGTTGCGGCATCGACCTCGGAGGACAGAACATCCTCGCTCATGGCAATGTTGATCAGCAGACGCTTTGCGCCGGTGATCGAAGTCTCAAGCAGCGGGCTGGAGATGACCGCCGAAGCAGCCTCGTCCGCCTTGTTCTTGCCTGCACCGTGGCCGATTGCCATGTGCGCATAGCCTGCGCCCTTCATGATCGTGGAAACATCAGCGAAGTCGAGATTGATATAGCCGTCCTCGACGATCAGGTCAGAAATCGACTGCACACCGGTCTTCAGGATATCGTCCGCCATCGCGAAGCTCTGGCGCATAGTCAGAGGCTTGTCCACGCCGACGAGCAGACGCTCATTCGGGATGATAACAAGCGAATCAACGTACTTTTTCAGTGTTTCGATGCCGCGCTCGGCCTGTGCCATTTTCTGTTCGCGCTCAAATGCGAACGGCTTGGTCACGACAGCGACAGTCAGGATGCCGAGCTCCTGCGCGATCTGCGCAACGACCGGAGCCGCACCGGTGCCGGTGCCGCCGCCCATACCGGCGGTAATAAAGATCATGTCAGCGCCCTTCAGTGCGTTGCTGATCTCATCGCGGTTCTCCTCAGCGGACTGTCTGCCGACCTCGGGACGGTTGCCCGCGCCGCGGCCCTTTGTGAGCTTCGCGCCGATCTGGATGCGGGTCGGAGCCTTGGAATTCAGCAGCGCCTTTGCATCGGTATTCACCGCGATATACTCGATATTCTTCACATCAGCCTGAACCATGCAGTCCAGTGCATTTCCGCCGCCGCCGCCGACGCCGACGACCTTAATATTCACCTGCGGATCAAATGAATCTTCATAAACAAAATCAGTCATCAAAGTTCCTCCATTCGGACAGCCCGGTGTATCGGACGACGGAGCCGCCTAAAAACATATAATACATTTTATCATAGTTTTTATGTGATTTCAAGTCTATTTTCGCTTTTTGTGCTATTCTACAATTTGCAGACGGAAATTCGGCCTGAATTTATGCACATTTCAAACTATTCCTCACGGAATCTGCGCAGGCTCGTCCGTTTCTTCCTGCTGCGGTTCCCGCTCCGTATCCTGCATAATGACAGAAATCTGATTATTTCCGATCATCCTGAGGCGGTAGCGCTTGTCCGGGTTCAGCCTCTCGATCGTCTTCGCCGCGAGGCGCAGCTTGTAGACCGCATCGACGCTGGTTCCCATCCGGAACTCGACATTCGTGCCGAACTGCACGATGATATCGCTCTGGTCGGTCATGTCGATCGACTTGATGTCGCGGTTGTTGCATTCCTCTACCGCAGCAGTCAGTGTTTTCAGCACATTATCGCGCTTTTCGTCCTCCGACTGAAGGTACATGCCGATTGTGCCCTGCGCGGGATTATAGCCGGTGATGACAATGAGATCCGGGCGCGGGTCGCCCTTGAGCTCCTCGAGCACCCGGTTTGAGCCGCTGACGAGCAGATAGCCGTAGCTCTGCGAAATATTGGCCACCGGCTTTGCTTTTTCGACCGTGATTTCGATGGTCGAGGGATATTTTTTTCTGACGCGCACGTTCTCCGCATAGGCAATCCCGGCGGTGATGCGCTGTTCGGCGGTCTTTGCATCGAGCCGGACGAGATTGTCCTTGTAGCGGATGCCGCTGAGTGTGACGACCTCCTCATCGGACGCATCCGTTTCATTGTTCACAACGATATCCGTGACATTGAAAAACAGCGTCATGGAAAGCGCCAGCCCGATGCCGAACACCAGCAGGATCACGAGTGCGAAATACGCACGGTGCCGCCGTTTTCTGCGCCGCTGACGCTTGCTGCTCTGGTGTCTTCTGACATTTTCCTTGACCACATCCTGCACGATCCCGCACCCCCTTTCGTCATCTTAGACAATATCACTTGTGAACACCGCAGAAACATCCGGCTCCGTTTCAGCCCTCTTTTCCCACAATTTCCACAGAGTTTTCAACATTTATTTGCAGATATGAAGCCGAAAACCGCAGTTTTCAAGGCTTTCCCCCACGGGTTTTGCACCGTTTCCACAGAGTTTTCAACATTTTTGCTTCCGGGGACCGTTTTTTTCGCGATTTGGCGTAGAAATTGCCATGCGTTTGGCAATTCCGCCGATGCTGTTGAAAGTCTCCGTGAAACCGTCATAGCCCCGGTCGAGATGCGGCAGACCCCGCAGAATGCTCTCGCCCTCTGCCCCTGCCGCCGCACAGGCCAGTGCCGCGCCGCCCCGGAGATCCATCGCGCAGACATCGGCGCCGTGGAGTGCGGGAACGCCCGTGATGACTGCCGTCCGCCCGGATACGCGGATATCCGCACCCATGCGCAGCAGCTCGCCGACATGCTTATACCGGCTCTCGAACACAGTCTCCTCGATCATGCTTGTGCCGTGCGCCGTACAGAGCACCGCACCGATCAAAGCCTGTGCATCGGTCGGAAAGCCCGGATGCGGCATGGTCCGTATGTAGCGGACACTTCTGAGCGGCTGTCCGCCGTCGAGATAAATGCGGTCGCGGCAGATGCCCAGACGGCAGCCCGACGCCCGCAGTACACTGAGACTGCTCTCCATATCCCGCGGAACCGCTCCGCGCAGACAGAGCGTTCCGCCCGCACAGGCACAGGCGCACAGCCAGGTAAATGCCGCGATCCTGTCCGGCATGACGGTATACTCCGTTCCGTGCAGCGATGCCGTACCGCTGACTGTGACAGTCCCCTCGCCCGCGCCGCTGATTTTTGCGCCGCACTGATTGAGGAATGCCCCGAGATCTGCGATTTCCGGCTCCCTTGCGGCATTGGTCAGCACCGTTTCGCCGTCTGCCAGCACAGCCGCCATGATGATATTTTCTGTTGCACCGACGGACGGGATCGGCAGCGGGATTCGCGCCCCGTGCAGATGCTCCGCCGTACAGATGATTTTCCCCTGTGCCTCCCGGATCTGCACGCCCATCTGCCGCATGGCATCCAGGTGCAGGTCGATCGGGCGCGGCCCGAGCTCGCAGCCGCCGGGCATCGTCAGCACACACTGCTTCAGTCTGCCGAGCATCGGCCCGAGAAACATGATCGACGAGCGCATCGCCCGCATATCTGCATCCGGGATCTCTGTCTCCGAAATGCCCGCAGGGTCAATGACCGCCGTGGTCTGCTCCATTTTGCAGCGCAGACCCAGATGATTCAAAATCCGGCTCGCTGCATAGACATCTGTCAGGCGCGGGACATTGTGCAGGACTGTTTCGCCGCTGCACAGCATGCTTGCCGCCATGATCGGCAGCGCACTGTTTTTCGCGCCCTGTACCGTGATCTCACCGCGGAGCTTCTGCCCGCCGGTGATCCGGAGGATCTCCTCTGCCATTTCTGCATCACCTCAAAAAGCACCGGCTTTCGCCGTTTGCCTTCAGCATATGCAAAAATTCAGCAAAGGGTTCACCCCTGCTTCAGAATGCCTGACAGGATCTCCCAGATGCGGTCATCGGTATCCTGTGCAAACAGTGCGCCTGCGCGCTGTCCCATGGCGATGCGCTTCTCCGGGTGCTGACAGAGATCTGTGACAGCCTCTTTCAGCTTGTCCGTTGTCAGATTTTTCTGCTCGATCACGATTGCGGCGCCGGCCTTGCCGAGCACCATTGCGTTGTGATACTGATGATTCTCTGCCGCAGTCGGATACGGGATCAGAACGGATGCCCGCCCGACTGCCTCCAGCTCACTGAGGGTCGAAGCACCCGCACGGCTGATGACCAGATCGGCCGCCGCGAGGCAGACGTCCATGTCGTGGATGTATTCGGTCACGCGCAAATGTTTGTCGGTATCAATGCCGCGTTTCTGCAATTCCTGCGGGAAAGTGTCCCGCCCGAACTTGCCGTATGCGTGGATATGGTTGATCTGCATGTCCGACCTGAGATGCCATTCCATGAGGTCAGGCATAATGTCATTCAGGCATTTTGCACCCTGTGAGCCGCCGAAGGACAAAATCGTCATGCCCTCGGGGAAGCCGAGCTTTGCCTTCGCCTGCTCTCTGGTGCATCTGGTCAGATTTCCGCGGACGGGCAGTCCCGTCACAAACGTCGGAGCGCCCTCCGGGAAATATTGTTTTGCCGCCTCAAAGGTCATCATGATCGCCCTTGCGCGCTTTGCGAGCAGCTTGTTCGTCACGCCCGGATAGGCGTTCTGCTCATGAATTGCAGTCGGGATGCCGAGCTGCTGTGCCGCCCGGATCACAGGGCCCGCCGCATAGCCCCCCGTTCCGATCGCGAGATCGGGCTGAAACTGTCTGATGATTGCCCGGGCATGGCTGCCTGCGGTCATGAGATAGCCTGCCGCCTTGACATTCCGGACAAAGTTGGACGGGCTGAGCGAGCGCTGAAGCCCCGCGACCTTCACATGCTCCATGGCATAGCCTGCCGCAGGAATGAGTGTGGATTCCATGCCGTCCGGCGTTCCGACAAACAGGAACTCCGCATCGGGCACATGCTGACTGATAATGCCCGCAATGGCGAGCGCGGGATTGATATGCCCGCCCGTTCCGCCGCATGCGATCAGAATTTTCATATCATTTCATCCTTTTCCTTTGGGAACTGCCCGGCACAGCGCAGCGCGGGGAGTCCCCGATCAAAATCCGCCGGAGGTGCTTTTACCGGCTTAGCTGTTGAGCTTTGCCTGCCGGGAAATATTGAGCAGAACGCCCATTTCCGCGAGCTGCATCATCAGCGCCGTGCCGCCGTAGCTGAAGAACGGCAGCGAAATACCCGTATTCGGGATTGCGTTGCTGACAACGGCGATATTCAGGAGCGCCTGAAGGCCGATGTGCATGGTGAAGCCGACTGCGACCAGCATGCCGAACTTATCCTTTGCCTTGGCCGCGATATAGAATCCGCGGAAGACCAGCAGGCAGAACAGCAGGATCACCGTCACTGCGCCGACAAATCCGAATTCCTCGCAGAGCACTGCAAATACAAAGTCGTTCTGCGCTTCGGGGAGATACTGGTATTTCTGCCGGGATGCACCGAGTCCCAGACCGAACATGCCGCCCGACCCGATCGCGATGAGCGACTGACAGGTCTGCCATGTTTCGTTCTGCATATATTCCTCGTTAAAGGGATCCCGCCATGAGAGAATGCGGTTCTGGAAATAGCCGATGCCCTTGCTGTACATGAGATACAGCACGACGCAGGTCACGCCGAGCACGCCCACGCCGATCAGAATGCCGAAATGTGCCGGTCTTGCACCGCCGACGAAGATCAGCGTCAGTGCAAGCGTTCCGATAATCAGGGTTCCGGAGAGGTGCGGCTCCGCCATCATCAGCCCCGCGACCAGTCCGAGCATTGCCATATACGGTACGATGCCGTACCAAAACGATTTCATTCTGTGGCCGTTCCGGACGATCAGCATGGCAAAGAACAGAACAATCGCAATCTTCATAAACTCAGACGGCTGAAATGTGATGCCGCCGCTGCCGTTTGCGTTCTGTCCGACGCCGATCCAGCGCGTCGCGCCGTTGACCGTCAGGCCGATGCCCGGTATCAGGACAGCAACCAGTCCGGCGACTGCAATGACAAACGCCGTGCCGGAAAGCCAGAGCTTCTCGAAGATCTGATACGGAACAAAGCTCAGGATACCCATTGCGACCAGACCCGCACCCGCGAAAACCACCTGACGGACTGCGTAAAACGTACCGGGCTGTCCGTCCTCGATCGCCGCAGGATAGGATGCGGAAAACATCATCAGCAGGCCGATGACCAGCAGCGCGATGACGGTTCCGAGCAGAACGCCGTCCACCTCGCCGTCCACGAGCCATCTGCCCCGTCCGGCGGGTCTGAGTCTGCCGGTGCTCCGGCTTCTGGTTTCACTTGCATTTGCGTTAGCCGCCATAGTTTACCGCTCCAATCCGATCATGCGCTTTGAGGGTCAGATCTGTGTCAGTACGGCACAGACGCCTGCGGCCAGCCCGACCAGTGAGAACACCAGCACGATCTTGTATTCGCTCCAGCCGCAGAGCTCAAAATGGTGGTGAATCGGCGACATTTTGAAGATCCGTCTGCCCTCACCGTATTTTTTCTTTGTGTACTTGTAGTAAAGAACCTGGATCACAACGCTGAGTGCATCAAGGACATAGACGATGCCGACCAGCACAAGCAGCAGATGCATTCTGCACGCAATGCCCAGTCCTGCGAACGCCGCACCGAGATACATCGAGCCGGTGTCGCCCATGAAGCATTTTGCCGGATGCAGATTCCAGACGAGGAAG
>OCVV012837323.1_pt1 | contig 10252 bp, 9 predicted proteins | sample 1539721 | NCBI WGS metagenome assembly OCVV01 (sample SAMN02144230, study PRJEB22623) | gut metagenome | biome: sheep rumen | host: Ovis aries | place: New Zealand
TCTGGTGATGTGCTTACCATATCAGAGATATTAATGATTACCGGCTCACCACCAAGTAAAGTATCAACTACAAACCTTTCATCAGCGAGTGTCTTTAACATAGTTACTGTCATCTGCTTTACCATACTAGTTTTCTGGCGACTTTCAGAATTACCTGTCGCTCCACTCCTTTCATTGAAATTTACTACATTGCTACTTTTTTTATTAACAGGCTCATCATATGATTCCTTGCCCCTGTTATTCGATGAAAAAATACTTCTTACAGAAGAAGGTCTGTCTTCTTCTTCGGCATCACTGCCCATATCCTCAAGATACTGATTATATTCTTCCTCGTCGCTTCTTTCATCATCTTCTTCATCATAAGCAGGTCTTACAAACTTAAAAGAAGGCTTTTTGAATATTGACTTTTTCTTTCTAGGGGCTTCATCTTCATAATACGCCTCCTCATCATCAAATTCATCTTCAACTGTCTCTTCTTCCTCAGACTCTACTGTAAATATTTTTTTTAATAAACGCTTAAAATCAGGCATTTTATCCTCCTAAAAACTACAACGAATAATTTCTTGGTCCAAATATATCGGTACCGATTCTTACCATTGTCGCACCTTCTTCTATAGCGACCTTAAAATCAGCACTCATTCCCATGGAAAGTTCTTTCATTTCAACATTTTCAATTCTAAGTGATGAAATAAAATCTGCTGTAGCTTTCATTCTTCTAAAATAAACTCGATTAGATTCTCCGCCATCATTAGATATCGGAGCGATGCACATCAGACCTTTGATTCTAACATGTGGAAGCTTCGAGATTATCTTTATGGCATTTTCAACATCCTTAAACTCAAATCCCGATTTTGAAAATTCACATCCAACATTTATTTCCATTAATATATTTGCAACAACATCTTTTTTTGCTGCCTCTTTTTCAATTTCTTCGGCAAGTTCGACCGAATCAACTGAATGAATCAGCTCTGTATTTCCAACAACATATTTGACCTTGTTTTTTTGAAGAACACCGATCATATGCCACTTTACATCAGAATACAGAAGCGGATTATCTGCAGATAGCTCTTTAAAAAGCTCCTGCTTATCTCTTAATTCCTGAGGCTTATTTTCACCAAAATCAAGCTGACCTGCTCCATATGCCTTAAATAAAAGAGAAACAGGCTTGATTTTACTTACTGCAATAAGCTTTACGCTGTCCTTATCTCTTCCTGCTTTTTTGCAGGCCTCTTCAATCTTTTTCTTGATATCAAGAAGATTCTTAACAACATCTACCTTACTATCTAACTCATTTTCAGGTATTATATGATTATACTGGCCGTTCATAATAATCCCCTTCTTAGTAAATAATTTTATTTTCTTCAAACAAATTGCCTACAAGACCAATATGATCATTTAGTCTTGGTCCGCCAACTGAATCATCCCTTATCAGGATATATTCACCATTTGATTTAACTCTCTCTATTCTTCTAAAAGAAGCATAGCCCTTATTTACATTATATACACCTTCAATTTCGGTAACAGAAGGAATATACTCAGTAAGATTTTCCGGTTCAAGAATAACGAAGGAATTACCAAGCTCTTCAAAATACTCTGAGTAGTAATAATCATCGTCGTTAAAGAGTGCATTGATAGGGTAAAAACTATCGGTAACCACACCTTCAGTAGTAATTTCATGATGAATGACACCCTTTGCCTTATCTGAAAGATTAACTGCATTACCGTTCTTAAAAATACTGAGCTGAACATCATCGATATATGCACCTGCATCTTCAGCTTCCTTCTTGGTAACTACATAATTTTCAGGAATCTGATAATATCTCTTTTTAACAAGACTCGTTGCAGGAATCTTTAAAGTATTCTGATTCATATCGCCAATTGCTATTTCAAGGAATCTATGATCTAGATAATTAGCAATATAATTATACATGGTGATTACGATGAAATTCTCACCGTCTCTTGTTATTACCTCATATGGAGCTGAAATATAAAGATTGTCATCCTCAATTCTAAAATCAATAGTCTTTGGCGACTTTATAGCATTTTTATCGTAATAATACTGTTGATACTGCTCATCTGTAATAGGAAATACTAAGTACCAGGTATCACTAGTGACCATCTTAAATATCTTATCGCCCGTCTTGTACTGGCGTCTGTTCGTTCTGACCGACTCTACATTTACACCGGTTCTAGTAAAGGTAGCACTAGTAAAGGTATCTAAAGATATTCCATCAAAGGTATCTACGTCATATGAAACAATACCGCTGTTTAGTGCATAATATGTATATAGGCTTCCATCAGAATTACCAACGAGTTTTGACTGCATGTCAAAGGATTCATTCATCGAAAGAGTAACGATTTCACTTTCAAAATCTTCCTTTAAGTCATAAACCTCGTAAAAATCATAAGAAGCTTCATTTTTTTCGTATTTTTCAATTAAAGTGGTAAGCTTTGATAGAGAGGCTTCGGAAAAAGTTGAATTATCCTTCAAGGTGTCATCTGAAATAATGTCAGATCTGTCACTCATTGAGAAAATAGAATCTCCGACCTTTGCCCTTGTACCACTTCCCGCAAAATAACGCACAAAACCGTCCTGCGAAGCATTTACATCCTCCTCAGAACGTATTATAAGCGCTGTTTTATAATTATCTCCAATAAACATCTCAGTTGATGAAATGTCATATATGGCAAGCTTTGGCTTTTTCATTGCATTAATAAGGGAAATAGCAATAACAACAGCAAAAACGATCAGAATCATGTAAACCATAAACATCTGACCTCTAAATGTTCTTATTTTTACTACATTACTTCCCCTTCTTTTATTATTTCCTGCCATTGCTTCCTATTCGTCCATTCTTTTATTTTATTGCCCTATAAAACATAATGCATTAAAAACCTGTAGATAAACAGCTGTAAAAAAAGCAATCAGCACAGCCATCCACAAGTTTTTAATGCTGAATTTAAAAATATAATTATAGTGAAACTGTGATATACTTCTTTGTTTCCTCTGTCAAAGCATCCGCATTAACGCCAATGCAAAGCACAAAATTAACTTCGTACTTGTTTGAAACAACCTCAAGAGCTGAAACGACTTCTTCAATTTCCTCGTCCTTGATGCTTGCAACATGTCTGAAGCTATCAAGATAGATAGTCTGAATGTCGTGATTCTGAGATATGATTCCAAGAATAAATCCAACAAAAGCTTCCTTAGACTCGATTGCATAATCTCCAATAGCAATGAGACGAACCTTGCTGTTGAGATCGTACATGTGCTTTACGTTCGCATCGATGTAGATGATTGATCCCTTAGCATCTTTTACTTCAGCATTAACTTTGTCGAGAAGGATCTTTGTCTTTCCCTTCCCCTTTTCTCCTGCAATAATCTGAACCATCGCCTTATCCTCCTTAGAAAATATTTATAAGTTTTAAGTAAATCCATTACCGCCCAATACCGCGAATTTACTTGTAATCCCCTATTTAGTTATTATATACCAGATGAGCCTAAAAAACAACCCTTTTTTTGCCTTTATTTAGCCAAATCCATAAGTTTTCTCATCTCATTATATAAGGCATCTCCAGAGGAAGCTCCAAATACTCCTACAATATATCTTTTTCCAGATTTTTCAAACATCTGTATAAGGCAGCTCCCGGCATAAGGCGTACTTCCGGTCTTTCCGCCGATTATCGTAACTCCGGCTGGAACACTTTCTTCGCCCGATAGCATTTTATTGGTATTATCAAAGGTAAGCTCCTTTGCATTTCCCTCGCTGTCCTTAAAATTTACAGTAATGCTGCCCTTTTTAACAATTTCATCAAAGCCCTCGATCTTATTGCAGGCATTTAAAATCAGATACATGTCATAAGCACAGGTATAATGATTGTCCTCATGAAGTCCATGCGGATTCAAAAACGACGATCTAAGACCTCCGAGCAGCTTTATTTCTTTATTCATTTCACCAACAAAGCTGTCTACAGTTGCAGTACCATTGATTTTCCCGGCAGTAAACCTTGCTATTTCTGATGCCGCATCATTTCCTGAATAGATAAGCATTGCCCCAAGAAGGCTCTTCATGTCAATGACATCGCCCGCCTTAAAACCACACAACTGAGCGCCGTATCTATCTATTCCGCCATTATCTGTGCTTATGGTAACCTGCTCATCAAGGAGATTATATTTTAGAGTTACATAAGCTGTAAGAAGCTTAGTTGTACTTGCCGGGTAAAGCCTTTTATATATCTGCTTGGCAAATACCGGCTCATTATCTGTAATATTAAACAAAAACTCGCTCGGAGCATAAAAGCTATTTACCGTATCAGAGCTAATACCCTCGCTGTAATTGTTTGTACAGGAAATAACGTCGTCATACATAAGCATTGCCATTGAGTTATTATAATTTTCTACAAAGCCTGTAAGCTTAGAATCAGGATCATATTCCTTTATAAGCTCATAATCAGGAGAATCACTTGATATAGAAGCTGCTTTAAACACAAAAGCTTCATCACTGGTCTTCTCAGAAAGACCTTCATTATTTCCCTCTACTGATTCTGCTCCATAAACGCTGGCATTTTTATTCCAGATTTCATCATTTGCATTCATTTTGCAGCCGCTAAAACAAACAGCTGAAAATAAAGTAATTATTGAAATCTTAAATAATTTTCTGTTTCTAAAAAAAACCATTAACGATACAATTCTCTCCAATCCATGTCACCTCTGTCAAGAGCTCGTATAAGTAGCTCAGCAGTCGCTAGATTTGTTGCAAGTGGTATATTGTGGATGTCGCAAAGCTTAACAACATTATTTACATCCCCTTCAAAAAGTGAAGGATTAAGAGGATCACGAAGAAAAATAACAAGATCTATTTCATTATGCTCGATCTGAGCACCCATCTGCTGTTCGCCGCCTAAATGGCCAGCAAGATATTTATGAACATTAAGATTTGTGACCTCTTCAATCATTCTTCCAGTTGTTCCGGTTGCATAAAGCTCATGTTTAGCAAGAATTCCTCTGTAAGCTACACAAAAATTCTGTATAAGCTTTTTCTTTGCATCCTGTGCAATTAACCCAATATTCATTTTTTCCTCCATAATGGCGAAAAATAATTAACCGATCTGTTCGCCGTTTGATCAGTAGTAATTAATATAGTGGACCTTTATATGAGCCTAGACTCATTCCGTAAAATAAAGATTCACCATTACTTTCTTCCTTAACCTTATGTTGAAGACCTACATTCATAAGAACGCCTAGCATAAGACTGTTTCCCATAAGAGCACTAAGTCCAGAGGACATAAATGGTAATGGAATACCAGTATTAGGCAACAGCATTGCAGACACTCCAACGTTAACAATTGTCTGAAGCGCTACTATCGATGAAATACCGATAGCTATCATTCTGCCAAGAAAATCAGGAGCTTTTCTGGCAATCTTTATTCCCTTAATTACGATAAATAGTTCAAGACCCAGAACTATACCGCATCCGGCAAAACCAAATATCTCAGCTACTGCTGAAAAAATGAAGTCACTCTCGATAGCCGGAATTATCGAGCAATTAAGGCTTTCCTTTAATATCGTGCTAGAAAACATCCTGCCGAAAAGGCCCCCATGTAAAATAGCCCTTACGGCCAAGTTCTGCTGCCAGTTAAGATCTGCATAAGCAGGATCATCCGGATGAAGAAACGCTATAAATCTATCGATCTGATAGTCCTTAATGAGTATCTTTTCTCCTGGCTGCATTACGTACCACATAATACCAGCAACAAGCATAACCATTATAAGAAGTGTAGGTAGCACTATCTTGTATGGTATCTCTGAAGCATATGCCATACAGATAAATGTAACAGTAAGAACGATGGTAGTTGAAAGGTCAGGTTCTAGCAATACTAAAAGCACTGGCACTGCAGCAAGAGCGGCAAGCCAGATATCAGTCCTTAATCTGCCAAGCTTATCCTTGTAATGATTAAAAAAAGCCGCCATCGTAATTACTATAAGGAATTTTGAAAATTCCGAAGGCTGAAGCTGTCCGAGCTTTGGTATGTCTATCCATCTTCTGGCATCATAATAAGCATGACCTATAGGTGAAAAAACAAGTAAAAGCAGTCCTATATTTATAATATATAGTATAATAAAAAATTTAGCTATAAAATGATAATCTATTATCGAAACTGCAATTACCACAAAAACACTTACCAAAATACCAAAAATCTGCTTTTCATACAGCCTGTCAACAGGATCTTGTACGATTCCGATAATCCTAAGGCCTATCAGATTAAGACATAGCGCCGCAATAAAAAGCGGGAATTTATAATCCTTTAGACTATAGGCTTTAAAATTGAAAATATGCATGATTTAATCTCTTTTAGAAATAAAGGAATTATTCATCCTTCTTTGTACCACGAATAGGGATACTAGCATAGATTGATGGGCCATCGCCCTGTCCATCAAGGCCATTATGATCTACCTTGATATCAAGGCCCTCTGTATCTATGTCAATGTATTTAGTAATTACTGCAATAATATCTCTTTTCATCTGTTCCATAACATCAGGTGATACGCCAGCTCTGTCAGCCTGAAGAGCAAGCTGAAGGCGATTCTTAGCTGTCTTGCCAGAATTAACCTCCTTCTTTTTAAACAGATCCATAAATCCCATATTGAATTCCTCCGTATTTTATATAATTAGTTCTTCTTACCGAAAAGTCTTGCAAAGAAACCCTTCTTTTCAAATTCCATAATAGGAACATCCTCGCCCTGGATTCTGCGGCAGATATTCATATATGCCCTTCCTGCATTGCAGTCAGAACCTACAAGAGGTGTACCATTGTTAGAAGAAACAATTATATTTTCATCCTCAGGAACAATTCCCATGAGCTTAAGTCCCATAACATCAAGGACATCTTCCTTTGAAAGCATGTCACCGTTCTTTACCATCTCAGGACGGTATCTTGTAATAATAAGGCCAACATTGTCATTCATGATGCCGTTCTTCTGAAGAAGACCTGTAACATGGTCGGCATCACGTACTGAAGAAACTTCTGGATTAACAACAAGCAGAGCTCTGTCAGCACCTGCAACAGCATTAAGGAAGCCCTGTTCAATACCTGCAGGACAATCCATAAGTACATAATCAAACTCCTGCTTTAAATCATCACATAAAAGCTTCATCTGCTCTGGTGTAACAGCTGTCTTATCACGAGACTGAGCTGCCGGCATAAGATAAAGATTTTCCTGTCTCTTATCTCTGATGAGTGCCTGATTGATCTTACAGGTACCTTCAATAACATCTACGAGATTGAAAATAACTCTATTCTCAAGACCCATAACGATATCGAGATTACGAAGTCCTATATCAGTATCGACAAGAACTACCTTTTTATTAAGCATTGCGAGTCCTGTACCGATATTTGATACAGTAGTGGTCTTACCTACGCCACCTTTTCCGGATGTGATGACTATTACTTCACCCATTTAAATTTTCCTCCATTTACTTGTAAATATATTTTTTTATTTCTTTATTTTTAATTTAAGACAATAACAGCTAATATCAGCTACTTGCAAACTTAATTATTAGCTTTTAAGTTTAATGAATCAAGCTTCCCAAAACTAATAAAACACTCTTAAGAATATATTTCAGAAATAAGATCAGCGCTATAAGTATCTATGCATATATTGGTATTTAAAACATATGCAATTTTCATTTCCTTATCCTCTTTCTTAAAGCGGCTCTTTTTCTTTGGCTGGTCTGGGGATCTTGCTATTACATTTCCGATTCTGACCTGCATTGGATCAAGATTTGTCGAAACAACAAAACATTTGGTATTGCCCATTGCACCTGCAGTAACCATTCCTTTAAGACTTCCGAGAACAACTACATTTCCCACTGCAATCACTTCTCCGCCAGGATTAACATTACCTATAATGGTAGCGCTTCCCTTGAATTTAAGTGTCTGTCCGGATCTGATATTTCCAACATACATTTCAGCTGGTTCCTTATCAGCGCCAGCACCCTTTGTTACAACTGCAAGCTGCTCATTTGCAAGCCTGTATGGTTCATCATCTAAAGCATTTATAACAGCATCGCAGCTAACCCCAGGCCTATCTTCATTAACTGCTTTTACCTCACCGCTCACATTTGACGCATCATCAATTGCAGTACTATTTACGCCGCTATTTACGCCATTTACGCCATTCGCATAGCCATTTGTAACACCAACACCGCTATTAGATGCTGCGCTCTGCTCATCTAACGCTTTATCAGAAGAATTTCCCAAAGCATAACTACCTTCTTCAGCGCCCTCTGCCTTAGCCATTGCATTCTTAAAGAGCTCTTTTTTGGTATTATCGCTGATATAAACGACATTTATGTCACAGTTCTGCGATATGACATCTAGCATTTCTGCTGTCTCTTCTTCACTGAGAGGCCTGCCTGTAAACTCAACCGCCATACTGGCCGTGCCAAGAAACTTAGCACTATCATGGAATTTTTTAGCTGCTGCTTCCTTAATCGCAGCAAAATCAGCGGATTCATCGAGATTAACCGTAAGTCCGCTGCTATTGCCTTTTATCATAACAGTTTTATCTGCCATAACATCCCCTTATAGCATAAATTTTATTTTTTAATCATAAACATAATCACTTTATTATAACACAAATCTAGTATTTTGTAAAGGTTTTTAAGTATTTTTAATCAGAAATATTAATTGATGTAGCGTTACCCGCGGTATAATTCCCCGAAAGAAGATCCTCTTTATTTTCATCCTTAAAGTAAAGTCCATAGACCTCTCTTGCAACATAGGCTGCATTAGCTGAAGTATAAGCGTTTGGAAGAACTACAGTAACTGATATTTCCGGTTTTTCATATGGTGCATAAGAAATAAAAAGACCATGGTTAGGGTGATTTAAAGAAACCTGAGCCGTTCCGGTTTTTCCTGCTACCACAGCTCCTGCGCCTTTATACAGTTTATCAAGTGAGTCTGCTGAAGTATTTACAACCATCCACATGCCCTTTTGAACTGAATTCCATTCAGCATCGCTGAACTGAGTTATCTGGTTGTGGACCACTGGTTCATCAACATGTACAACATTTCCTTCCTGATCCACCTCTTTATCAATCATGGATATATCAAAAACTGTACCCTTATTGGCTATAGCCGTAACATATCTAGCAATCTGGATAGGTGCAAATCTATGATAATAACCGATTGAGGTACGTACAGCATCAGTGTCTGAAATAATAGGCTCAAGCTCCTCTGTCTCAATTCCGGATTTAGAATCAAAACCGAACATTGAAGCATAGCTCTGTATCTTTGATATACCAAGTGCATCATTATACATTTCTCTTGCATCAAGTGAGAGCCAGTAACCGATCTGATAATAGAAATAGTTACAGGAGTGCTGAATTGCAGAAGAAACATTTACATAGCCGTGATTTCTAGGATATCTCCAGCACTTAGGCGAAGGAACTACAAGCTCAAAAACACCCTTATCCTGAATATAGGTTTCAGGAGTTATTACGCCCTCACCAAAGCCGGCAAAGGACATAAGCGGCTTAAAGGTAGAACCAGTCGCAGTTCTCTGCTGAGTAGGTCTATCCATCAAAGGATAGGATTCATCATCAAGAAGCTTTGAATAATATTCATAATCAATTTTATTTGCAAGCTTATTATTATCATATCCCGGATAAGATACAACCGCAAGGGCCTTACCTGTATTTACATCTACAACAACACAGGAAGCACTGCAAGGCTCAAGCGCAAGCTGAGCAGGCTCGATCTCAAGGCTCTTTAACTTTCCGATAATATAATCATAAGGCGAAATGCTGCCGTTTTTAAGGCCATTAATTTCGGCCTCGCTGACCTTTACAGCCTCCTGATCAAGGAGCAGCAGGCAAAGCTGCTTTCCTGTCACCTGATTATCGAAAATAAGAGTCCTATATACTTTCTTCTCAAAGTCAGTGTCATTAGCAAAATAGTCAATCAGATAATCATAAAGCCTTGAATAAATCTCATCCGTACTAAGAAAGGCTTCGGTAATGCCAAGCTTATCAAGATTGATCCAGTCTGACGCTACGGCATGAAGTAAAAGCTTTGATAGTGGAATGAGACCTTCAGAATAATCAAGGTAAAATTCATCAGTCTTATCTACCTTTGTAAGGTCTATAATGCCATTAGAGGTAAGTACTGAATAGCAATAAGAAAGATAATCTGACATGGTCTCACCTGTATCGCTATTTAAAACTTTGTTATCCTTAGCAAAATAAAC
>OCVV011072492.1_pt1 | contig 10251 bp, 11 predicted proteins | sample 1539721 | NCBI WGS metagenome assembly OCVV01 (sample SAMN02144230, study PRJEB22623) | gut metagenome | biome: sheep rumen | host: Ovis aries | place: New Zealand
GCCGATAGAAAACGTGATACAGGCGGACAATTTAGCCCAGGGCGATATCATAAGCTCTATTCGCACACTGACAACGGTAGATATTCTTCTGGATGAAGCGGAAAAGATGTTTGCTTTAAGGGATGCGCTGGAACCGATTCTTGAACGGTATGATTACATATTGCTGGATTGTCCTCCGGCGCTGTCTACTCTAACGATAAATGCATTAGTAGCCAGCACGGAAGTTATCATACCGACAGAAGCGAAGACCTTTGCCTTTAAGGGCGTTGAGGAAATACTGAAGACGATACAGACGGTTCGGAAACGGTACAATCCAAATCTAAAGATAGGCGGTATACTGATAACCCGATATGACGGGCGCACGGTATTGGCACGGGAAATGTTGGACGTGTTCAGACAGAAAGCAGAAGAAGCCGGCACAAAGGTATATTCAACACCAATAAGGGAAAACATAGCGATAGCGGAGTCACAGGCATATTTAACTGATATCTTTGCAGGAAGCCCCAAGAGCAACGGGGCAAAGGATTACAAAGCACTGGTAGATGAAGTGATAGCAGACGGGGAGAAGCAGGACAATGCAGACGAGCAATAAAACAATACTGGACTTCTTGAAAGGCGTACACGAAACACAATGAAACATCGTTATAGTGTGCCTTTACCGGAGAACTAAACCATACGATGAAGCAGAAGAAGATTTTATGGGGTACTGTCAATCACGGGAACTGATTCGACTCGGAACGGTATCAGAGCTTCTGGGAGAAAATGCAGACTTTGAACCGTTATCGGAAGAACTGGCAAAGGCACATTACGAAGAAGACAGAGAAGGGAATGTTAGAACAAATCAAATTACAGGGAGTGTACTGCTAACTATATCGGAGAAAGGAACGAAAGATGGGGAAGCGGAAAAAGACCTTTGCTGAACAGTTGGCGAAGGTACAAGATAAAGAAGACGTTGTAGAACAGATACTGCATGTTCAGACAAGACCGGCAGAAACGCCACCGGCAGGAACGATAACAATAGAACAGCTTCCGGAAGAATACCCGCCAGTAAGAACAATAACGATTAGCGATGACGTACCGGAACCGAAAGATAAGGGCTATCAGATAAAAGTAAGAAAGAAGGAACCCAGGAACCGCCGGTTACAATTATTAGTAACGAAGAGTCTGTATAGCCGGATCGAGCGGGAAGCGAAACGGCTGGACGTATCCGTTAATGAATTGGTAAACACCATTCTGGACGATGTAATCAAATAAGAGAGGACTAAACATTATGGGAGAAATCAAAGTTTATACAGTTGAGGAAATCGCAGAACTGCTGAAGGTAACGAAAACAACGGTTTACAGTTACATAAAGAAAGGCGAACTGAAAGCGAAGAAGATTGGCAAATATTACCGAATCACGGAAGAATCTCTGCGGGAATTCATCGAGGGTTAAAAAGTTTTAACTTCCGTAAATTATCATTAGCGGAAGTTAAAAATGATGGTTTTGAAGCGGGTTGGAAAGGTTGGATTTAACCGCTTCACATAGCGGAAAAGCAAAGGGTAAATATATTGACCGCTAAAAGAAAACCGCTGTAATCGAACGTCAGAGCTTTTAATATAGGAGTTTTATGATAATGGGTAAAGAAATCGACAAGATAACATGGATACCGCCAAAACCAATAGGGCGGGTAAGCGTAGAAGACCCAGAGGAAAAATACGGGGAACCTGTCATTACCGGAAACCACAATCTGACATTGGAAGAAAGCATATCTTTATCAAGAGAATTTAACGGACAGCAAAGCAATGAAGATGTTCTGGAACAGTTTGCACAAAGTCTGACAGATGAGCAATGGAACGATATCAGGCAGATATTACAGCAAATGCCGGTAGCAGGGGAAGACACATACATAGAAACCGATATCATTCCGGCTACGCTGGTATATCTGGGAAAGCTTCAAGAGCGAAAGCATTACAGCCGTAAGATGCAGGGGAACTATGATGAAATTATGGCGGATGCACTGGCAGAAATAGAAAAGCTGGAAAAGGAAGACTTCCTGCGCTGGCTGGATCGAGCCAAGAAGCACGATATAAAACCTATAACGGAAGAAGACCGGAAGTTATACGGGGACGGGCTATTAGCCGAAGACACGGAAACGGCATATGAATGGCTGGCAGAAAGATGCAGACCGTTTGAGTATGCGTTAGAAGAATGGGGGCAAGACACGCAGGAACTGAAGCGGTTAATAGAAGACCATGTAAAAGAATGGTTCCCAAAAGAAAAACGCAGATATCGCAAAGCTGAAGACGCTCAAGGAATTATAGAAAAGGCGGACGGAAGAACGCCGATTATAACAAACGTAGATTATAACGGAGCCTTGAATTTCGGAGAAACGGGGAAAGCATATTTGCAGGAATATGACCCGGCGCAATTACCGGAAGAAGAAAAAGACAGATTCGACATAGCAGAAGCGGAAAACACGAACTTTGTATTTGAAAACGGGAAACTGTTTTTATCGGTAATGCAAGACGGAATCCGCAGAAGAATTATGCCAGCGCAGTTACAGAACCTAAAAACCGGCAAGCACATCGACCAGATAGATACAGGGCTGTTAAAAGTTGCTTTTGGGTTTATTGTACATGCAAAATCAGAAGACCCGGGGATTCAACGGGTAAAGATATATATACCGGATTTTTACCACGAAATGACCGGTAAGAGAAACGTACCAGCAACATCATATCTTCACGATGAACACGGCAATATCATACTGGACGAAAACGGCAATAAAAAGACACGTAAACCGGGATTTAAGGATAGGTTGATAGATACCATACAACGGGAATATCAGAACGTAGGCGGTATGATTTATGAGCCAGGCGGACGGGAACCAAGCATTTATCCGCCGTTACTGTTTGAAGGATACAATGAAGCGGAAAACACAATAGAGTTATCCAGCCCGTATATTGACAAACTGTATTCTGCATTAATGGAAAGCAGGAGCAAATATATATCACAGAATGAAGCGGGGCGTAAAACTCAATTATATAAGCCGTTTTTCTCTTATCTGATAGACAGTACAATATATGCGAAAAATACCAAACTGGACAAAATAGCCGTTAGGAACGTTGAGATTATCGTTGATTTTATCGAACGGGCAGGGGTAGGAGCACATACACCAAGCATATCCATCAAAACAATAATTGATCGAAACGCATTGCTAAAACAGCAGTTAGCCGAAAGCAAGAACAGAACAAGGGATTTACAACGAGCGTTTGAAAGGACGTATGATTATCTGAGAAGATACACACACTTACAGGATAAGTACAAAGATATCCAGTTGCCGGAACATCCGAAGGATACACCGGGTGTGAGGGATTATAAAACAAAGGTGCTGGTATTCAGACATAAGGGATTAAATAAAGACGGACAATAATAAAAGCAAGTGCGCTGATAATAAGGCGCACTTTTATGTTGCAGGGGGAAAGCCCAGGACTCTTTATCAATCGTCTGCCTTGACTCATAACATAACAGGGAACCTGTCCTTACAGGAACCGGATGCAGTGAAGATACACTGACACGTCAAGCGGACGAAACCGCCCGCAGGCGGATGCCGGTTAGCCAGTAACGGATGATGGTATATCTATGGAACGCAGACCATGAAGCGGGTATACTCCCCACCACCAGCATTGACCGTTAAAGAAAAAATTGAAGAAGAAAAAGAGAAAAGAAAAGGTAGTAGGGGGTATGCTGGATCGGCGTATTGTTTGTGCGAACGGCTGGGGGCAAAGCCCCAATTTGTGACGGTACTATAATATTTGTGGGGGGTTAACAGAAAAGCTTCACGCGGACGGAGCGCTAATAAAAAAGGACTCCCCCAGAAGGGGCGGGATATATTTATTATTTCAATGCTGTTTTTTTCTGAATTCCTATAAAAAGAAACCTGTCCTAAATGGTCTGAAAACGTTCATTTTTCAATGCCTTGTGATATAATATACACATAAGATATACACATAAAACCTACACATAAAATATACACATGTTTTCTACACAGCGAAACAAACCAGATAACGAAATTACCCGCTTCACGGATGCGGTACAGATGTATATGGAAGCACGGCGGGACGGAACGCCTGATGCGATACTGGTAGCGCTGGCAGATGATGTAATCGAAAGCGCAACGGGATATGCCGGCTTATTATGGGATATCTGCAAACTACAGAACGAATTGATACATGAAAAAGGGAATTTACGTTAACAGAGATAAACTGATGATACAGGGAGACAGGCTCCTTCTGGTGCTGACTCCGAAAGAAATCATAGATGCGGTACTGCGTGATGAAGCATTGTTTATCAAATCCTGTAAACGGGGGAAATCAGAACTGCGGTATATGCAGAATGAAAGAAGGATGCAGAAAGCAGAAGAACGGGCAAAGGAAGATATTCGGAGAAATGAAGCGGAGCAGATGCAGGAAGTTTTAGAAAGGGAATGAGTGCTTTTACTCCGATTGGTTACTGTATAAAAAAGGATTATGCTATCAGAACGGCGGAGAAGCCTATTATTTGACCGTTACAGCCTTTTTCCTTATCAGATAGGGTTACAGTATGGGTAAACACAGAAAAACGAAGGAAAACGACAATCTCACTAAATGGAATAACTGGTATTCAGAAGATCGAGACGGTTACCGGAAGTTTGCGGAATCCAAAAGAGAACATAACCGCTTCAATCAGGAAGCATTGACGCAGATATATGACGGCATGCGTGCATATGCCATAGAGAAACAGACCACCTGCAAACCTATGACCATAGGCGGGTTGCAGATTTCCGCCGGTTGCAATAAAATGGATTTCAGCAGGATGCGGAACCGTGAATATGATTGGCGGAAGTATCAATTTATGCACTATAACGGAATCACTGAAGCGGATGTAACCATAAACCATGATGATTTACTGAACTTGGATATCCTGTATTGGATGGATGAAGACGGCGCTTTATGGATTCTTAACACATTCAGCGAAATCATTGAATCATTCTATCTGCTGATACAGGAACAGTTGGAAATGCTATGTTACACTTCAGGCAATCCACGGGGTGCAATCTTCTTACTTAAATCCGTTTTCGGCTGGACAGAAGACAGACCACAAGAACATCAGACGTTCACAGGAAACATACATGTTGCCAGTAAAAAAGAAGCTGAACAGGCACTTAAAGAATACACTTCTTCGGAGTGAAGAGGTTTTACCCACCTCTTTTCTTATAAAATTCCTATAGGGAAACAGCCCCAGAACGGGGTTGTTTTCTTTCTATGGAGCGTGCAAGGGGGTGCATGCAATCGCAACAGAATATAACGTCTTCCGTTTTCCCCTTATCGACTTGCGAATTCCTCAATTTTTCGTTCTATATGTGAAATGGATATAATGAACGTACGGCAACAAAGCCCAGGACACGAAGAAACAACGGAACTTTATCAGGAAATTGTATACAATCCATATTCCCTATAGGATTTTGCAGAAGACCTTATGAGCATCAAAAAAACCATGCTTTACATAAAGCAAAATAGCCTTCTTCCAGCCCCATTTTCCGGCTAAGAATGAGCGTTATTAAACAATGGCGAAACCCGCTTCAGAACATACACATTTTCTATGCACACAAAACCTACACATAAAACATACACACACAAGGGGTTAAAGCTAAAAACACAAGATATTGTGTCAAAAATGGAAAAATATAGATTCGCTCAGCCGGTAAGAAAATTCGCTCAGCCGGTAAGAAAATTCGCTCAGCCGGTAAATTTTTCGGCTGTAACCATTGAAATTTCAACGATTGCGAAAATCTAAATAACTATATATATAGTGGGCGGGGCTTTTGCTGGTGGCAAAGCCCCTTTTTCATGAAACAAACACATGAATTCCTGTAGAATGTAACAAGAAAGAGAACGCAAAATCTCATTTCCCTATAGGAATTTTGTTAAAGAAAAGGATGGTGAAAAAAATGAAATTGACCAGAGAAGAAGCAAGAAATTTCATCAAAGAACATTACACGGTAGCTTACCTACAAATGCGAGGGATACCGACAAACAGAAACATTCCTTGCCTTACGGGAAAGCACACGGATAAAAATCCGTCAATGGGTTTTGATTCACAGGCAAAGCAGATGCATTGTTTTTCCTGCGGGGCAAGGCTGGATATTTTCGACCTAATCGGTATGGACTACGCCATATATGATTTTAACGGACAGCTTAACAAGGCGTGCGATATGTACGGGATCGAGTTGACCAAAGAAAGCACCGGAGAATATCAGCCCAGGACGAAAGCGCCGGCGCATGAAGCGGAACCGGAAGAAGAAACGGACAAGTACGAAGAATATTACAGGCAATGCAATCAAAGATTGCATGAAGTCTATAACGATTCGTTCTATTTGGCGAAGCGGGGAATCTCGCTGGAAGTATGTGACCGCTTCAGTGTTGGATATGATTCAGAATATCGGCAGTATGACGGAGCAAAGCCGGTACAGGCAGTCATTATTCCTAACAGCAACGGATATTTCACACCGAGATCCATAGATCCATCACCGGACGAATTGAAGAACCCGTACCGAAAAGGGGATAAACGGGGACTCTTTAACGCAGAAGCGTTAGAGGATACAGAGCACGCCGTTATTATCTGCGAAGGGGAAATTGACGCATTATCAATAATGGAAGCTGGAGGGATAGCCGTAGGACTTGGCGGAACCGGCGGAGCGAACAAGGTATTAATGGCGTTGCGGAGAAGGAAAAGCAAAACCCCGTTAGTGGTGGCACTGGATAATGACAAAGCAGGACGGGAAGCGACACGGAAGATTGTGCAGGGTGTAAAGGCATTGATAGAAGACGGAGCCGTAAAGGAAGAAAACGCACGGCTGATAGTTGCAAACCCGTACCACAATCTGAAAGACGCAAACGATATGCTTCTGGCTAACCGGCGGTTGTTCCAGAAGGACGTAATGGAACTAAGCACAAATCCCTACAGGTGGAACTATATAAATACTCGTTGTGCAACGTCATATCTGGATGAATTTAGGGACGGGATAAAAGAACGTGCTAACACTCCTGCGATATCAACGGGGTTTAGAAATCTGGATGATGCACTCGACGGCGGACTTTACCCAGGACTCATAGCAATAGGGGCTGTTTCATCACTTGGAAAAACAACACTCGTACAGCAGATTAGCGATAACGTAGCCTTTAGCGGACACGACGTTATTTATGTATCGCTGGAAATGTCAAGGCTGGAGCTTATGGCAAAGAGCATCAGCCGGTTGACATACATAAACACGATTAGTGGAGAATTCGGCGTAGATGAAAGAAACGCCAAAACAACACGGGGGATTCTTGACGGTAGCAGATACAAAAGATACAGCACGCAGGAACGTGGATTGATAGGTTTATCTGTAAGGGATTATTCCGAAATCGCAGAGCACATTTTCATAGAGGAAGGAATGGGGAATATCGGCACAAAGGAAATAAGGGAAATGGTCAGGACGCATGAAGCGATGACCGGAAACAAACCCGTTCTATTCCTTGACTATCTGCAATTATTAGCTCCTGCGGATGCCAGAGCAAGCGACAAACAGAACATGGATAAAAGCATAATGGAACTGAAACGGATATCACGGGACTTTAATATACCAGTGGTAGTCATATCCAGCCTTAACAGGGCGAATTATGCAACGGAAACAGGGATAACAGAACTTGCTTTTAAGGAATCCGGAGCAATCGAATACAGCGTGGATATCCTTATGGGGCTGGAATTCTCCAATACGAAGACGATGGAAGACGTAAGAAAGGCAAAGGCGAGAAACCCACGGGAGATTGACTTAAAGATTATTAAGAATCGTAACGCAGGAATACCGGCAGAACCGCTTCAGTTTAACTACAATCCGTTGTTTAACTATTTTGAAGAAGTATAAACAAAAGGGGGATTAGATGGACGGAACCAGCGCAGTTGACTTTAACAGCATTTTCGATATAACACAGGCGGAAAACGAGCGATTTAAGCCAGTTTACAGAGGGAACGTAGCCAAACTACCAAAGGGCGATAAAAACCCGTCAGAACGGCATATAAAGCCCCTAAACAGCACGCAGGAAGCACGGACACGGTTGCAACGTGAAGCGGATAGAAGAAAGGCTGAACAAGAAAAGTACCGCAAAGGAATATCGAAACATCAGGAAGCAATCAGGAAATCAGGAACGCTAAGAAACGAGATAATGCACGGGATACTTCAAGGGGAAGATACAACGGCACTGCTTTTGAAAGCATGTGAGTGCATTTCACTTCAGACCGGCGAAGATGTATTTTACATACAGGCGAAGGAAAGCATACGGAGCATTTACGGGTATGCGTTTGGGAATCCGTACCCGCTCCAGCTGGAGTTAGGAGAAACGAAGGATCGGTTAGAAAAGCTCCTACAGGCAGAACAGAAAGCAGATAGCCCAGACCGGAAACGAAGGTTGCAGGGAGCGATACGGGAGCACCGGAAGAAGATACAACAGATTGAAGAGAGCCTACGGAAGTAGGCTTTTTTTATTGCCGGAGCATGTGCAATGAGCACGCCGACCATAATATAAAATAGCATAAAATAGCGTAAAATAGTATTGAATAATCGAAAACATGAGTATATAATATGTGTAGGAGATATGAGTATAAAACATGTGTATAAAACATACACACTGAAGGGAGCAGAAAATGAACGGAGTGATGAGAGTAGAACAGCAGATAGCAATAAACGAATCTGCGGAACTGGTAGCACGTTTTATCAAGTTTGCCCAGGTATCAGAGAGGACGGCGGAAACATATTTGAAAGCACTAAGGCAGATGATGAACTATTTTTCCATTAATGGAATAACACAGCCTACGGAAGAAAACCTGATAGATTGGAAGAACTGGATTATATGCCACGAAGAAAACGGGCAGGAAGTGAAGCATGCACCGGCAACAGTTAATCTGTATGTCACAGCGTGCAGGAGATTCTTTAACTGGCTGGATCGAGAGGGCGTTTACAGGGATATCGGCAAATATCTGAAGGGCGTAAGAATCGACAGGGAGCCGAAAAAAGATTATATGACCGCTTCACAGTTGCGTCAGGTTATTGGAGAAACAGACAGGGATACTGTAAAAGGGTTGCGAGATTATGCGCTTCTGGTACTGGCTATAACGGGCGGGTTACGGACGATAGAACTTGCACGGGCTGATATCAAGGACTTGACGATAAGAGGAAACAACACGGTTCTTTATGTACAGGGCAAAGGACGCAACGAGAAAAACAAGTTTGTAATCGTACCGGAAGGAACGGAAAGGGCTATACGGGCATATCTGAAAGTCAGAGGAAACACAGAGGGGACAGCTCCGTTATTTGCATCATTAAGCAATAACAGCAAAGGCGGACGCATGACAACACGGGCGATAAGCGGAGTTATCAAGGACTACATGAAGCGGGCAGGATTCGATAGCGAGAGGTTGACCGCTCATTCCATGCGACACAGCGCAGTTACGATATCACTTCTGGAAGGGGCAACACTGGAAGAAACCCAACAGTTTGCACGGCATACAGATATCAATACAACATTGATCTATGCGCATGGATTGGATGCAGACAATAACGGCTGTAGCAGGTTGGTTGAAAAAGCATTGTTTTAGGAATACGGGGAGCCGGTAGCGACTCCCCCCATTTAACGGGCTATGTAATATTATGAGTGAAGGGAGAGGAACCATGAAAAAGTACACGACACAAAAGAACTATGAAGACCTGTATTCTATCGGGACAAAGGTGATGCAAATCAGCAGGGCGCTAAGAATCGTAGCAGAGGACACAACAGACCGCTTCAAAGCCCATGATTTACAGCAGAACATGGAAGTGCTTTACTTACTGGCAAACAATCTGGATGAAGTTGCAGAAAGTCTGGACGTGCTGGACGAATACAGAGCAAAACACGGGGAGAAGGTAGCAGATATTCTTTGATAATTTTTTCTGTAATATATATTTGTTGTATTTTGTGTTAAAATGAATGACGAGGGTATCAAACAATACAAAGAAACACTATTGCCAAAGGTAGGTATACTGCGTATTTATACACACAAAGTATACACATGTTTTATACGCATAGGAGCACGGAATGGAAGGAAAGAAGAGAGCACGGATAATTGCTTTAGCAAACGAAAAAGGCGGAACCGGCAAAACAACGACAACATGCAATCTGTCAGCAGGACTACGCAGGGCGGGGTACAAAACACTGATG
>OCVV011191729.1_pt1 | contig 10251 bp, 7 predicted proteins | sample 1539721 | NCBI WGS metagenome assembly OCVV01 (sample SAMN02144230, study PRJEB22623) | gut metagenome | biome: sheep rumen | host: Ovis aries | place: New Zealand
TGAGCAAAAGGGTGCCCCCTTGCCCCCCAAGAGCGGTTCAATAACATTCCTTATTTTTTACGAAGGGGGAAAAGGGGGATGCCCCGCGGCGGGGGGAAAGGGGGAACGCTTTTGCGTGCCCGCAGTTTTAAGTTGCGACAGGAACGCGACCGATTTTTCTTTTACCGAAAATTCCTGGAGAGCCGGAAAAACTGGCGGCGTGCAAAGAGCGTCACTCTACAACGATTGCTTCTCGCGGAAACAGGCAGGACACAAAGCGGAAGGAGCGGTGAGCTGCTTTGCTTCTTTGCCGTTCTGCCCGCCGTTCCTGGAGCGACTGGCCTGCCTGTGCTTGCATTGCTTCTCGCTTTGCTTTCACAATGCCCGCGTGCTTTGCCCTCTTGCTTCGCTTCCTGCGAGCTTTCCAGTATATGCAAACAGTCTGGGAGCGAATGAAGCGGAACGAAGTGCAGCGGAATGAGCGAGCAGTCTGTTTGCTACTCCTTTTTTTTGCCTCAGAGATTATAAGACCGTGCGGAGCGGAAACAGTCTGCGACGGCTTGACGGAGCAGTCTGTTGGAGCGGAGTTATACTGAAAGCAGCACCAAGCATTACCCCAAAGATTACACCAAAAATTGATGATACTGGGTAACACTTATAATAATATAATTCTTGCTTTTTTTGGAAAACCGTGTAATAATATTACATATAGTGATGATTTTAACCATTGCTTACTTTGTAGATAATAGTTGGGTCAAGTTTTTGACGGACTCATAATCCTTTGGTCGTAGGTTCAAATCCGACATGGCCCACTGTTACGAGGATTTCTGGTACAAAACTGGAAATCCTTTTTTTGTGGCTGACAGAAATTCTGCCTGGCAACCGTAAAAAAAATGTTAAGCAAAATGTTAAGTGATTTTCTTTTGCAAATGTAAAGTCAAAAATAAAGCCTTCAAATCACGCTAAATACTGTTGATAAACCCGCAAAATTCGTCTAATATACACTATAAGCATTGGATATTCGCTGTAAATTATATAGATTTGGTTCAAATCCAAGATGGCCCAGTATTTTCGCAACGAAGTGAGAAAATACAATTAAATCACTTTCTTGCGGCCAAACGAGCGAAGCGCTGTATGGCCCAACAGTTTCGTAACGAAGTGAGAAACTGTATGTAAATCACTTCCTCTAGGCCAAGCGGGAGCGTAAGCGGACGCATGGCCCAACAGTTTCATAACGAAGCGAACGACTTTCCCTTATTTCCTATCTCCAGAAAATACTCCACAAAAAGAGCCAGATAAAGCACATCACTGTAATAATTTTAATGCCGGTTCCAAGCAAAAAGCCTTTGAAGGCACCAAAAGCTGCTTTTAGGGCTCTTTTTGCATCACTTGAGTCGTGAATCATCTCGCCTATGTAGGCTCCGGCAAAGGGCGCAATCAAAATGAAAATCGGTCCTAGAAAAAATGCAGCGACAAGACCGATTGTGCATCCCCAGGTTGCGGCCTTGCTTCCTCCTGCTTTTTTGGTCATTATCGAAGGAAAAATGTTGTCCATCACGGTGACGAAAATGGCGGCAATTCCGGTCGCAATCAAAATCCAGATTTCAATCTGCGAGTAATTTGAAAAGTGAGCCGCCAGAAGTCCTGCCCATGCAATAGGAGGGCCTGGTAAGACTGGCAGAACCGTGCCAATAAGCCCCACCAGAAGCAAAACTCCCGCCAGAATTGCAAAAAACAGAGTTGCGTCTAAGTGCATAGAAACTCCAGAATCAGATTTTGAAACAAAATTAAAGTTTCATTCAACAATTATACATGGATAATCTGTATCACACAAGGAGAAATTTGCAGAATGCTACAAATCCCACCACTGGGCGGCACTTTGGTCGGCCAGCTGAATCAAAAGGACGAGGGGGTTTTGAAGAAGATTTGAGTAATTGTAGGTTTCCATGGGAGCGAGGTCTGAAAAGCCCATGTGCCGGCTTATTGCCTCGATTACATTCCGCCGTTTTAAAAGATGTGGCATTGACTCCAGCAGAAGAAGGACTGATTCGTTTCCGTGGCCGAGATTGCGCAAATCCGACTTGGTCTTGTAAAAAGGCTCATACTTCCAGTTTCCGTTGAAATCCTTTGTTTTCCGGCTTTCTGTGGCGTAGGCCCCGGCCTTGCAAAAATCGTGGGCAATGGCTGAGACAAAAACATCCTCCGCCGTAAAAGGAAACTGTCCGTCCCGCTTTGAAAGGGCAAAATTTTCAGCAAAAGCCGGGGCGAATCGCAGTGCCTGTACTGCCACCAGAAGGGAGTGTGCGGCAAGTCCGCCTTTTACATTTCCGTGAAAGCGGGTGCTGGCAGGGCTGGTCCAAAAATCGTGGCCTTCCATCCAGTTTTTGAGGGCTTCAAGCGAAACTTTTTCCTCGATAACAAAATCTGCCATCAAAAGCGCTGTTTCTTTTACCAGCTCCGGTGAGAAAGTTCCGTCTTTTTGGATCGGCTGCTTCTCGTCAAAAATTGCAAGAAGCGAGCTGACTTGATTTTTTAGGTTCGTGTTTTCTGACATATTGTTTTATGGGCGTTCCCTGCCCTGCGGGCAGGTCGGGCTTTCCGCACTCGCTTGAAACTTTGCACATTCGTGCTCGTTGCGAGAACCGCTACCGCTCATTCCCCGTCAACCATGTCTGCTTTATCAGGTCGCGACATGGACGTCGCGTGCTTTAAAAGCAAATAACAGCCACGAGAACTTCGTTCTCGTTACGACATGGATGTCGGTGAACTGCTTCGCAGGTGCTGCAATCCCTAACGCTTTATTACAGTGTTGCTATAGTTCGTTCGAGGCGGGCCAATGAGCGCTCTTTGCCTAAAACTGCGATTGAACCGATGAGTGGTGGAGAAACCCGGCTTCCTGTTACAGCCATGCGAATCGGCATCATGAAATCACCGAGTTTGATTCCAAGCTCTTCAGCTTTTGCCTTTGCGAAGTTCTCCGCTCCCTCGTGGTCTGTCTCAAAGACTTTTGTCACAAATTCCCTTGCATTCTCCAGAACTTCCTTGGTTTTTGCCTGGTCGAGTTTTTTCGGAATAAGCTGCTCAACTGGAGGAACGGCAGGCTCTGTGAACATAAAGTGAACCATTTCTGCTGCCTCAGTGAGGAACTTAAGGCGTTCCTGAATGAGAGGCATGAGTCCCATGAGCGTCTTTTTGACATCGGCAGAAGTCATGTTCATTGACTTGTCTACGCAATAAGGCTCTCCGTCATCGTCCAAAGCGACACCGCTGAATTCAGGGCCGACATTTGGCTTTGGCTGAGGATTCTCCGGGTTGATTTCAAGTCTTGCATCCCCTGTTCCTGTGATGAATGGAAGGGTCCACTTGTAAAGTTCTTCTGTTGAAAGTTGTCGAATATAGTTTGCGTTGTAGAATTCCAGCTTTTTGTAGTCGAATACAGCCGGAGCCTTGTTAAGGTGCTCAAGCTTGAATCTCTCTGCAAGTTCTGGAAGTGTATAGAAATCACGGCCTTCCTCGTATGAGCAGCCCAGCAAAGCAACATAGTTTACGATAGCCTGTGGAAGATATCCTCGTGCGCGGAACTCGTTGAGTGAAGTTGAGCCGTGTCGTTTTGAGAGTTTTTTGCCGTCCGAACCGTTTACCATCGGGAGATGGCAGAATTCAGGATGCTCCCAGCCGAAAGCTCTGTACATCTGCACATGGAGCGGGGTAGAAGGAATCCATTCCTGAGCACGCATAACATGAGAAATCTTCATCAAGTGGTCGTCAACAATGTTCGCAAGGTGATATGTCGGGAAGCCGTCGCTTTTGAGCAAAACCGGATCCGGGGAAATGTCTTCGTTTTTCCATGTGATGTCGCCCAGCAAGTGGTCATGGAAAGTTGTTTCTCCTTCAAGCGGCACTTTGAGGCGGATTACATAAGGTTTTCCTGCGTCGAGGTTAGCCTTGATTTCCTCAGGAGTGAGGTGACGGCAGTTTCGGTCGTAGCCCGGAGCCATCTTGTTTTCGGTCTGGATTTTTTTGATTCGCTCCAGTCGCTCAGCATCGCAGAAGCAGTAGTAAGCCTCGCCTTTGTCTACGAGTTCCTGTGCGTATTTTTTGTAAAGCTCAAATCTCTCTGACTGAACATAAGGGCCGTATTCGCCGCCTTTTTCGCCGCCTTCGTCCCATTCAATTCCCAGCCATGCCATTGTATCGTAAAGATTTTTGACATATTTTTCATCGTATCGGGTGCGGTCTGTATCTTCGAGACGGAGAATGAATTTGCCGCCCTGAGAGCGGGCATAAAGATAATTGAAAAGTGCAGTGCGGACGCCACCGATGTGCTGCATACCTGTTGGTGACGGTGCATATCGAACTCTAACTTCTGACATATTTTCCTCTATAGAATTAAGATAAAGTGAATCTATTATAATGAATTGATGATTTATATTCTATAAGAAAAGATTTGAAATAAAAAAGCCCTGCAAGGATGCAGGGGATAAGCTGGGAGAGAATTTTGCGAAGCAAAATTCTCGTGCGAATCCGCAAATCCACGGATGGATTTGCGTTTCGAATTATTCCCCCAGCATCATACGGTCGTTCAAATCTCCGGCCGCGCTGAATTTTTCAAGCAGGTCCTCGACTTTGAGGTTCTTTTTTTCTTCGCCACGGACATCGTAGACAATGTGACCTTTCATCATCATAATCAGGCGGTTTCCGTAGTGAATGGCATGCTTCATGTTGTGTGTAACCATGAAAGCTGTGAGCTTGTCCTGCTCAACGAATTTTTCGGTAAGTTCAAGGACTTTTGCAGCCGTTTTGGGGTCGAGGGCGGCGGTGTGCTCGTCGAGCAAAAGAAGCTCCGGTTTTTTGAGGGTTGCCATGAGCAGGGTAAGGGCCTGTCTCTGGCCGCCTGAAAGAAGACCGACCTTGCTTGTCAGGCGGTTTTCAAGCCCCAAATCAAGCATGGCGAGTTTTTCACGGTAAATTGCTCTTTCTTCCTTTTTGATGCCCCATTTGAGGGTGCGGGTGCTGCCCCTGCGGAATGCCATTGCCAGGTTTTCTTCGATTCCCATGTTAGAGGCTGTTCCCGTGAGAGGATCCTGAAAAACCCTGCCCAAGAAAGCAGCCCTTTTGTATTCTGGCATTGTTGTCATGTCCCGGCCGTTGAGCTTGATTGTGCCTGTGTCGCATGAATAGACACCGGCAATCAGGTTGAGCAGGGTCGATTTTCCGGCACCGTTTCCGCCTATGATTGTGACAAAATCGCCGTCTTCAAGGGTGAGGTTTATGTCGTGGAGAGCCTTTTTTTCGGTAATCGTTCCCGGATTGAAAGTTTTTGATACATGTGAAATTTCAAGCATTTTTTATTTCCTCTTTCCGAATTATCGCCGGGCTTCTGAAAGCAGGCTTTTTTTAGTGATTTTTGCTTTTGCTACTGGAATGGCCAGGGCTATTACTACGATGATTGCCGTGAGCAGCTTGAGGTCAGATGATTTGAGACCAAGCTGAAGAACTACTGCGATAATCAGGCGGTATACAACTGAGCCGAGCAGGATTGAAAGAAGCGTTACATAGAATGCGAACCTTTTATTGAAGTAAGCGAAGATGCTCTCTCCAAGGATGATTGAAGCAAGGCCGATGACGATTGCTCCAGTTCCCATGCCGACATCACCGTAGCCCTGCTGCTGGGCGACAAGAGCACCAGAAAGAGCGATAAGGCCGTTTGAAAGCATGAGGCCTAAAAGCTTCATTTTGTCTGTGTCAACGCCCATGGCGCGAACCATTTTCTCGTTGTTGCCTGTGGCACGGATACAAGACCCCAGCTCCGTTCCCATGAACCAGTAAAGAATCACAATGAGGGCAAGGCCAAAAATAAGGCCGACGATGAATGATGCGATGTTAGGCGTGATTCCGAACTGATCCTGCATTTTTGTCATAAGAGTCTGGACTCCGAGCAGGGGAGTATTTGATCTTCCCATGATGCGTATGTTAATGGAATAAAGAGCAATCATTGAAAGAATTCCGGCCAGAATTTCGTGAATTTTGAGTTTAGTGTGCATGAGGCCTGTTGCCAGCCCCGCTACAATGCCTGCTATAAAAGAAATTAAGACTGCCAGAAGGGGATTGGTTCCTTTTGTGACCAAAATAGCACAGGTTGAGCCACCCAAGGCAAAGGAGCCGTCGCAAGTCATATCCGCAATGTTTAGAATTCGGAAAGTAAGATAAACGCCAAGAGTCATAAGACCCCAAAGCAAGCCCTGTGCCACAGCTCCCTGTGCGGCACCCATAATACTTAAGATGTTCATAATAGAATAATTTTATCAGAAAAAAGAGAAAGTTTCTATATGCCGAAACAGAACCGATAAAAGTTAGTCTTCGTCCTGAAAATCCGATGTCGTCGAGTCGTCGGAATCAAGCGGCTCGTCTATTTCTTCAAGCTCTTCGATGGTATCATCAAACAAGTCATCGTGTTCATCATCGGCTACATATTCACCGGTATTCTTTCGTTTTGCGATTATGAGGGAAAGATCGTCCTCGATTCCCCTGTATTCAGTAAAGCGCTCCAGTTCGTCAACAATCAGGCCGAGAATTTCCCCTGCTGACTTTGCATGGTTTGCCTTTATTATTTCTTTTACGCTTTCAATTCCAAACTGCTCTTGATTTTGGTTGCTTGCTTCTGTAAGACCGTCCGTGTAGAAAACAAGAATGTCACCGGTTGACATGATGAAATTTGACCGGGCAAATGAAACCGTGATTCCCTGCATACCGATGGCACCATAGTGCTGCTTTCCGTCGTTTCCTTTAAGCTCAAAGACTTCGTTGTCTTTAAGACTGTATTTAAGGGGGTAGGGGTGGCCTGCATTTCCCAGCTCGGCATTGCATTTTCCTGGCTCTTCGCTGTCATCAAAACGGCAGAGAACGCCAGTCATGTAGTTTTCGATTTCTCCTTTTTCGGCAAGAATCAGGTTGTTTATCTTGTTTAGGATTATATCAACCCTTTCTTTTCTCCGGAAGCCGGTCTGGAAAACTCTGGAAATGATGTTTTTTGAAAGCATGGTGACGAGGCTGGCAGAAAGACCGTGGCCAGAGACGTCGAAGAGAGTGATTCCGTTGAGAGTGTCATTGAAACTGTAATAATCGTAAAAATCGCCGGAAACTTTAGACTGGGGAGAGTAACAAGTTGCGATTTCCCAACCCCGGAAATGCCTGTTTGGTTTGGGAAGGAATTTTCTCTGCACGATGGAGGCCATATCCAAATCCATGTCTGCCCGTTTTTTCTCTTTTTCGAGCCGCTCGTTGAGAAGGGAAAGCTCCCTGTTTGCGTCCTGTAAGTCATGGGTGCGGTTTGATACTTCTTCAAGAAGGTGGTTTGAAAGCTGCACATTCTTGAGGTAGATTTGTGAGAATCGAATGGCCAGCAAGACGATGAAAACTGCTATGGCAAGAGCCCAGCCGAAAATCGAGAAGTAGGGGTAAGTTCTGCTGGTGTCGTGGAAACGAAGGAAGATGTCCGTTAGCCCTCCGATTGAAAAGGGAGAAAAGCCAATTAATAGCTGAACAGATTGCTTGCGGGTGTTTTTTTCGATTAGGCCTGTGACTACGACCCAGGCTCCGATTATGCCCTGCATGGTCAGCAATATGAGCATAAAAGGCGTGATTTTTATGAGGAAGTTGTAATCTGGCGCGAAGATTGTGACGGTAAGCTGAGTCGCCAGAATAATGGCCCTAGCGATGACATACTTTTTTGAGAAGCGGCGCTTGGTATAGTCAATAACGAAAAGCGTGGCGAAATAAGTAATGATATATGGCGGAATGCATAAGGTGAGTTTTATGAATGGAATGTAAGGTATGTTTCCGTTGGCATAGGCAGGCAGTTCTGTGGCAAAAAAAGGAAGAAGAAAGATAGCCGTGAAAATGTTTAAAAGAGCAAAATCCCTGAATTCCCTGAAATCTTTCATTCCTATGTAGAAACATGTATATAGAATGAAAGTGAAAATAAAAATGCCGAAGAGGAAAATGTAAGACCGTGTATTATGAAAATTGATGATTTCAAAGTTTGCGTGAGCCAGACCTGTGTGCTGAATGAAGGCATGGCTTGAAATTCCGCTGCGACCGTGAGCGTAGATTTTTATTAAGACTGTGTTTTTCCCGTCCTGGCGCAGAATATCCAGAGGAAAGCTGAAAAAGTGCGCTTTAAAAAGGGTTGATTGCTCGTTAGGTGGAAAATTGCCGTACTGTGAGATGAAGACATTGTTGCAGTAAAGCTGCTCGGCAAAGCGAAGGTGGGGGATTACGAGTCCGACAGGCTTGTGCTTTAATTCCTGGGGAATCTCAAATTCTGCCCGAACCCAGACATAGTGGCTGCCTTTTCCAAGGACATTTCTCAGATTGTAGGCTGACTTGTCTTCGAGTTTTTTGAAATTCCTGGCGTTTTTAAGTGCGTCTCCTAAGGTTGAGTCGGCATCAGCTTCCCAATAGTAAAAAGAATCGCCAATTTCAAATCGAGGTGCTTTCTGCGGCCCGCATGAGCAGAAAAACAAGGCGATAAAAGAGAAAAAAAACAGTAAAAAAAGTTCTTTCGTGCAGTTTTTATGAATCTGCATAAAATTCATTATAAAGGATAATTTAATAAAATGCACTAAATTTTTTCTCAGGAAACAGCAGAAAGCGAGAGCGGGACATTTCCCCCTTTAATAAAAATTTGAAAATGTGTATAATGCTAACAAATTTGATTTTAAGGAGCATTTTGATGGCTATTAAAACTGTTGCAGAAATCCCCAACGCAAAAATCAAGGCTTGGGTTGAAGAATGCGTAAAAATGTGTGAACCTGACAATGTTGTCGTTTGTGATGGTTCTGCCGCTGAGTACGACGCTCTCGTAAAAAAATGCGTAGACTCTGGTCTTGCTACTCCATTGGCTAAAAAACCACACAGCTACCTCTTCCGTTCAGATCCTTCTGATGTCGCTCGTGTAGAAAAACGAACTTTCATTTCTTCTAAAAAGCAGGAAGATGCGGGCCCGACAAACAACTGGATTGACCCGGTTGAGCTCAAGGCAACAATGAAAGGCCTTTACAAGGGCTGTATGCACGGACGCACAATGTATGTCATTCCGTTCTGCATGGGTCCTCTCGGCTCACCAATCTCTAAGTGCGGTATCGAGCTTACAGACTCAGAGTATGTTGTCCTCAACATGGACATCATGACTCGTGCCGGCGAAAAAGTTTGGCAGTACCTGGACGATAACTTCGTTCCATGTCTCCACTCAGTTGGTAAACCACTCAACAACGGTGCAAAAGACAACGGTGTTTGGGCTTGTGCTCCAGTTGAGCAGAAATACATTTCTCAGTTCCCAGAGGAGCACCTTGTTTGGTCTTATGGTTCTGGATACGGCGGAAACGCTCTTCTCGGAAAAAAATGTTTCGCTCTCCGAATCGCTTCTGTTATCGCTCACGAAGAAGGCTGGCTTGCTGAGCACATGCTCATCCTCAAGCTCACAAACCCAGAGGGCAAAGTTAAATATGTTACTGGTGCATTCCCATCAGCATGTGGTAAGACAAACCTCGCTATGCTTATCCCGACAATTCCAGGTTGGAAGGTCGAGACAATCGGTGATGACATCGCTTGGATGAAATACGGCGAAGACGGCCGCCTCTACGCTATCAACCCAGAAGCAGGCTTCTTCGGCGTTGCACCGGGAACTTCTGCAGAAAGCAACAAGAACGCTCTTGTTTCTGCTTCAAAGAACACAATCTTCACAAACTGTGCTCTTACAGAAGACGGCGATGTTTGGTGGGAAGGAATCGGCTATCCTGCAAAGGGCAAGCTTGTTGACTGGAAAGGCAAGGCTCGTGACGCTCTTCCAAAAGACAAATCACCAAAAGGCGAGGAATTCGCTCACCCGAACGCACGATTCACAGCACCTGCAAATCAGTGTCCGTGTATCGCTCCAGAGTGGGAAGATCCAAAAGGTGTACCTATCTCTGCTATCCTCTTTGGTGGACGCCGCCCGTCAACTGTACCTCTCGTACATCAGAGCCGCAACTGGAACCACGGTGTATTCTTGGGTTCTATCGTTGGTTCAGAAATCACAGCCGCATCAACAATCAACGCTGCTGAAGTCGGAAAAATCCGCCGCGACCCGTTCGCTATCCTCCCATTCTGTGGATACAACATGGGCGACTACTTCCAGCACTGGGTCAATGTTGGTAAGGCTGCAAAAGATCAGGACAAACTGCCAAAAATCTTCTACGTTAACTGGTTCCGCAAGGACGAGAACAACAAAGA
>OCVV012874546.1_pt1 | contig 10251 bp, 5 predicted proteins | sample 1539721 | NCBI WGS metagenome assembly OCVV01 (sample SAMN02144230, study PRJEB22623) | gut metagenome | biome: sheep rumen | host: Ovis aries | place: New Zealand
CCGTCGTCGTAGAGACGGAAACGGATTCTGAGGTCGCGCTGCTGTGCCTCCTGATGCAGAGTAACGAGCAGTTCGTTGTAGTGATTGCGGATGTCGCGGGTCTCACCCCATACGGGCTGCCACGTCTCATCGAAGGTACTCGTCTGCTGTCCAGCGAGCGTAAAACCGCTCTGGAGGTTGGTCTGACTGGTACTGGCCGTGCGGGTGGCTCCCTGGGCTGTATATTCCTCGTAGGAGTTGGCCTTCAGCTCCAGTCCGAGTTTGGAGGGGTTGATCACTGCCTTTCCCTTATAAGAAAGGTCATACTGTGGCTCACCTTTCTCTGTGAGCGAGAAGTTCATCTGCATCTGTCCGTTGGGCGATGCCAGCGTGATTTTGTCGGCTGCACTGACAGTGGATGCCACAAGAGCCAAAGCGCAAAGCAATATGCGGTTGATAGTCTTCATTGTTATTTTGTTTTATAAATGGCTGCCGTGAAGGCATGGAGGGAAATCTTGTTCTTGTTGAGGCTGGCCTTGCCCGAAAGCATGACGGGCTGGGCTGGGCCGATGGAGAGAGAGGCAGAAACATTCTTGCCGCTGGGATTGAGGGCGATGACGTAGGTCTCACTGCCGAAGCTGCGCTGATAGACCATCGGATAGGGCTGGCCGACATCGCTCAGCAGTTGCCAGTCGCCATCGTTGCCGAGCGCCTTCGAAGAATGGCGGAGGGTAGTCAACTGGCGCACGAAATTCAGCATGGAATTTGGATCGGCCTCTTGAGCCTCTACTGTCAGTTTGCCGTTTTCTGTATCCACGGGGAAGTAGAGCTTATCGGGTGTGCAAGTCGAGAAACCTGCCGTCTGATCGTTCTTCCACTGCATCGGAGTGCGGGTGCCGGCACGGTCGTTGCTGCCCTCCTTACTGGGCAGGTCCATCTGATACTTCATGGCTATCTCGTCACCATAATAGATAAACGGTACGCCAGGCATCGTGAGGAAGAACGTCATGGCCACCTTCAACTGGTCGAGCGTGTTGCGGTCTGCCACGTTTGGACGCTGGTAGTCGTGGTTAGACGACGGGATGGCGATATAGCCCTTGTCTTTGGTGGCGGTATAGGCTTTCGTGTAGTTGTCGATAAACTCGCTGATACTGCCCTTGCCCGAACGGTCGAAATAGCAGTAGTCATACTTCTCCCATCTGCCCCAAGGGGTATTCTTGGCGAAGAACAGCGAAGGATAACCCTTGATGCCGAAGTGGATCATGAAGTCGATGTTGAATCCGGCGGGAATGGCGACGGCAGGGTCTGACCACTCCGAGATGAGCACGCACTCAGGATAGTTCTTGTCCTTCCACTGGCGCATCTCGTTCCAGAGCTTGGATACGGCCTTCTTGTCGGGGTCGTTCTTCACCAGAGAAGGAGCCATATCTACGCGGAAGCCATCGATGCCCTTGTCGAACCAGAAGGCCATGATGTTGCGCATCTCGCGACGGACGGCCTGAGGGCCAGGTGCGTTGACATCCTGCTCCCAAGGATGGGCGGGGTCGGGATTGGCAAAACCGTAGTTGAGCGCAGGCTGGCACTCGAAGAAATTCTTCTCGTAGTATTTGGCACGTGGGGCATTAGCCTCGACATAGCGGCCACGGGTACTGGCTGCGGGGTCGGGCTCCTGCTTGCGGGCTGCTATCTCCTGCTTCTCGGATTCAGGGATGTTGTCGAGCCAGATGAAGTAGTCGCTATAACGACCGTTAGGGTCTTTCTCGGCCGACGCCTTAAACCAGGCGCATTCGCTGCTGGTGTGACCTGCCACCAGATCGAGACACACTTTAATGCCACGCTTATGCGCTTCAGTTACCAACGTCACTAAGTCGCTGTTTGTGCCAAAACGAGGATCCACCTTATAATAGTCGATCACATCATAGCCGCCATCAAACCAGCCCGATTCAAAAATGGGATTCAGCCACAGGGCATTGACACCGATGGACTTGATGTAGTCGAGTTTCGAAGTGATACCGGGCAGGTCGCCGATGCCATTGCCGTCGGTGTCCATATACGATGAGGGGTAGATCTGATAGAACACGGCATCGCCCAGCCACTTCGGCCCCTTCTGTGCCTCAGCCCTTGCAGAGAAGGAAGCTAGGATGACTATCAATATTATAATCTGTTTTTTCATATACATTATCTACAAGAAACTAGAAACTTGAAACTAGAAACTCGAAATTCGAAACTTGAATTATGATTCAATCACTATCATAGACCAGTACTTCAGTGAGGGAAGCGTAAAGGTTACGACACCGTTTTTCTGAGCGAATGACAACTCTAAGGGAGCGCCTGCCAAGGCATCGGGAGATGCCACCCAGACACGCTTCACCGCCGATGTGATCTTTACCGATAAAGGCAACCCTGTCACCTCCTGCGGGGCGGGCATCGTGCCGTCCATGTCACGCCAACTAAGACTGTTTGCCTGACGATAGTTCAGCAGGTGGATGATCTGGCCCGTGGCAGCCTTTCTACAATAAGCCGTAACCTTTCCTTGCTGTGGAGGCCAAGCGTTGATGCTGACACCTTTGTTCCCTGAAGCGATGTCGCATACCACCTCTTCACCCCCGCCACGCAACAGATTTTCGTAGGCCACAAGGAAGTCATAGTAGCGTACAATGCCCTGCCGCAATTCTTCACTCATCTGCAGGTTGCTATTGGGAAAATATTCGTGGCAGAGCATGTGGCCGTCGCCCAACTCCAAATGAGCACCGCCAATGGCAAACATCGTAGCATCAGCCAGCAACACCCCAGGAGTGTTGAATGTCCCCTTTTGCGATGACTTGTTATAGTTCATGTAGGCAGCAAAGACGGTCTGCAACTTGTTGTTACTATAGGCAGAGTTGGCTTGGCGCACGGTCAGCAGGTCCTCAAAGCGCGACTCACTATCCCATAGCTCATTATAGAGGAAGTCCACACAGCCAGTCCGTGCAATCTGGCTGGCACCATAGCTGGCCACAGCGTTCATCACCAGCCGCTTCTGCGGATGAGCCGCCTTCATGGCCGTGATGAACGAGCCGAAGCCCTTAGGCAGGTTCACCTTGTTGCCTTCATAGTCATAGACGGTGCCCCGGTCGCCCACCTGGTCAATATGGTAACCATCGAAATTGAAGTTCTGGTAAACATCATCGTTACGCTCAGCCAGATACTGCTGCCACTCACTGTTAGACGGGTCTGTCAGCAGGATATTGCTTTTCCACGAATTAGACAGCACCAGTTGGTCGATGTCGCCATGCCCCTGCTGCTTGTACATCAGCCACTGGGGTTGCACGCCATCAGCGGCATAGTCGCTCAGAGCTCCATAGCAGAGGTTGTAGAACATGGCCTTCATGCCCATCCGATGCTGAACGGCGATATAGTTCTTTACGACCGATGTCAGGATGTCACGGTTGGCAATGTCCGTGTAGCGGTCCAGCAGCGATGTGCGCGTACCGCCCAGCGGCCAGTGATGTTTGTTGTGCCAGTCGTAGAACTGGATACCATTGATGTGGCAGCGACAGAGGAAAGCCATTTCCTGATTGATGACATCAGCAGTCTTTGAGGCATCATAAGAGGCCACAAAACCATAGCGTGGGAAGCGTGTCCAGTCGCTCGAAACGTCGATACCTACCGTTCCCAGTATGCTTTCGGTGCTGTCATCGGTGGTGATGACTTCTGCCAGATAGCCCGTGAAGTCGGCAGACGGAGCTGTCCATGTCCATGATGTGCCGTGAAGTGGAGCGGTCTCGACCACACTTCCTGCTTTCAGGTAGCGTACCGTGGCACCGTCGGGCATGCTGCCCTCCGCCGTAAATGAAACGGTTTCGCCTGGCTGATAGCAAGCCTTATCGGTGCGTATGTCGAGCGTCAACACGGCTTGGCGCTGGGTCGTCACCGTCACTTGTGTACCAGGATCCGTAGAGGTTTTTGGATTCTGTGGGCTATCGCTCTCACTGCCGCTACACGAAGCGGCGAGCAGTGAGAGGACGATGAGGAATGAAGTTCTTCTCTTCATGGCGGTCTTAGTTCTTGACAATGGTAATGGTCTCTTCCAGTTGGTTTAGCGTGATGGTGTATGTTCCTGCCGACTGTATCTGCCACTTCTGGTCAATATCGCCAACATTGACATCAAGATACTGTGCCTTGAAGCCGGCATCCGACTTGTCGATGAAGAGCATCTGTTCCACTTCGCCGGTAGGAGCGACATCGTTACCCTTCGAGTTCATAAACCAGGCACCGTTCCAGTCGCTCTGGCGGTCGCAGGTGAACTTCAGTTCGCCTGTGGCCAGAGAGCCTGTCCATGTGAACACGTATGGATTGTCCGTAGCCGTCATGGGGGTGGCACCGGTGATGTCCCATCCACAGGGAGCGGCATCGCCCACTAGGTAAATCATTTCGTATGGTGTAAACTCATGCATCATCATGCGCTCCTTGCCCGAACGGATATCCACGCAAATCTTATAGGCCTTGTCGGTCTCTGACTCCTGCAGATACCACTTGTTGTCGGGGTCATAGCCAGCAATGAGTTCCATCGATGTCTGCGTATAGGGCGCTCCTGCCGAAGTGGCTTTGTACATATTCTCCCAACTGCCTTCTGACGTACCAAACTTAAATTCTCCCTTTTCAGCAGTGGTGAAGTGACGGGCATAGCGGAACAGGAAGGCATCCAGCGGATCTTTGTTCATCTTGACAAAGCTCCAGCCGGTGGCATCACCTACAAAATAGAGGTTGTCGTAGGCGGGAACCTCGCCCTCCATCTGTGTCAACGTGAGTTGAAGGGTCAGTAGGTTCACCTCTACCTGATAGAAATGATCTTCGGTGATGATGAACTTTACGTCGGGTTCTTCGTCGCTGGTACGCAGAACCAGACCGCCGTTGCCGTCGTTGTTGTATGAAGGCAGCCACTGTCCCGGTGTCGTGAGGAACTTCAGCTCGCCAGCCTTCAGGTTGCCCTGCCAAGTGAAGATGCCGTTGTCCGTTCGTTTCATCTCTGTGGCATTGTCGGCACTCCAGCCATTGGGGGTGGCATCACCCACCAAATAGAGGGTTGTTGTCACGGGGGCGTAAGGAGTGGCAGAAAACGATGCGGTGGCCGTCTGGCGTTCGTCCATGCCTTCAACGATGGCCGTCAGGCGGGCATTGACCGTTGTTTGCTGTCCGGCTCTGATACCAAGCTGGTTGAGCAAGATGTCGTTCAACTGCTCCTGGTTGGCACTCCACTGATAGACTTGTGTCTGGTGGTCAATGGCTGCGTAGGTCTTTTCGCCTGCCGTCATTTCCAGCAGGTAGGTGATGCGATTACCTGTTCTAAAATTGTGCCCCGTAGACCAATTGATGGTCACTGCCTCTGCAGCGTGGTTGAGCTCATTGAGCACTTCGGCACTCTGGTCGATGGTCATGGCCAGTTCGTTGGATCCTTTATCCAGCTGTGCATAGTCATTGTCTGTGCATGCCGTGAAAAGGAGACCCAGCAATAGTGCTGGTAATATTTGATAGATATGCTTCTTCATTTCTTTTGTATTTTAATTGATTAATAACCAGGGTTCTGTGTCATCAGCGTGTTGGCATCCATCTCCGTCTGCGGGATGGGGAACAGCAAACGCTCACGAGTGGCACGGGTTTTGCCAATACCGTGCAAGAAGTTCAGGGCATAAGTACCATTGTCAATGCGAATCATGTCGAACCAGCGATGACCTTCGAAAGCCAGTTCCATACGGCGTTCGTGGATAATCGTCTCGCGCATTTCTGCCTGCGACAGCCCTGCCACGTTAGCCAGTCCTGCACGGTGGCGTACAATGTTCAGCGGGGTGGCGGCCTCTGTGGTCTTGCCCTGTTCATTCAGTGCCTCAGCCTTCATCAGCAGCACATCGGCGAAGCGCCATACCACGAAGTTCTGTGCACAGGTGTTATACTCTGGTGAGACAGACTTCGGCACCAAAAACTTACGTACGTTGTAGCCTGTGTTGGAATAACTGCCTTTATAGGTCATACCGTCGAAGTCGGGGCATCCCTCGTAAAGTACAGTCCAATCTTTACGCAGGTCACCGTCCTCGTACTGCCCCACAAACTCCTCAGTAGGCTGGTTCCATCCGTAACTGCCTGCTACGAAATCGCTGTTGCGTGGTCCCATGAAGGTGCTGAGCCAACTGGATTGTGGGTTGTTGCCCCAGAAGTCATACTCAGTATTGCCAGAATATTGCACCTCGAAAATACTCTCAGGACCATTATTGATTCGGGCATCAAAGTTGTCGGTATAGCTGCATTTGCTTAGGTCGTAGCCCAGTTGTTCCACCTGTTCGCACATTTGCTGAGCCTTGGCAAAGTCGCCGCGGGTCAGATAAATGTCGGCCAGCTGTGTTAGGGCGGCATCGCGACAAGCACGGCCCTTTTCATCATCATTATAGTCGGCCTTGGCTGGCAGAATCTCGGCTGCACGCTGGCAGTCAGTCAGAATTTGAGTATAAACATCATCAACTGATGAACGGGCAATGTCGGTCGATTCGCCTGGGTTGAATGGCTTCAAACGCAAAGGGACACCGCCATAAAGGCGCACCAGTACGTAGTAGTAGTGTGAACGAAGAAAAAGAGCTTCGCCCAAGCAGCGTTCCTTGATGCTCCCCTTTTCATAGCCTGTGGTCTCAATGCCGTTAATCAGGATATTGCACTGGCCGATACCAACCCAAGGTGAACGCCACATATAGAGTGCCATACCGTTGTCACTCAACGTGGTGAAGTTGCTGGCCTGTATGGTCTCCAGACCATCAGTACCGCCTCCAGCACCGACGATACTGTTGCCGGCAACAATGTCGAGTGTCCAAAGACGCTGGTTATACATATTTGACGACTGCAGGGTACGGTAGCATGCGTTCGCCATGGCTACGGCTACGTCATCGGTGATTTCTGTCTCGGGATCTACGGTGTTCTTAGGTGATTTCTCCAAGAAATCGTCACTGCAGGAGGTCAGTGTGAGTGTTGCCACTAGTCCGAGTATTGCTAAATATGTTTTTTTCATAAGGTGTTGTCTTTTAGAAGTTGAAGTTTAAGCCAATGTTGAACGTTCTGGAAATAGGATAGCGCGAGAGGTCGATACCGTTGATGTCTACTTCGGGGTCGAAGCCAGAATAGCTTGTGATGGTGGCTACGTTTTCGCAAGAGAGGGTCAGTCGAGCATGCTCAATGGTCAGCGGTTTCAGCCATTTAGCAGGAAAATTGTATGACAGCGAAATGGTCTTCAGACGCAGGTATGAACCATTTTCAACGAAACGGTCGCTGATGCGGTTGTTCTGGTTAGGATCGCCATAGACCGCACGGGGCATCGAGTTGCTGGTGCCTTCGGTTGTCCAGCGTCCCAACACGTCGGTTGTCTGGTTATATGCTGCAGACATACCTGTCAGGTCAATATTATTTGCGTTAAAAATCTTATTCCCAGCAACACCCTGCAAGTAAATTCCTAACTCGAATCTTTTATAACTCAGCGTATTGTTCAGGGAGAATAAATGAGTGGGGTTTGGATTGCCTATAACAGTACGGTCATCATCGTTGATGACACCATCATTGTTCAAGTCCTTGAAACGGATGTCACCAGGCTCTGCACCAGGCTGGATGGCATGAGCATTGACCTCGGCTTGGTTTTGGAAAATACCATCGGTAACGTAGCCATAGAATACGTTGATGGGATAGTTACGGTCAAGCATGGTGACGTACGAGTTATTAATCTGGTTGATATAATAAGGAACGCTGCTGTTCAGATCCTTAATCTTATTCTTGTTGTACGTGTACGACAAGTCTGACTGCCAGTTCAAGGGACCATCCTTCAGATTAATGGTATGAATAGACACTTCGAATCCGGTGTTGCGCACCTTGCCGGCATTTGTGTAGGTGGTGCTGGTGTCCTCGAAGCCCGATGTTATGGGAATAGAGGCTTTGACGAGCATGTCACGGGTTGTTTTGATATAGGCATCGAACGACAGCGTCATACGTGCATTGAGCAATACGGCATCAAAACCAATGTTCGCCTGTGCCACCTCCTCCCAATGAATCTGCGGGTTAGCCAACGTCGATGACACCAGTGCCGACTGTTCTGTTCCATTTACTCCCATCGGATAGACACTGGTGTTGTAGGATGCCAGATAGCTATAGTTGCTCACGCTGGCCTGACTACCCGTCACACCATAGCCGATGCGTACTTTCAGGTCGCTCAGGATATTGTTTTTCGGAAACCATTCTTCCTCCGACACTCGCCAGGCTGCTGACACAGAGGGGAATGTACCCCAGCGTTTGTCACTGCCGAAGCGGCTGCTACCGTCACGACGGATGGTGGCTGTTAGCAGGTACTTATTCTGATAATCATAGTTAATGCGGGCCATATAAGAGAACAACGCCCACTCGGTCTCGTTACCACCGATAGCATGCATCTTCTGACCATTATCCATCTCATGCACATTCTCGAAAGCAAATACATTTTTTTGGGCATTCAGATAGTCATTGGTGTTCCACTGCGCTGATGTACCAGCCATCAGGCTCAAGTGGTGCTTCTGGGCAAAGGTATAGTCCAGCAGGAAATAATTGTCCCAGAGGTAGGTGAACGATTTGTTATCGCTCTTATAGCGTGAACTTTCTTCAGTCGGAGTAGGCTTCCAAGCGTATTTGGGGGTATAGTTGTCAATGTACCAGAACTTGGCGTCCAGTCCGAATGTGCTCTTGAACTTAAGCCACTTGGTCAGCGACAACTCAGCTGTCAGGTTGCCTAAGAAATTATAACCATTGGTCTTTTGCTTGTCTGTTTCCGTAGGACCAATCGGATTACGGGTACTGCCATACCAGTTGCTGTTGCCTTCAGGACCAGTCCACTCACCATTATCATCTTTGACATTATAAATAGGCAAGGCACGCAGTGCACTACCGATGTCATAACTGCCCTGACGCTTGCGGTCAGCACTGACGGTAATGTTGTTTGACACTTTCAGCCATTTGGTAACCTGGGCATCACTGTTCTCCTGGAAGGTGAAGCGGCGGTAGTCAACGCTCTTTACCGTACCAGTCTGGTTCAGATAACCTCCAGATACATAGTAGTGTGACTTGTCGTTACCCCCGGAGTAACTGACTGTGTAGTTCTGGATATAACCAGTGCGCAACAGTTCGTCCATCCAGTTAGCCCCATTGGCTACTGAGGTCGTATTAGACCATGCAGGATTGGCATTGTAGCCCGCGTTGTTCATCATGTCATTACTTAGAGCAGCATACTGGCTCGCATTCAGCATATCTGGTACATTGGTAGCCCGTTGTACGGAAAAATTAGTAGCGAAAGAGAGTTTCCCTTCTCCGCTTTTACCTTTCTTGGTAGTAATCATGACCACGCCATTTGCACCGCGTGACCCATAAATAGCCGTTGCCGAGGCATCTTTCAAAACATCAAGGCGTTCAACATCAGCCATGTTCAGGTTGTTCAGTCCAAGGTCTGTTGGAACACCATCAATAACCACCAGTGGATCGCAATTGTTAATGGAACCCAGACCGCGAATCTTGATGGAAACGTTATCACCAGGTTTGCCTGCATCAACCACTTGCAGACCAGCCACCTTACCTTGCATAGCCTGTCCGATGTTGGTGACAGGGGCATCCATGTCCTTTGATGACAAGGAGCCGACACTACCTGTGAGGTCACTCTTGCGCATGGTTCCATAACCAATGACGACAACCTCACTCAGGGCATGGCTTTCATCTTTCATCACGATTGTAAAGTCTGTCTTGCCGGCAACAGGTATCTCCTGTGTGGTAAATCCGATGTAAGAAATTGCCAATGTGGCATTGGCTGGAACAGTCAGCGAGAAGTTTCCGTCAAAATCGGTCACAGTTCCGTTGCTTGTTCCTTTTTGCATCACTGTTGCACCAATGACAGTTTCACCCGTCTGGTCCTTCACGACACCTTGCACCTTAATGTCTTGTGCAAGTAAACTAAGCGACATCAGCAGGGTCAGCAGACTGAGTGCCAAGCGCTTTGTTAGTAGTTGCTTTGATTTTCTCATACAGTTACTTTTTAGTTATTATTAGTGAAAACTGGTGCAAAGGTAGTCGGAAAAATATCACATTAAGCCTCATAGTAATGCCATAGTAAATACTCTTAAGAAATGCAGATTTGGATTTGTTTGATATTCAAGGAGTTGTAATTATTGTTAAAACCAATATAGTAAATTTTGTAGAATCGATGTTTATCCTTATATTTGCGGAAAATTCGCCCATTATGACCAGATTATT
>OCVV011191293.1_pt1 | contig 10250 bp, 6 predicted proteins | sample 1539721 | NCBI WGS metagenome assembly OCVV01 (sample SAMN02144230, study PRJEB22623) | gut metagenome | biome: sheep rumen | host: Ovis aries | place: New Zealand
CTCAAAGATCATGAACGAGCAAATCATCATCATGATGGCATACACCAGACTCATTGAACTGTTCAGATAAAACGCAATGCTCATCAGCATCATGACAACGCCGGATATTTTGTTCAGGCTGCTCAGAAGAAACATGGCGATTTCGTAGGTTGTTTCCAGATGTGTACTGTAGGTTGTGAATGCGTCGATCGAATCATCCACGCTTGTGATACTTTTGCCGAACAGATTGAAATTTCTGACCTCTGCGATCCCTCTCACATATTCCAGAATCCTTGAAACCATTGTATCCTGTGCGGTTGTCGCTTTGTCGGAAGTCTTGCTTTCCGCCCGGATCATCAGTTCCGTGCCGATCAGATAGATGACCATTGTCGCAAGCGCCACAAGTGCTATTTTTGCATCAAAAAAGAACATAGATGCAATGATGACAAGGGTTGTGATAATGCCTTTTGTAACGACCATGACGCATCTTGTGGCAATGCCTGAAAGATTATCCATCGTATTGGTTGCGATGGATGTGACCTTGCCAAGCCCCTCACTGTTGAAGTACCCCATCGGAACATAGCGCAGATGCTCTGCAATTTCCATGCGCTTGATGGACGAAGTGTTATAGCCGCCTCTTGTTTGCAGCATGGTCGTTTTCAGGGATACAAGTGTCTGCAAAACAATGGAGGCACACATGATGCCCGCCGCAGTATAAGCAGTCTGCTTCGACAGTCCGCCCTCCAGAATCGCCTTAACGACAACGAAAACAGCTGGGATCCGCATGGCGACAAAGAGTGCATGAAATACGCCCAGAAAGATCGAAAAATAGAACTGCTTTCTCTCTTTTTCACCGCAGAAATCAAAGAATTTTTTGAGTGTCCGGAACATTATGCCTCCTCCTTTCTCACAGCAATGTGATTCTCCCACATACTTCTGTATAGCGGGCTTGTTTGCAATAATTCCTTTTGTGTGCCGGATGCTTCGACATTGCCGTCATGAATGAGGAAGATTTTGTCTGCGTCCGCAATGGTCGAGAGCCGGTGTGCAATGACGATCAGCGTTTTCCCTGCGGTCAGTTTGCTGAGTGCAGATTGAATCACGGATTCACTTTCGGGATCCGTATAGCTTGTGGCTTCATCGAGGATCACTATAGGTGCATCCTTGAGCATTGCCCGCGCAATCGAAATTCGCTGCCGTTCGCCGCCGGAAAGATGTCCGCCCGAACCGCCGCAGACGGTATGATAGCCGTTTTCAAGGGACATAATGAAATCGTGACAGCCACATTTCTTTGCTGCTTCGATGACTTCTGCATCGGTCGCGCCCTCTCTGCCCATGCGGATATTATCCATAACGCTTTTGTCAAAGAGATAATTCTCCTGCGAGACATACGCCACATATTTGTTATACTCCGAAAGCGGCATATCCTTGATATTCACGCCGCCGATCGTGATCGCACCGGAATCCACATCCCAGAGCGACGCGATCAGCCTTGCAATGGTGGATTTACCGGAACCCGACGGTCCGACCAGCGCATTGACTGTACCTTTTGTGATCTCCATATTGATGCCGTGTAAAATTTCCGTATCTTTATAGGAAAAGCGAACATCCTGCAAGGAAATCGCATAATCATGCGGCTTGTTTTTGCTGACAGCAGGGCGTTTCAGGTCCTTTTCATCCATCACATCTGCCATATCGCTGACAATTTCGCCGATTCTCGACATATCATCAGCATAGCCGAACACGGTTACAAGCGGTGCAACCGTGCCGAAGGACAGAATAATCAGCACGATCAGATCTGCAGGGGCAAGACTGCCGTTCATGCAATAAAACACACCGGACGGCAGCAGGCCGAGCATTGTCGCGGGAAAGCACGCCATGCCGAAATTCTGCCAGAAATTTTCTTTCCGCATCCAGTCGATGAAGCAGTCTGCACCTTCTTTTGCGGCTTTCACGAATTTTCCGTAGGATGTTTTGCTCTGTCCGAATGCCTTGATCACCTCAATACCGCCGATATATTCCACAGTCGCAGCATTGAGTGCCTTTGTCTTTTTGATGGTATTGGGATAATATTTCGGCGTGGATGCCATCATGACCGCAAAAGCGATCATTCCGGCTGGAATACAAATGAGCTGCCAGAGTCCCACGCGCCAGTCAATGTGCATCATGTAAATAAACATGGCAACCGCACCGATGATATTTGCTGTAAACTCCGGTACAACGTGTGCGAGCGTCGGTTCAACCTGATCGGCTCTGTCGCAGATGATGTTTTTGTATTCGCCGGAGGAGCGTGCCTGCACCGCACCAAGCGGCATGGTGTTCAGCTTTTTCAGCAGTTTTTTTCGTGCATTGCCGATCAGCCCGAAGGTTGCGCCGTGTGAGGAGTAGGTCGAAAAGCCGTGAAATGCATAGCGCAGCATCCAGAGAATGCCGATTTGTATGCCTCTTTGCATATAGAAATTCATATCCTGCCCACCCTCAACCAGCGCACGAATTAGCGCAGCAAGGCAGATATAGGTGAGCAGCATACACGCAACGCCGAGCAGTTCAAGCGTGACACTCAACAGGTAGATGCCCCGTTTTCCTTTCGTGAATTCCCACAGCCAGCTGAATGTATTTTTGTTCAGCACGGGCTGTGCGGCGGCGGTATTGTTTTCTTTTTGCATATTCCAAGTTCCTCCCTAATTAGTTAGATTATGCTAACCGCTATGTTTTGATTTACCCCGCCGATGCAGCGGGGCTTGTTCCCGTTCAGATGCCGAGCCATGTTTTCCATGCAGGCTGATAGAATTCCGAAAGCGTTTCGGCATAATGCATGGCTTGCTCCCGACTGAGATCGTGAATCAGCGGCTGAAAGAACGACTCCACATATGCTGTGGAAAGCAGATGAAATTCCGTTTTGTCAAAATCATGCACCTGACCGCCGTTTGCCTTGATCTCATCCAGATAGCGCAGCGTTGCTTCTTCTTCGAGCTTTGCTGCTTCATGCTTGAAATCCTCATAGCGCGTACCCTCAGAGCGCAGAATCAGCAGCCTGAATTCGTCCAGATGGCTGTATATATACGCCATCATGCGGACAGCTTCTCCCTGATTTTCCCATTCTTTTGCTGCGGCTTCATCCATATAGGCAGATTCGATTGAATGATACAATTCGTAAAAGCCCTGTATTGCAGGTTCAACCAGCGATTCAAAAAGCGCTTCTTTGCTTGCAAAATGCTTATACAGACCGCCGACCTGAATGCCTGCATCTGCTGCAATTCGCCGCAGGGAGGCATCGCTGTAACCATATTCGAGGAATTCTTTTTTCGCTGCTTCGATGATTCGTTTATGGCTTTCCGTTTTGTCTCTTGGCACGATATACCCTCCTCTCCGTAAGTGAACAATGTTCATGAACCGCTATTAGTATACACCGTTCACTGATATTTGTCAAGAGGTTTTTGAAATTTTTCTCTGTCCCTCTTGACAGTATCATAAAAAACTGTTATAATGCATTTAGCGACGATTATTTTGAATATCGTCGCTATATGATCGAAAAGCAGTCGCAAGGAGGAGAAAATGTCACCGAAGATATTCTCTATCGCAGAAAAGGAACAGCTCAAAGAGAAGATGTTTTTCGCTGGGCTGGAGCTTTTGAAGGAACACGGCATGACACATATGTCTGTTGAAAAAATCACCGCTGCCGCCGGAATCGGCAAGAGTACATTCTACAATTTCTTTCTGACAAAGGAAGATTTTGTCTTACAGCTCATTGAATTCAACCGCAGCCGTTTCTGGAAAGCAGTCGCTGATATGCTCGGCAATCGGGAGAAGCTGACAGTTGACGAAAGCAAGCAGGTATTACGTGAAATCATCAACAACAATGATAGTGTATACCAGTATCTCACACCGGAGGACGAAAAAAAGCTGGCAGATGCGATGCCGGACAAGGGCGCAGCGGATATTGAAGAAGAAGCCGAGACACTGAAACGACTGTTTGCATTGTTCGAGGGTGTTCGTGCAAATGCTGACTATGCCGTCATTTCCAATCTGCTGAAAATTCTGGCGATGACCGCCGAAAACCGCACGATGCTCCACGAAACCGGCTATACGCAGACGCAGGAGAAGCTGTTTGATCTGCTGTTTGACTGTGTGTTTGAGGAGGGACAGCATGAATAAACAGCCAAAGAAAAAAGAAGGAATTGCAAGGCTCATGGAGCTTGCAGGCACGAAAAAAGCCGGAATGACCGCCGCCTGCACGCTGTCCGTGCTGTCGAGCGTGTTCAAAATCATCCCGTTTTTTACGATCTATGTCATCCTGAAAAAGCTGATTGCGTGCTACTCCGCAAGTGGGAGTTTCACGTTTTCCGAGGTCAGCGTACCGGTCATATTGACTGCTGCCAGTGCTGTTTTATACGGCATCTGTGCATATGCTTCTGCAATGCTTTCTCACGGCGCGGCGTTTGATATTCTCTATGAGCTGCGGATGAAGCTGATGGAGAAAATGGGGCGCATCTCCTCCGGCTATTACACCGCGAACACGCAGGGCGCAATCAAAAAGCTGTTGATCGAGGATGTAGAGCAGATCGAAGTCTTCATCGCACACAGTATGTGCGAGGTTGCCGCAGCAATTGCAACGCCGCTGTTCACAATCATCGTGCTGTTTATCGTAGACTGGCGGCTGACGCTTGTATCGCTGCTGCCGATCGTATGCTCCTTTGTGATACTCGGCATGGCACTCAAAAAACCGGACGGCGCAAAGCATCAGCAGAACATGGCAGACGCGAAATCCAGAATGGAAGGCACGATCATCGAGTACATTCACGGGATGTCCGTTATCAAAATATTCGGTGGGACGAAAAATGCCTTTAAACGCTATGAAACCGATCTGAACGGCTTCACAAAAACTGTCCATGATACGGCATATTACAATGCAAACGGCATGGGGCTGTACTACGCTTTTTTCGGCGCACAGGTATTGTTTCTGCTTCCGGCTGCAATTATCATGCTGAATCATGCTGCAAGTTATGCGGATGTTCTTCCGAAAATCTTATTCTTCCTTGTTGTGTGTGCAGGCTTAAAAGAACCGCTTGAAAATATGATGAATGTGTCCATTGACAGCACGAAGATCAATGTCGGCATACAGCGAATTGATGCACTGCTTGCAGAACCGGAGATTGCACTTGTCGGAGACGGAAAACAACTTACGGCTTATGATATATCGTTTGAAAATGTGTCGTTTGCCTATCCGGGCAGCGGCACAAATGCTTGCAGTGCGGTTAGTCTACGCTTACCGCAAGGAAGCTGCAATGCACTGGTCGGGCCGTCCGGCGGCGGAAAAACAACGATCGCACAGCTTTTGCTGCATTTCTATGAAACAGACTGCGGAACCATTCGCATCGGGGGAACCGATATCCGCGAGATTCCGCATGAAGAACTTGTCCGTCATATTGCCTATGTGTTTCAGGATTCGTTTGTGTTCCATGATACGATCGAAAACAACATCCGTATGGGCAATGAAACTGCGACCTTTGAGGATGTCAAAAACGCTGCAAAAGCTGCAAATATCCATGATACAATCGAAGCATTGCCTGACGGCTATCAGACCGTTGTCGCTGATAATACCGGGCTGTCCGGCGGCGAAAAGCAGCGCATTGCGATTGCGAGAGCCATTCTGAAGGATGCGCCAATCGTCATTTTAGACGAAGCGACTGCATTTGCAGATGCGGAAAATGAATCGAAGATACAGGAAGCATTTTCGAGGCTTTCCAAAGGGAAAACGGTCATCATGATCGCACACAGATTAAAGACGATACAGAATGCGGACAATATTCTTGTAATGAATGAGGGGCATCTGGAAGCAGTCGGCGGACATGACGAGCTGATGCAAAGTTGTGCGCTGTATCGGGATATGGTTGCTGCAAATGAACGGCGTGACGGCTGGACAATGAGAACGGAGGGACAGCGGAATGAAACATGAAAAACTCGCAAAATGGTGGAATATCATCACCTACGGAGACAGCGGCAAATACACAAAATTCATTGCATGGCTGTTTCTGGACAGCTTTGTCGCGTCGATTCCGTCGAGTATCCTGATGGCAGCGGTGTATTTTCTGTTAGCTCCTGTACTGGACAGCACAAAAGCCTATGAGCAAAAGCCTTTCTGGATCTTAGTCGGGATCCTTCTGGTGCAAACGGTTGCCTATGCGCTTGTGCGGAGAAAATCGTATCTTGATATTTGTGTCGGTCATGTTTCGGCACAGCAGAATGAAAAGCTGCGGCTCGGCGACAAGCTGAAAACACTGCCGATGGGTTATTTTTCCACGCATGATGCTGGTGAACTGTCCACACTGCTGATGCGAAATTACGAAGAAATCGAAAACCTGTCATCAAGCATTGTCGCAAACGGTGCAGTCATTGCAATACGCCTTTTGATTGCACTGGTCGTGCTGAGTATTTTCAATGTAAAAATGACGCTGGCGATGTTTATTGTCATTCCGCTTGCGATTCCGTTTGCGGTCATCAGTTATCGGCGGGTTGCGTACACAAGTGCCGACCTGATTGCAATTCAGCAGCAGACGGCGGCAAATGTGATCGAGTATGCAGGCGGCATTACAACCTTGCAGGCATACGGTCAGACCGGCAGTTCCTTTGAACGGCTGAAAAGGGACTTTGCCAAACTTCGTGACGATTCCAAACGGCAAGAAAAAGCCGGCGGTGCTGTTTCCATGTACGGCAGAGCCATTTTGTTCAGCGGAATCGCAATCGTCATGGGATTCGGTGCATATCTGCTTTCAGTCGGTGAAATCAGTCCGTTTTTCTACATCATGTGTCTGCTTGCGGCATTGCAGGTCTATGAGCCGATCATGCAGCTTTTCGTGTTTGTGATCAGCACGGCACGCATCAATCAGTGCATTGAGAAGCTGTCGGCGCTCAAAGAGGAAACACCGCTCAAGGTGAACGAACCGGCACAGACAACATCGCGCAGTGATATTGCGTTTAGGAATGTTCATTTTTCCTATGACGGAAAAGCGGAGATTATCAAGGGTATCAGCTTTCAGATACCGGAACGGAAATTCGTTGCGTTGGTCGGTTCATCCGGCTCCGGTAAGACAACGATCGCACGGCTGCTGGCTCGTTTCTGGGATATATCGGAGGGCGAGATCAGCATCGGCGGTGTGCCGATCACAGCCATGACGCAGGAGCATCTGCTTTCAAAAATCAGCATGGTATTTCAGGATGTGTATTTGTTCAAGGACACGATCGCACAAAATATCCGCATCGGAAAGCCGGACGCAGCGCAGGATGAGATGATTGCCGCAGCAAAAGCAGCAGCGTGCCATGATTTTATCATGTCGTTGCCGGACGGATATGATACGATGATCGGTGAAGGCGGATCGACGCTTTCAGGCGGCGAAAAGCAGCGTATTTCCATTGCAAGAGCGATCCTTTCCGATGCGCCGATCGTTTTTCTTGATGAGGCGACCGCAAGTCTTGATCCGGAAAATGAGGTGCTGATTCAGCAAGCTATTGATGAGTTGGTGAAGAATAAAACCGTTCTGGTGATTGCACACCGTTTACAATCGGTGATGAATGCAGATGAGATCATTGTGCTGGATGACGGCAGAATCATGGAACAGGGAACGCATGAATCACTGTTGATGCAGAACGGAATATATGCTTCGCTCTGGAATAATCAGCAGACCGCTTCCGCGTGGACAATAGTAAAGAATGCTTGAAAATGTAATATTTCATATCACCGATTACTATATTACATGCGTTTTTAGCAATTTGAACGAAAACGCCGGTTCGTTGAATCGAACATTCTTGACAAGTTGTTTTGAATGTGTTATAATATAACCATTAGCATATGCTAACGGTGAATAGATCATTGCAGACTCCTTTCGGTCAGGGCGGGAAGAAGTGCGAGCTTTTCGTCCTGATGAGTCTGCATACGGGTATATCATGAGCATTCATGTGTATCATAATCATGCCGTATTTACGGTGGAAAAGGAGATTTTGTTTATGGAATACTTGCAGATTGAAAAGGTCATTGGTCGTGAGATTATGGATTCCCGCGGCAATCCGACAGTGGAAGCAGAGGTTTTCCTCATGGACGGTACGGTCGGCAGAGGTACCGCTCCCAGCGGCGCATCGACCGGCGAATTTGAGGCACTGGAACTGCGCGACGGCGACAAATCCCGCTATCTCGGCAAGGGTGTGCAGAAAGCTGTCGAAAACATCAATACCATAATCAATGAAGTGCTGAACGGTATGGATGCTTCGGACATTTATGCCATCGACAAGGCGATGATCGAAGCGGACGGCACAAAGGACAAATCCAAACTCGGCGCAAATGCGATTCTTGCCGTGTCGATTGCCACTGCAAGAGCCGCAGCAAATGCGCTCGGCATTCCGCTTTACCGTTTCCTCGGCGGCATTCAGGGAACAAAGCTGCCTGTCCCGATGATGAATATTCTGAACGGCGGCGCACACGCTGACAGTGCTGTTGATACGCAGGAATTCATGATTATGCCGGTCGGCGCACCGTCCTTCAAGGAAGCACTTCGCTGGTGTGCAGAGGTGTTCCATACGTTGAAAAAGCTCATCAAGGATATGGGTGATGTCACAGCTGTCGGTGATGAAGGCGGTTTTGCACCGAATAAGCTGACTTCTGATGAAGAAGCAATCGAAAAGATTCTCGAAGCGATCAAGGCGGCAGGCTTTGAGCCGGGCAAGGATTTCATGATTGCAATGGATGCCGCATCTTCTGAGTGGAAATCGGAAAAGGGCAAGGGATTCTACAAGCAGCCGAAATCCGGCAAGGAATTTACCTCTGACGAACTGATTGCACACTGGGAATCGCTCGTTGATAAATACCCGATCATTTCTATTGAGGACGGTCTTGACGAGGAAGACTGGGAAGGCTGGCAGCGCATGACGGCGAAAATCGGCAGCAAAGTGCAGCTTGTCGGTGATGACCTGTTCGTGACTAACACGGAGCGTCTTTCCAAGGGTATTTCGCTCGGTGCCGGCAATTCCATTCTCATCAAGCTGAATCAGATCGGCTCTGTTTCCGAAACGCTGGAAGCGATCAAAATGGCGCACGCTGCCGGTTATACCGCAATCTCCTCGCACCGCTCCGGCGAAACGGCTGATACGACCATTGCTGATCTCGCTGTTGCGCTGAACACCTGCCAGATCAAGACCGGCGCACCGTCCCGTTCGGAGCGTGTCGCAAAGTATAATCAGCTTCTCCGTATTGAGGAAGAACTCGGCGCGTCAGCGTGTTATCCGGGTATGAGCGCATTTCATATCAAGAAATAATCGTTTCACAATTTGCATTTCGGGTACTGAAATGCGTCAATATTGAACCCCACCCGGAATACCGCACTCATGTTCAATGGGTGCGGTATTTCTATATTATAGCACACATCGCCTCTCATTTGACAAAGGAAAAAAACTCACATTGTTTCTTGTTGGGCACATTTCAACATTGAAGGAAAAAGGCATCATGACACTTTTCCCAATTTGCACAGTGACGCATGAAGGATTTTTCATGCTTCAGCATCTTGCAATTTGAGAGACAGTGTGCTATAATATCAATGTAGTTTGCGGATGCTAACTGCAATCGTTGGCGAAGCAAAGCGTTGAGATTGGAGTGCAAACATGGATTTTCTGACATACGGAGACAGCACAGCCCCGGCTGTTATGCTGATTCACGGCATGGCAACCACAGCGGAAATTTGCTATCAATCGTTTATTGATAAATTATCACGAGAGTATTTGGTGATTCTTGCAGTACTTGACGGACATGATCCGCATTCGGATTCTGTCTTTGTATCACTGAATGACTCTTGCCGAAGAATCGAACAGTATGTGAAACAAAATCATAATGGAAATTTGTATGCGCTGTCCGGTTTTTCACTCGGCGGGAGTATTGCCGTACAACTTATGCAGCGCGGAAAAATCCAGATTGACAAGGTGCATTTAGACGCGGCATTCTGTTTGAAATTTGGCGTATTAAAGCCGTTTTACACGGCGCTGTTCACTTGCGGCATTCGGTATATGCAGTCCGGTCGTACAATTCCAGCCTGCATCATGGACAGCGTGTTCGGAAAAGGAAACCGCAGTGTGCAGGAGATGCTGTTTCGTTCTGTGAAAAGCGAGACAATACGCAATTGCTGCAATCATGTTTACAGCTTTACACTGCACGATTCCCTGCAAAATACGAAATCTGAGGTTTTATTCTGGATGGGTGAAAATGAACCGTATCCACATAAAACGGCACATCT
>OCVV011288960.1_pt1 | contig 10249 bp, 11 predicted proteins | sample 1539721 | NCBI WGS metagenome assembly OCVV01 (sample SAMN02144230, study PRJEB22623) | gut metagenome | biome: sheep rumen | host: Ovis aries | place: New Zealand
CCGTGCCGTCATCCGTGGCATCTCCGGCCTCAGGATAGGAAATGGCCGTCACGGCGCCGGTCCCGGGAGCGGGATATACTCCGTAGAAATTGTACTTGCCCGTATATCCTTCCTTCCAGCAGAGACCGCCGGCGACCGGACTGACCGTCGCCTTGCTCTGGTGACCGGCCGACGGATTGTCGTCGGAAACTTCCGTCACTGCATAGTTGGCTGCGTGTCTGCTGGAGCCGTCGCTTGCAATGGACGCCTCGGCGCTGACAATCGTCAGGATGTCGTTCTCCTGCCAGTTGATAAACTGGAATGTAGTCGAGCCGCCCGTATAGTCGGCCCCGTACTGGGTCTTGACCGCCGCTTCACCGGCGACGCTGCCGAAAATAATCTCTCCGCCCTTGCCGAAGGTTCCGTCCTTCTTGCAGCCGGAAATAAACAGGGCTCCTCCCAAGAGGACCGCCGCTGAAAGAATCTGTGTCAATCTCTTCATTTTCCTGTCCTCCGGTTAGTTCTCCCACGTCCAATTGTTGTTCCACTCGAAGCCGCCCTCGCCGAAGCTGGAGGCATTGATATCCGTGACGGCCTGACCGTCGGATACAATCTCTACGGAACTGTCCGCAATGGACCCTACAAGCAGATCCTCCTCCACCAGGAGGCAGACCTTTTTCAACACCCTCGGTGTCTGATAAAATCTTCGTGTCTTCATCCTTGTCTCTGTCCGTTTATTTACACGAAAAGCCGCTGTGGACAGCAATGCCGTCCACAGAACGAATGATATTAGAGGGGGTTTGACGCTACACCACACTTAACTGTGTGGAAACCAACCGCTTTCTCACGAAATCATTCACCTCGCTTCCCTGCGACCAACAAAAAATCACTACTAATCTTCACAAAATTTCTGCAAAATTAAAAATTTTAAAATTGAAAAACAAGTCCAAAGTGCACTTAAATTGGGTTCAGCATAAAATGGACCTTTTTGGCACAGCATTTGAATATTGGACTTCCGGTTAGTTTAGTTAATAATAGGGTTTATGCATAAGCGGACGGCTCATTACGAGTCGTCCGCTTCTGTTTCTGTCATTCCCGGGCTTGTGCCGGGAATCTTCTACACCCGCTGTCCGTACGTGCGGTCGGAAGTGTTCACCGTGATCACGTCGCCCGTATTGATAAAGAGCGGAACCATGATCTTGGCGCCGGTCTCGAGCTCGACCTCCTTAAGGGCGGACGTCGAAGCGGTATTGCCCTTGACGGCGGGCTCGCTGTAGGTCACCTCGAGGGTTACGTAGGTCGGGAGCTCGCAGGTCAGGCAGCGCTCCTCAGGCTCGGTGACGAACATCATTTCGACGTGCTGTCCGGCCTTCATCAGGTCGCTGTTCTCCACGACATCGTGGGGAAGGGTGATCTGCTCATAGGTCTCCTCGTGCATAAAATTGAACGCCTCACCGTCGTCATAGAGGAACTGATAGGGGCGGCGCTCCACCGAGATGGTGTCGATCTTGACACCGGCGGTGAAGGTGTTCTCGAGGATGCGGCCGTTCTCCAGATTGCGGAGTTTCGCCTTGACGAAAGCGGGGCCCTTGCCCGGCTTGACGTGCTGGAACCATACGATGACGCACGGTTTGCCGTTATAATTCAGATAAAGACCGTTTTTGAAATCAGCTGTTGTTGCCATATAAATTGATTTTTACTGTTTTCGCGGCTGCAAATTTACAAAATCCTGCGAATAATCGCAAACGGAGTGGATTTCCTGTCCATCACGGTAATCTATTCGTTGTGGTAAGGTTCTCCCTTGATAATGGTGAAGGCCCGGTAAAGCTGCTCAGTAAAGAGGGTCCGGATCATCTGGTGCGAGAAGGTCATCTGCGAGAGGGACATCTTCCCGTTCGCGCGGGCATAAACCGCCCCGGAAAAGCCGTAGGCCCCGCCCACCACGAAGACCAGGTCGCGGGATGAGCGGGCCAGGCGGCCGGAGATCCAGCCGGCGAATTCCACGCTGCGGTACTCCTTGCCGTGTTCATCCAGCAGAATCACCTCGTCCGCAGGCTTGAGGGTCTTCAGGATGAGTTCCCCTTCCTTTTCCTTAAACTGCGCCGGGGAGAAGGACGATGTCCCGCGAAGGCCGGGAATCTCCACGACCTTAAACGGGACATAATGGCTGAGCCTGGATACATAGATATCCAGCGACTCCTTCACCCAGGGGATATCCGTCTTGCCGACGGTCAGAAGCGTAATATTCACCGGAATAATTTAATTGCAAACGGGACGGATCAGCAGGCCGCAGGGGCAGAATCCGGTAATCGAAGCATTGGGAGACGTACCTCTTATTTCCTTAGACGAACTGTAGAAACGCAGGTAATATGCATCCCGGTAACCGGAAGATGTATTCCGGGTGGACGTCCAGTAATATCCGCCGACGTCGTCGCTGTAATTATCAGCACGATATCCGCCGGTGGGAATTTCGATGGATTTTCCGTTGCGGGAGACAACATACTTGCTGCCCTGGGCCTGCCAGGTCCACGTACATTGCGTGAGCAGATCGTTCATCTCCGCCTGCGTCGGCATCCGCCATGTACCGCCCCAGTTGACCCGGGCGGCATCCGCCGTCGTGGGAAGCACATTGGGTGCTGAGGTGTACTTATAGGTGCTGGAATTATATTGCGAAGACTTGGGCTCCGTCTCGCCCCACGCAAAATAGAGCCCCGTAGCGGGCGCGGCGGCAGTAGCTCCCAAATTGAACGGAGCCCATTTGACGGAGAGACCGAGGTCCACTCCGGCAGAGGGCGGAATGTTGATGACGGTCAGCGTACATTCGCCCGAGACCGAAGGATTTGCGTTCGATTTGGCGGTAACCTTGAACACGCCGCTCCTTTTTACGGTAACATAGCCATTTGTAGTAACGCTCGCATCGCTTTCATAACAGCTCCACGTCACACTCTTGTCTGCCGCATTGTCAGGCTTCACGGTAGCAGTCAGCTGCACCGTTTTTCCATCTTTCATCCGGATGATCTGGCTGGAGGGAGAGACGGTGATGCTCGTGGGAAGCACCTTGGTAACGGTCACCGCGCAGGTGGCTTTGTGACTGCCCGCCTGGGCTGTAATCGTGGATTTTCCCTCTCCAACGACCTTCACAAGGCCGTCTTTGCTGACCGTAACGACGGAGGGCTCTGAACTGGTCCAGGTTACGGTCTTGTCAGGCACGTTGCTGGGTTCTACCGTGGCGATCAGTTTCTCTTCCTGGCTTCCGCTGCCGAGCAGGAAGCTCAGGCTCGTCTTGTTGAGCGTGACGCCTGTGATCTGGACTTCACCGGTCCGGAAAGACTCGATATTGCCGTAGTAATACTTCCCGTCTATCTTGGCGAAGGCCCGGAAATAGAAGGGCGTATCCGGGATCAGCGCATTCAGGTTCGACCTGAATCCCCGCTCCCCCTCCTGCACCACGATGTCCATCGTCTGCACATCTTTGGTGAGTTTGGCATGGGTTCCCCACTGGAAGCCAAATTCTTCCGGGAATCCATTTTCCATATCATAACCGGCCGTCAGCCGACCGTGCAAAGTGGCACTGTAGATAGAAACCCCGTCAGCGGCGAGGGTCTCCACGTAGATTCTGTCACCCCCGGAAACATCGATTCTATCCTTGCAGGATATAAGCGCGAACAGCATCGCCGTGACGGTCACAAAGCCGAATACTCTTTTCATAATGCCCATATCAAATGTTGGTTTATACGTACATTTTAACATCCTCTTCCGTCACCGGGTCGCCGCCCAGGATGATCAGGCGTTCCACGACGTTGCGGAGTTCGCGGATATTGCCGGTCCAGGATTTGTCCACCAGCGCCTTCACGGCTTCCGGGGCAAACTCCTTGCGGGGCTTGCCGGATTCGGAGCAGATCTTCTCGATGAAATAATCCACGAGAATCGGGATGTCGTCCTTGCGCTCGTCCAGCGAAGGAACCCGGATGACGATGACGCTGAGCCGGTGATAAAGGTCCTCGCGGAACCGTCCTGCGGCGATTTCCTCCTGGATATTCTTATTGGTCGCGGCCACGACCCGGACGTCGACGGCAATATCTTTGTCACCGCCCACCGGCGTGATCTTCTTCTCCTGCAGGCAGCGGAGCACCTTGGCCTGGGCGGCGAGCGACATGTCGCCGATCTCGTCGAGGAAGATGGTGCCACCGTCGGCCTGCTCGAATTTGCCCTTATGGTCCTTGATGGCGGAGGTGAATGATCCTTTCTTGTGACCGAAGAGCTCGCTGTCAATGAGTTCCGAAGGAATCGCGGCGCAGTTCACCTCGACATACGGCATCATCGAACGGCCGCTGAGCTGATGAAGGCTCCGGGCCACGAGTTCCTTTCCGGATCCGTTGGGACCCAGGATCAGGACGCCCGCATCGGTCGGCGCCACCTTGCTGATTATATCCCGGACGCGCTGGATGGGCTCGGACTCGCCGATCATCTCCTGCCCGTAAATCCGTTTCTTGAGGACTTTGTTCTCCTTGACGAGGGCCGCCTTGTCGGAAGCGTTCTTGACGGTGATGAGGATGCGGTTCAGGTCGAAGGGCTTTTCGATGAAGTCGAAGGCTCCGCGGCGCATACAGTCCACGGCGGTCTCGATGTCGCCGTGCCCGGAAATCATAATGATGGGGGTCTCCACCCCGTCCGCGACCAGTTTGGTAAGCACCTCCACGCCGTCCATCTCCGGCATTTTGATATCGCAGAAGATGATGTCGTACTTCTCGCTCTCTGCCATCCGGATGGCGTCCAGGCCGTTCTCCGCAGTCTCTACGGTATATTTTTCCATCTCCAGCAACTCTTTCATCGAGCTCCGGATAAATCTTTCGTCGTCAACTATCAGTATTTTCATAATGTTCAAAGTTAATGAATATTTCTTGAATTCCGAAGAAATGGTTATTTTTGTAAGTACAAATACGGACCGTTATGACTCTTCCTGACATCATCATCGCAGTGGACGGGCATTCCTCCACCGGCAAGAGCACATTTGCCAAACTGGCGGCACGGGAATTCAATCTTCTTTATCTGGATTCCGGCGCTATGTATCGCGGCGTCACCCTGTACGCTATGGAAAGCGGTATGATTTCCCCGGACGGTGCCATTGACAACGCTGCCCTCGAGGCCGCTTTACCCGGTCTTGATCTCAAGTTCGTCTCGACCCCCGAAGGCAGCAAGACTTTTATCGGGGACCGGTGCGTGGAGACCGATATCCGTTCGCTGGCCGTATCCAACCTGGTCAGTCCCATTTCCGCCATCCCGTTTGTCAGAGCTTGGGTCGATGAGCGCCTCAGGGCGATGAGCCGGGGCGGCCGGGTCATTATGGACGGCCGCGACATCGGCACGACGGTCTTCCCCGACGCCGAGCTCAAGATCTTTATGACGGCCGACGCGAAGATCCGCGCACAGCGCCGTTATGATGAAATGGTCGCACGGGGTGAAACGCCTGTGTTCGAAGATGTTCTGAAAAATATCCAGCAGCGCGATTACATCGATTCGCATCGGGAGGCCTCGCCGCTCCGCCGGGCCGAAGACGCTTATGTAATGGATAATTCCGATATGACCCTCCACGAGGAAACGGTCTGGCTCCGCGGACTGGTCCAGGGCAAGTTCGGAATCCTGGAGTAATGTCCCTCAGCGTAGAAATAGATCCGCATTCCGGCTTCTGCGGAGGCGTTATCCGGGCCATCAGCACCGCCGAAGAATATCTTTCCGGCGGGAATGTGCTTTATTCGCTCGGCGCCATCGTCCATAACGAAGAAGAACTCCGGCGGCTGGGCGCGCGGGGCCTGGTGACCGTGGACAAGTCTTTTCTGGAAGAAGACGGCGCCGGCCGGACACTGCTCGTGCGTGCACACGGGGAGCCGCCGGAGACCTACACCAAGGCGGCGGAGAAAGGCTTCCGGGTCATCGACTGTACCTGTCCGGTGGTGCTGCAGCTGCAGCGACGCATCCGGGAGGCCTACGGACGGCTGCAGGAGCAGGGAGGAACGCTGGTGATTTTCGGGAAGATCGGCCACGCCGAGGTGCTCGGCCTGCTGGGGCAGGTGGAAGGCGACGCCGTTGTCGTCGAGGATCTGCCGATGCTGGAGGATGCGCTTCGCTGCGGGCGGATCCGCACCGAAGCCCCGGCGGAAATCTTTTCCCAGACCACCAAGAGCCCGGCCGGATACGCAGCCATCTGCGAAAGGCTCCGCTCGGCTATGAAGGCCGCTTTGACGGTGCACGATACCATCTGCTCCCAGGTGGCGCGCCGTCACGCCCTTCTGAAGGAATTCGCCGCATCCCACAGCGTAATCCTGTTCGTTTCCGGGAAGACCAGCTCCAACGGAAAGGTGCTCTCGGACCTCTGCCGGGAGGCCAACCCCCATACCTACCTCATCGGCGGCCCGGCCGAAATTGATCCCGCGTGGTTTGCCTGCGGGGGTTCCATCGGGATTTGCGGCGCCACATCCACTCCCAAGTGGCTGCTGGAACAGGTGGCCCAAGCGGTGCTTGCGTTATGAGAAAGATATTGATTCCCGGACCCCACCGCCCGGAAAGGGGGCTTGTCACAAAAAAACCTCCAGTATGCCAGGCCTAAGGGGGCATAGGCTTAGATGGTTTTCAGATGTCAGATTTTCTGTATATCTGACTCTGCTTGCATAAACGGAAGATTTATACTAACTTTGAGAGCAGAGAACTATACTTCAAATCTAAAGTTTGTCACGAACTTACATTTTGTAGAATTATGAGAAGCATAATCTCCTTTATGCTGTTGCTTGTTCATTCTCCTTGCAAGTGGATTTGAGCTATATTGCTGATAGTATTTTTAATTATCTTAATCCGTCGATTCTTACAATTGGCAGAGGCGAAGGGCTGAATACGTCCTATCATGCGGTCGTTGTGGATGCCGCTTGTGACCATTATCAAGTTGTCGAGACCTTGTACAAGACACCGGCGTTGATTCCCGGTCCTTTTCCACTTGATCCTATTAGGCCGGATACGGCTGACAGCGGCGAGGGCGTGCAGATGGAATATGAATATTATACTGAGACGACAAACGTTCTAGAATCGCGTTATGTCGGAATCAATTGGGGTTGGGACGGGCAGTATATGTATTCCGGACTTTCACCGGTTTGGTATAATATTGAAGGAATTGCGTGGACAGTCGGTCCCCGAACCTATTCGATTCTTGAAAGCATGGTTACCGATTTTTCTATTAGCATTCAGGAGTAATGAGACGTTTATTTCTTTCTGTTTCGTTTATTATACTGCCACTCGTTTATTCATGCGGCAGTGCTGTGGAAACTGAAGATACAGACTCTGTTCCGGAGGCTATTTATATTGATGCATCGTCATGGGATTCCCAAAGTGATAATCCTCTTGTCCCGATTGCATTGTCCAAGGAGAATAAGGAATATGTCCGCAGAATGAATGTGTTCGGGTTCCGCCTGCTTGGCGAGGTATATGAGAATAAAGGAACCGTACTGTCTCCTCTGAGTACACAATATGCTCTTGGCATGGTAGCGAATGGCGCCTTGGAAGACTCCATTTGAGAAGAATCAGATTGTCAATGATTTCCCGTTCATTAAACCGGATGGAAAACAGATCACATCCGCGTTGTCAGATACGGGGGATTATTGCTATACGGATTGCGGATCCTATCAGGTCCTTTCATTAGATTATGGAAACACGGGTTACGCCTATTATATTGTTCTTCCAATTGTGGATATGTCAGTTGGAGATCTGCCGGGAATACTGGCGAGGGGAGGTTGGTATGACTCACTGACAGGGTTGCAAAGAACACGCGTGCATTTTGTCATACCGAAGTTTGAGGCAGAGGGCTCGTATAATCTAGTCAGTGCTCTTCAGTCTCTTGGAGTCCGTTTGGCTTTTACGGGAGAGGCAGATTTCTCCAGTATGATGACAGACAGCGATGTCTACGTGTCACAGGTACTGCATAAGGTTAAGTTTTCGCTTGATGAAAAAGGAACAGAGGCTGCCGCGGCAACATTGGTGAAAATTGGAGCCACAGATGCTCCAGGAGATGACGAACCTGCCAAGCCGGTTGAATTTATAGCGAATCGTCCCTTTGTATATGCCATTGCAGAGCGTTCATCCGGCGCTATTCTTTTTGCCGGGATTTACGATGGTAGTTAGTTTCATTCTTGCCACTATAAATCGTTATATGCAAACGGTCTCGTCCCGCATCCGGAAAGTCCGGGGCGTCCACGCGCTTCACCTGACGTTCCGCTGATATTATTCCCAGCCGTCGAAGACCTCGGGGCCATAAGTGTTGTTCTCGTCGGGGGCGTGGAGCGGGGACCAGAGCTGGGCGAAGAAGGGGTTGCGGCGGGCTTCGGCGTCCCAGTCCCACCCTCGGGCGTCCTTCTCCCAGGCAAAGGGATAGGGGAAGCACTGCGGACACCAATGGCCGCCGAGCAGGACCTGGCGCGGTGTGGCCTTGAAGCGGTGACCTTCGGCGCATTCCCATTCCAGATCGGAGTTCCAGTCGCCCTGTGCCATCGTCTCGGAGAGACATTTCCCGCCCCGGAAGGCGGCGGCGCGCTGCATATCCTCCAGCGTGAACGACTCCATCGGCTTCTTCTCGTCGTAGCCGTGGTCCAGGATGACAGCCTCCTGCGACAGGGGCGAAAGGTCGAAATCCTCCCATTCCGGGATGGCCTCGTAGGCCTCCCGGGAGCCATAATAGGCGGCGATCCGCTGCTTCTCATCCGTTTTGATCCAGGTCTGGGTGCCGTGGACTTTCTTGTTCGCCATCCACGACATCGCCAGTTTCACCAGGTGCGGGACTGCCCTGGCCGCCTTCGTCACCCGGGCCAGTTTGATGGCGAAGGGGAGCTCCGGGCTGTGGGCCATCCGGTCGAAATATTCTTCCACCGGAATGTTGGCGCGGAAGTGCAGGATCTCCTCCAGTCGGTCGCCGTCGAGATACCACATTCCGTGGAAATTACGGGTCGTGAACCATTTGGCACGGAAAATCTTCTCCGGCCGCGGACAGCCGATGGCGCGGAGCAGCAGGCATTCGAATTCGTAATTGCTGATGCGGTACTGCGCTCCGCTGCCGATGTTGTAGAACCGGTTCCAGAAGTCTTCGGGGACGTCCGGGCGGCAGACCCGCTCCAGCAGGCGCCCGCTGTCCTCTACGGTGGCCCATTCCAGTACCCCGCGGATGGGGACGTGGAACATAATCGGGTCGTAATTCCTGAGGATGGCCGGGTAGAGGATGCCGCTCTGGCGGAGGCTGACCCAACGGCGGATCCGGCTGTCGGTGAGGATGCGCTCTGCGATGGTCTTGGTGATGCCGTAATGGTCGTAGGCCGAGACGCAGAGCGGATCGCCCGTCCGTCCCCAGTGGAGCGGTTCCCGGCGGTCTCCCATCTGCGCGACGGAGCCGATATAGACGACGGCGGGCTGGCGGTCTCCCTGGGCGATGACGGCACGGGCGATGTTCCGGGCGGCGCCGATGTTGGTTTCCCAGGTGGTATGGGGCTTGTAGTCGGCCTTGGGACTGACCATCCCGCCGACGTGCAGGACGATATCGCTACCCTCGACACCCCGGAGGACGTCTTCGTAGCGGCGGAGGTTTCCGCGGATGATTTCGATCCGCCCCTTGAAGGGCTTCAATTTGCGGTCTTCGGCCTTCCCCGGCAGGGCCAGCACCTTGATGCGGTATCCGTACTCGCCGCTGTGGGCAAGCAGTTCCTTGAGTCCGGCCGACCCCATGGTCCCGGTCGCTCCGGTCAGAAATATGGTTTTCATCGCAGTATCGTTACCAACTATAAGTCAGATTGTTGCACCGCCGAGGCCATCGCTTCGGCGCGGGCGCGTTCGACGGATTTCGAGCGTTTCAGCACAAATCCGGAGCCCAGGTATTTGGTCCGTACATCCTCGTCGGCGGCCAGCTGCTCAGGGGTCCCTTCCTGCAAGATGGTCCCTTCATAGAGCAGGTAGGCCCGGTCGGTAATGGCCAGGGTCTCACCGACATTGTGGTCGGTAATGATCACGCCGATGTTGCGGTATTTGAGTTTGGCGATAATATATTGGATGTCTTCCACCGCAATCGGATCAACTCCTGCGAAAGGCTCGTCCAGAAGGATGAATTTCGGGTCCACCGCCAGGGCGCGGGCGATCTCGCAGCGGCGCCTTTCACCGCCGGAGAGCTGGATGCCGAGGCTCTTGCGGACCTTGGACAGGTTGAATTCGTCGATCAGCTGCTCCAGCCGGTCCTGCCGTTCCCGCCGGG
>OCVV011263273.1_pt1 | contig 10248 bp, 12 predicted proteins | sample 1539721 | NCBI WGS metagenome assembly OCVV01 (sample SAMN02144230, study PRJEB22623) | gut metagenome | biome: sheep rumen | host: Ovis aries | place: New Zealand
GAAGCAGGGACAGACAAAACCAAGTAACCCTCATGAAACAAAAATGCCTGGTCACAGATGGTCAATGTCCCTTCTGGAACGAAATATTCATTATCTGTAAAACCTTTACGGGCATAAAGCAGACGCTTTCTGTCAATTGTATAGTCCACGTCTTTATCATCAATGAACACCTCGTCATCAGACCATGATTCATTGGGATCCAATTCCTCTGGGACATACGGTTTGTCCCAGAAACAGATTGCCCCTACCGTGTCTGAACCACCTAGAATAGCATCAAATGACTCCTCCGGGCAGGTATATGGTATGTAAAGGCATTCAAGTTTGTCACAACCGACAAAAGCCAGTTTTTCAACTGTTTCTGTACCCTCCCTAATCTTGTAGTTCTTAACATCTGCACATTTTAGCAGCCGTTTACCGTCTTTACTATACACTGCCCCGAACTCATCAACAAAGCCATTGGCAATTTCCTCCTCCAGTTCATCACTACGAACACAGTTCTCCGGATAAGGCCAATTCCAGTAATTCACCTTCAAGCCCTTTGGAGCATAACGCATGGCATCATTGCTCATAGGATAATCCGTATACCATTCTACAGTATAGGGGATGTCAATCTCTTTAAGATGGGGTCGATTCTTAAAAGCCTTTATGTCGATTTCTTCAATACCTTCAGGGATTCGATATCGTGGGACATCAGGAACTTTTAAAAGAGTCTTTCCATCAAGGGATATGATAGCTCCGTCATCATCATAAAGTCTTCTATAGATTATACCTTCCATTGCCGATAAGTGAATTAATAAACATATTGGCCTTATTAAGCATGGCCATCATTTCAATATAACCGATTCCATAACCGTTCATATGAATATCGAAACGATGGTTATCTTCATATGGGTATGGTATCTTCTGATCAACATAACCATTCTTTACATAGAACCATTTTCTTCTGAGACATTCCTCATAGTCATCTTTGTCTGGGTTGGGCGTAAAGATGGTAAGGGCTATGGGGCGATTGCCTTGAATCTCCCTAAGATACTTCAATAATGCTGTTCCGTAGCCCTTATCCTGAAAGTCAGGCTCAATGGCGAGATAATAGATGAAAGAACCCTGAAAGAAGTTAATCACATAAGTATAGCCTACAAACACACTATTATCCTCAACTGCAATAAAGTCCACTGATGCACCCTTATAGAGTCCTGCAAGGAAATGAAGATTCGCAGTTGTTTCTGCCGATGGGAACACCTTTCTATTCAACTCCTCAATTTGGGAGTTTAGCTGTTCATCTGCTTCTGTGACTTTTTTAAATGTAATCATATCTCACGTTCTTTTAGACAAAACCAATACGGGCACTACCTTTCTTCACAATTTTCTCCTCACGACAGTACTGTTCTATCTTCTCATCGGTCACGTAATCATCACCATAGAGGATGCTCTCGATATCACACTTACGAGTGATATTCTCTATCTGACCACCACTGAAATCAAAAGATGAAGCCAGTTTTCCTGCCGTGTCGGCTGAAAGCCGAGGCATCATAGACTGCCAGATTTTTGTGCGTTGAGCCAATTCTGGCTTTTCAAACTTCACTTTATAGAGGAAACGACGCTCAAAAGCAGTATCCATATTCTGTACTAAGTTAGTTGTAGCAATCATTATGCCCTCCAATGATTCCATCTCCTGCAGGATGATGTTTTGAATAGAGTTCTCCATCTTATCAACCGAACGCTCTGCTCCCTCCTTGCGTTTGCCAATAACAGCATCAGCCTCATTGAAGAGTAGGATGGGAACTTTCTTTGAGTTCTTGGCCACCACACGATAGCGATCAAAGATGGCCTTGATATTCTTCTCACTTTCACCAACCCACATACTTTTCACCTCAGAGATATTCACCTGCATGATGTCACGTCCTGTCTTACGGGCTATCTGCAACACACTTTCAGTCTTTCCTGTGCCAGGCTCACCGTAGAACAGACACGCAAAGCCTTGTCGCAGACCGCGTTCCTTCAGTCGGTTGCAGATGCCGAGATAGTTCTCTTCGCTGAGTAGCTCTGAGAGGCTCTCGAGTTGTCGCTGAACATTGTTGGCAAAGAAAAGCTGTTTCATGGTAATCTTTTCACTCTGCATCACATCGCATCCTTTGTTTTCACTGATTTTGATATTATAGTCCTTCAGCAGGAACTCACGTGCCTTTGCAGTCAGCTGGTATTCCTCTTTATCTTTGAATCCTTCAGAGAAAGCATTCTCTACCCATCCCTCACGAACCAAGAAATGACTTCCCTCAGACATCATACGATCAAAATCATATTTCTGATGTTGAGTATCGAAGAGAAATACCAAATGATTCATGGGGATGTTTGTTGTACCTGACAACACTAGATGTCGGCACATATGAGTAATGACAGTACGGCTAATCTCAGACATTTCTATACTGCGTAGAGACTTTACATATGGCAATTCGGGATTTTCATCCATTAGGCGTTCTATCTCCTCTAACATCAATTCTGACGAGAGCTCATCCTCATAACGAAGGTGAGTAATGTCGTAGAAATACTGGAAGAACTGAATTCCAGAAGCATCCTTGTATGACCTGCGTTGGAATGGTTCGTTCTTTGATAGTGAGTCAAGCAGTGTTGGAGCCACAGCATAGTCATAGTCACCATTCATATTATTCTTAATCATACGGAGGATTCCCATCTTTACCAAACCGTCCACCTCGCCCTTATACTGCAACACTTGTACATTGTTGCAGTCCAAGTAACGTGCGATGTCGGAGAAATCAGCCTTGTTGCCAGAAGCACTTGATTCTATGAACAATGATAACAGCACAGCCTGCATCTTAGTGATACCTTGTCGCTCAGAGAGGTAAACCATGAATCTGTCTGCCTGTTCAAAGAACATCGTGCTTAGTTCAGAATCCTCAGCCAATGTCACAATGCTATTTATAGCAGTCAACATAGTCAGCTCTTGGCCGTCATCTATGAAATCTGGTCGCATTTCCATCTCGGTCTTTTCCTGTATCTTCAGCCTGCGAAGCGGTTTTCTCATTTTCTTTCCTATAGTCATGATAGATTCTTTTATTAGGAAGTCAGGATTATACACACCAGCCAAATAGCCCTTGTTGTCAAGAGCCTCTAAGCCAGTCGTATAGTCTTTACTCCCATGATAATCAATTTTAAAGTTATTATCCTTGGCGAATCCTCGGATTTCTGGGGGCAAAGATACGATTATGTTCTTACATTATCTTCCCATGTATAGGTATAACTGACTACTCTTCTAAATCTATATCTCTATCATGACCGAATCTACCACTGGGAATCTTAAGATTCACTTCCATGACTTTAGCGGAATTAGGAGTAATATAGCCAACAACTTGCTCAAATGAAGGCAATCCTTCAAGACATCGTGTTAACAAGTTGTTGTCATTGATGATGATTCTCTCTTTAGGAAGTCTCACACGACGAACCTGGAGTTTTTTCTTTTTGGGGCCAATATATAATGCCGTTGTATCCAAATTACACCAATAGGCAGTATTGATATCCAGTGAAGTGTTGTTATCAATGGCTTCTTTTGCATGAGACCTACACATGGATATCTTGTGTGAATCCTTTGCCATCGTATCTACCCACACATCGCCACCAGTTCTAAAAACCTCATCATAGGCCTGCTTGATTGCCAGCTTTGATGAGTCAAAGGTGAAGAACTTTGTTGGGAGGCCGCCAACAGTCTTTTGGCAGATGAGTGTTAACAAGTAGAACATTTTATCTCCTCTGTACCCAAAATCCAAGGGCATTGACACGCCATTGTCTTTGACTATCTGTATCTCGTAATCCCCCTCTGCATCCGCCAGCTTTTTCTTCTTCGATGGTGTAATAACGATATTGAAATCTGGTTCCTTAATCGTTTTCTCTCTCTTTGCGAAAGAAGCTTTAGGCATATCGTTATCTGATTCAAATACAGAATAGATATAATCACTAAACACCGCCTTAGACTCTTTTAGACTATTGTAGTCTAGGGCATCCTTTATGATAGTGTCAAGTTGTTCTTTTTGGGAATCAGTAAGTTTTAGCAAGAATTCCTTTGTGAAATTCTGGGCCACAGAGAGATCATTTGTACAGACCATATGAGTATAGTGACTTGACATATCCGTCAGCTCTTTCAGATTGCCATTGAATATATCCATGATAAAGTCACTGAATTCCTGATTGCCATATTGGAAGAATCTTCTGATCGTATTGACATAACTCTGGCTTCTCTTTGACTTAAGACTGACCATGAACTGATCCCATTTGCTATGCATGTAGCCAAAATCAGGGTTCTTGCGCTTTAAAAGCGTCTCTGTCATATAACGGTAATCACCAAACTTCTTTGGCATTACCCGGGCAACAATGTCAGAATGTGAAATGACATTATATAGTTGAGGGTCTATTGAATCATCCACATATTCTTGTGCTTCAGAAGAATCAAAAGGAAGCAGGACTATATCGTATGGTTTGCTTTTTTCCAGGAGTTCCTTGAACAAATCCAAATAAGGCTTCGTCTTTTCATTGATAAAAACAAAAATCTGATAAGGATTCAGATTCAAAGCATATCTCTCTTCTGTGCACTCTATAACTGTCATAAGCCAACCAATATGAATTATGCTTGCAAAGATACGAAAAATAACCAATTCAGCCAAACTTCGTATCACATATTACATTGATTTAACATCTGCGCTAAACATAACTTATGCAGGATTAGTTATAGGTATATATGGAAAGGCACTATCACTATTTTTTCCGACCTTTGCACTCGAAATTAAAATTCTATTGAAATATGAGGTTTTACGAGTATTGGAACGGTTTTATTTGGGAGTACAACTCTTTTGGAGAATATCTCCTTGCTCTGTTGGGCAGGTTTATTGGTGTTATTCTAGGCATCATTATTGTCTTCCTTCTGTTTAGTTATATTAGTTACTTGGAAGATGGGGAGTGGATAGGTCTGGCACCCATCTGGAAATTATTAACATCTTATATTGCACTTCTATGACGATGTTCTTATGTCATGTTATATTATCCTTTCATACATATAATGAGGATTATTTTGGCGGCATCCTTCCCATGCCAAGGTTTAAGATTCGCCACGGCTGGTATACTTTGGGTTATTTCCACTGCTATCCAGATGCGCCTTTGGGGACAACTGAGACCATTGAAATCAGTGATTTCTATGATTATACTAATGAGCAGTTACGAGACATCATCATTCACGAAATGATTCACTATTATTTGTACTATACCGGTGAGGATCCCAATTGTCGTCATGGTAAGGCTTTTAAGAGAATGGCCAATCAATTTAACACAAGGTACGGGATGAATATTACACCGACAATAGACATTTCTCGGATGAAGTCTTCTGAAAATGCCAATAAGATATCAAAATTCTTTTTCAAGATTTTCAACTGAAAATGCACTTAAGATAAACAGATTTCTAATATGGGTAAGAAATTACTAGTTATTCCAGACGTACATGGCCGACCTTTTTGGAAAAAAGCCATTAAAACCGGTAACTATGAGAAGATCATCTTTCTCGGCGACTACATTGATCCTTATGCCTATGAGGGGATTGATAACCTGAAGGCTATTTCGAACTTCAAGGACATTCTTTCCTTGAAGATGTTTAACCCAGACAAAGTCATTCTTTTGTTAGGAAATCATGACCTGTGCTATTTGTCAGATCGTTATCGTAACATAGCAGAAAATGACCGATATGATTATGAACATGAAGAGGAGATTCAGCAACTCTTCCGTGGATGGAGTGGATATTTCAAGCTTGCCCATGAAGAAAAGATAAATCGTACAAGATACCTCTTTTCTCATGCAGGAGTAACCATGCCATGGCTTAAGCGGAATAGTAAGATCATTGGTAAGCCTGATGCTGAACATCTGAACCTACTGCTGGATAATAATGTAGGTATTAATACGCTTGCTCAAGTCGGTCAAGTGAGGGGTGGCGACTATATTAGTGGAAGTATTGTATGGGCAGACTGGGAAGAATTAGCAAAAAGCAATCCTATATCAGGCACCTATCAAGTTGTCGGTCATTCCATGCAATTCGACGGTCCTGTCATTGCAGAGCACTTTGCCTGTCTAGATTGTCGGGCCGCCTTTTCAATTGACAGGAAAGGATTGATAAAAACTGTAACAGAAATACTCGGTTATGAAGAGTATTTACTGTCTCTTTAAAAAACATAGGAACTGTTTGGAGTCAACAGGCATTGGGGATTTAATAACTTCAATCATGCAATTAAAATATAGTTTGATGACGCAAAAGTAGTAAAAATAATCAAAAGTTGTTCTACAATTATACTTATAATCGCATTTTTTCGTATATTTGCAACATTTTTAATGGTTTGTTATATGGAAACATTCTATCACGGCACTTCTGTGCTATTTAAAAAGTTCGACATTGCCCATGCTTTGGAAGGCGATGGCAAGGCGAAATTTGGTTTTGGAACTTATGTCACAGAGTCATATACATCTGCTGCGCACTACGCTTATAACAAGAAGCGCCCTGAAAACAAGGATTACTATGTCTATACGGTGGAGATTCCCGACATGACGGAAGACAATCACCTCTTCTCGGTCCGACCTGTTCATTCGTCAATCATCGAACGAACAGAGAAGGCGCTTGGTGAGCAGATCCCAGAAGAAGCCAGAGCTGTTGGCAAGTTCTTCCGCAAATATGTAGGCAATCGTCTTACGGGTAAGACCGGCACAACAAAGCAACTCATCGACAAGACAGATCTTGATGCCGAGAAAGCTGTTTCCAAGTTCTTCAGTGAGATAGGACTTGAATACTTTGCATGGCCTCAGGCACAATCAAAGCCTGATGGATTGACCAACCGCGTTGTACTCAATATCGACAAGATCCGCATTGTCCGTATCGACAAAGTAAAACTTGATCCGAAGAAGTTCCAGCTCATAGAAGGTTCCCAGAAAGAAGTTCCATTAGACAGTTATTAATCCGACATCCTCATGAGTTTACACGAGCAGATCAAACAATACTATCCCCAATACAGCGACATTCAAAGATACCCGGCAGACCAATGCGCCTGTATCCGTAAGACGAGTGAAGAATGGGGCATACTGGGTAATTTCTATCAAGCCCCTATCGTTGTCAAAGGTGTAACTATCGACTGCACCGAACGCCTGTTTCACCTCATGAAGTTCCGTGCTACTGCCGATGCCGAAGAAGGCATCAAGAGTGAATACGCTGTAAAGGCAGGAATGAACATTAAGATGCACATGAAGCCCATCTATCGCCAACATCCCGAATGGATACGGGATGATTGGGGCGAGATGGTGGTCGATGCCATGAAGTTCTGTCTACAGACCAAATACGAGCAATGCAAAGCATTCCGCAAGGAACTGGAGAGAAGTAAAGGTCTCTTCATCGTAGAGGACGAAACAGCCCGCAATGCCAGAAAGCAAAAGGATGCTGACTCTTGGGGGGTGAACCTCGTTGGCGACCACTATGTAGGCCCCAGCCTCCTAGGCCGCCTCTTGATGGAGCTCCGCGACAACGGCAAACTGGAATACCAACTTCCCGATGACGCTTTCATGTTTTCAAAATTTCTGAAATGAAATTTGCTCAAACTTTTGGTTATTTCATTTGTTTTATCTACCTTTGCCAGCGAAATGAGTAAGGATTTGTATATCATATGTGGTTGTAATGGCGCAGGGAAGACTACTGCGTCATTTACAGTATTGCCCGAAATTCTGCAATGTAAGGAATTTGTAAATGCTGATGAAATAGCCCGAGGGCTTTCTCCGTTTAATCCTGAAGATGTTGCTATAGAAGCTGGCAGGTTAATGCTCCAAAGAATAGAATTGCTGTTGGAACGAGAGGCGTCATTCTCTATTGAAACAACATTAGCCACCAAGTCATATATAAACCTTGTCCGTAGAGCTCAAGCTAAAGGCTATCAAGTAAAAATTCTGTTTTTCTGGCTTAATTCTCCAGAGCTTGCCATTCAACGTGTTGCTGAACGTGTTGCAAAAGGAGGCCACAATATCCCTGAGCCTATTATCCGAAGAAGATATGCTTCTGGTATCAAGAACCTATTCAACTTGTTTATGAGCGAAGTTGATTATTGGGACATTTATGATAACAGTAAATATCCTAGAAAACAAATTGCATGTGGAGGTAAAAATGTTGAGACTATAATAATAGAGGAAAAATCATTTAATCTAATAAAAAATTATGTCAAATAAAGAGGTAAAAGAATTTTCGGAAAAGTTGAAGCATGGACTTGAAATAGCAGAAAAGAGAATGCTTCAGGATAAGGCGATGCGTGGAGAGGATCTTATCGTTTCATCTGACGGTAAAACATTTCAACGTATTCCAGCTAAAGAATTGCTTTCGCTTGCGGCAGAGCAACCGGTAAAGCATTAGGAGATTTAATCCCAAACTAATACCACACTGACTTATGTAAGCTTGTGTAAGCAATATAAGGGCATCCATAACATCGTGCGACTCCCCTTGTTTAGCATATTCTTCAAACGTTTTCATTTCAAATCATAATTAGTTCATCAGTTTCGGGCGATTCGAAATTCTCATTTCTTAATTGTTCATTTGTCAGTTTCTCTATAATATCATCTTCAAAAGTTAAGAAACATATGAATTGTAAAGGAATGGTAATTATCGTGTAGTTATATATCCCTTTAAAGACAGTATGAACATCTTTTATAATACCAATATACTTATCCTTTTTTATATCAATTATGACATCCGAATATCTACTAAGAATAATATCGGGCTCTTTGGATTTGAATCTCACCCAGTCACCCTTTTTATATTTACTCATCTGACATTCCAAAAGATCCTCCACAAATGGCTGTATTTCTTCATCAAGGATCTTGTTGTTCATACGATGTCCACCATGAAAAGTCTTTATGTTTGGGGCAAAATACTTCTCAAACTCTTCACGATAATTCACGGTCGTATCCTCTTCCCCAAAGAATCCCCAACAAAACAGTCGGTTGGAACTATTTACTCCATCAAACATATGCGCTTCCATGTCCCGAAATTGCCGGATGGTATCTTCCGTTACAGTAAAGTGAGTTTCACCTGATTGTGTTGGCTGGAAATACTTAAATATTCCAGGTTTAAGGATATCCGTTAGTTCCGACATTCTCAATGCCGGATTTACACAGATACGATTGTATTGGTACATCTGCATAGCGTACATCGCCCCCATGCTTGTACCAATAATAACGTCAGGTTTACATTCTTCACAGTAGTCCTTTAAGAACGGAAGAGCCTCTGCAGGATTCACAGGGATATCTGGAGCAAAAACACCATACATTGGAAATATCTTCCTAAGATGTTTCACTGTCCCACTCTGCCCACTTGATCCAAAGCCATGTAGATAGACGATTACTTTCTTTTTATTCATATTAAAATTATTCGTTTTGCTGGCAAAATTAGTGATTTTCCGAATATCTATACTTTTTATTATAGGTATAATTGGAGGACTTCTTTGGATTAAAATACCGAAATTTGCCCTCGCAAAACATAATCATCATAGCAGTATGACATCAAAACAAGCAAACAACCAGAAACCCAAAGCTCGTAACGGGAAGCCGCTTATGAGCGAGTTACTCACCGATGCTCGCAAGTACATCGAACTGGCTGAGCAAGCTGACGTAGACTCCCTGCGCCAGTTTCTCTTTGACGACCCCGAACGTCCGCTCATTGCCATGGGGCATGGCGGTTCCCACTCTTCTGCAGCCTATGCAGCACTCCTTTACGGAACCAACTGCGGACTGGGACGTGCCATGACTCCATACCAGGCTAACTCCCTCTCTGATGCTACACTGAAGAATGCCAAGCAACTGCTCGTCAGCAAGTCGGTCAAGAATCAGGATGCCGTTTACATCGCTAAGCGTATGAATCATGTCAACCCCGACCACAGTTATATATTCAAGCTCTCCTTCGATGTTCCCGATGGTTTCATCAGTATTGGTGGTACCTTCGCGTACTTTTCCTTATTATATAAAGCCTTCACGGGCGATGCAGACTTCTCTCGCAAGCTCACCCTTTCGTCTGAGCCTGCCGACAACTACACCTATCGTTGCGTCGATGGAGTCACCACACCACCAGACCTCAGCACTATCACGCAGTTTACCGTTTTGTACGGATCTTATGGAGAACCTGTAGCCCACAAGATGGAAAGTAACATGACCGAAGCAGGACTGGCCTCATGCGTCATCTCA
>OCVV011270994.1_pt1 | contig 10248 bp, 8 predicted proteins | sample 1539721 | NCBI WGS metagenome assembly OCVV01 (sample SAMN02144230, study PRJEB22623) | gut metagenome | biome: sheep rumen | host: Ovis aries | place: New Zealand
CCTGACGGAAGGCGCCGCGCCGACCGTCTCTCTGGAACAGGCGCGGCTGCGGGTGGCGACCATGGAAAAAATCCGCGCAGCGGCCGGAATCCCGGCCATGCTTCCGTAGCGGTTTGCCCCTTGGCGGCAGAAAGGGATCGACATGGATGAAGCGCCGACACCGGGCCCGCCTTGGGTTCCCGCGCTTCCGGCAACGTTCGCGAGCGGCGTTTCAGCACCGGCGCTTGACGAGATTGGCCCGCGCGGAGTTTTCGTCCCCGGAGATTTTGCCCGCTTCGCCAGACTGTGGAAAAAACTCGAAGGCGGCGAGTCCGTCAGGATCGCCGCCATCGGTGGCTCAATCACCGCCGGAGCCGGCGCCTCATCCTCGGACAGGTGCTGGGGCCGTCTGCTGTGCGAAGGTCTTGGCCGCGCCTTTCCCGGCGCGAATGTCGATTTCGTGAACGCCGGAATCGGCGCGACGGGAAGCAACATCGGGGCCTTTCGCCTGAAGCGCGACGTCCTTGACAGGCGGCCTGACGCCGTCGTGGTCGAGTTCGCCGTCAACGATTCCGACACCGAAGCGTGCGCTGAGACGTTCGAGGGCGTCGTTAGGCAGCTTCTGCTCGATCCCCGCGGCGTTGCCGTGGCCATTCTCGGAATGTGCGACAGTGGCGGCCGTAACTCCCAAGATCGGGAGGGCGAAATCGCACGGCACTACGGCGTGCCGTTTGTCAGCTGGCGCGACGCGCTTTACCCGTGTGTCGAGTCCGGGAGAATCAAGTGGAGCGACATTTCGCCTGATGTGGTGCACCCGAATGACGCCGGACACGCCTACGCGGCGGCGTTGCTCGGAAGTCTTCTCTCGCAGGCGCATGCGCGCTGGGCGTCCTCCGGGCATCTCGATCCATCCATTTCGCCTGTGCCGCCGCCGCTGTTCGGAACGACGTTCGACAGTGGTGAATTCCTTTGCATGAAAGACGCCTCGATTGTCGCAAATGATGGCTTTTTCCCGTTGGAGGACATCTGCTGGGGCGAGGGCCTGGCATGCACCGCGCCGGGCGGTCGCCTCGTATTCGAGGTGGACGGCGCGACCTGCTCCCTTCTGTATCGGCTCGGCAACAAGCCGTTCGACTGGGGCAAGATCGACGTTTCCGTTGACGGACGCAAAATCGCCTGCGGCCTTGACTGCCACGGATCGCAATCGTGGTGGAAGACGCCGGCGCTTCCGCTTTTCAAAAACGAGGCGGGACGCCATCGCGTCGAAGTCGTTGCCCTGAGTGAAAAGAACGCTGAAAGCGACGGATTCGGCTGCCATCTCACCGGCGTCCTGATTTCAGGAGGACGGCCATGACCGCAATGGCGAAGGAACCGCGTTGGATCGGCGCGCCCGGCAACGAAACCCCGGCGCTGGCGAAGCGTTTTTCGATCCGGGGCGACGCGGTTGTGCGGGCAGTCCTGCGCATTGCCGCGCCCGGATTCTCCGAGGCGTGGCTCGACGGCTGTCGCGTCGGCGATGCAGTTCTCGACCCCGTCCCCACCGACTACACGAAGCGCGTCTATTACCGAGAATACCCGCTTGACCTCGCCCCCGGCGAACACGAGCTGCGCGTCCTTCTGGGACACGGCTGGCTCGACCAGCGCACCGTCTCCGCCTGGCGAAACCACGAGGACAAGTGGCGCGCTGAGCCATGCCTCTGGGCGGAGATGGTGGCGCAGACGGAAAAAGGCGGCACCGCTGCGGTGGGTGCTGGGGACTGTGCCACCCACTGTGCCACCCGTCCTTTGCTAGTCACCGACGGGACGTGGCGACAGATGCCTTCCCCGCTTGCTTGGGACGACTTGCGCGAAGGCGAAATCGTCGATCCGGGTTTCGTGCTGCCGCGCGCCGGCTTTGTCGATGGCGCTCCTGCCGTTGAAGTGGCTGGACCGGCCGGCGCTCTTCAGCGCGCCGATTTCCCGCCCGCGCGGGTTGTCCGCGACATCCTGCCCATTCGCGTCTGGCGTCCGAAGGCGGGCGGCTGGATGTTCGACTTCGGAGAGGACATCGCCGGCTGGGCGCGCGTGACGTTCCGTGGAGGCCGGCGCGGCGACGTTGCGACCCTCCGCTACGACGAGCGCGTCGCGCCGGGCGGCGAACCGGCCGTCCACGTTTCCCGCGATGGGCTTCCACGGCGCGGCAACGCCATCCTCTGGCCAGAGAACGCCCGCGCGATCGACTGCTTCCACACCGCCTTCGGCTCCGACGCGCTCTTCCCCGGCCTCGGCGGCGGCGCCGCCATGCAGCAGGATCGCTTCGTGATTCCGGGCGCGAGCGGTCCCGATGCTCAGACCCTGCCCGGCGCAACCTACGAGCCGCGCTTCGTTTACCATGGCTTCCGCTACCTTTGGGTGCGCGGCGTCGAATCGCAACCCGACGCCGTCGCGCGGGAAGTGCGCACCGATTTCGTCGAGCGCGGCATCCCGTCGTTTGGCGACCCGGATATCGACGCCCTTGTGGCGATGGCCGACCGCGCCTACAAGGCCAACTTCGCCGACGGAGTCCCCACGGACTGCCCGCACCGCGAGAAGAACGGCTGGACGGGCGACGCGCAGATCGCCTGCGAGTTCGGTTTGCTCGCTTACGACAACGTCCCGGCCTACGTCAAGTGGTGCCGCGATCTCGCGGACGCGCAGCGCGAAGACGGCAATCTTCCAGGCATTGTTCCGTCGGGTGGCTGGGGCTTCGAGGAACGTCCCGGCGGCCTCGGCTACGGTCCCGTCTGGGGCGGCGCCGTCGCGATCGTGCCCTGGACGCTCTGGATGATGCGCGGCGAACGCACTGGCCTCGAAATCTGCTACGACGCCATGAAGCGCTATGCCGAATACGAGGAGTCGCATCTGGGGCCGGATGGCCTGGTCCACCACGGACTCGGCGACTGGATTTCCGCGGGAAACTACGTCGGGCCGGAGTTCGTCGGCACCGCCTACCATCACGAGGTGCTACGCATCATCGCCGAAACGGCGCGCCTAAAAGGCGAGTCGGACGACGCGGCCCGGTTTGGCGCGCTCGCCGCCCGCGTCAGGCGCGACTTCAACGCCGCCCATGCCCAAGGTGACGGACTCTACGGGAGCGGAGGCCAGACCGAACAGGCCACGGTTCTCGAACTCGGGCTCGTCCTGGAAGCGGATCGCCCCGCCGCCGAGGCGCGGCTCGTCGAAGCCGTCCACCGCGCTGGCGACCGCTTCGATGGCGGCCTTGTCGGCAGCAAGCATGTCTTCCGCGCCCTGTCCCGCGCCGGGCGCACCGACCTGGCGCTGGCGATGCTCAAGGCGAAGGGATGTCCCGGCTTTCTGCACTGGCGCGAAGCCGGCGGCACCGCGCTATGGGAAGACTGGTGGACGGGGGCCTCCCGCAACCACGTCATGTTCTGCGACTTCGCCGCCTGGGCAATCGAGTTTCTCTCCATCCTCAACAACGACCCCACACCAAGGAACCCGCGGGGTCCGTCCCTCCCCCGTCTCGCACGAAGCCACGAAGGCGCAAGGCGAGGCGGCAATCGCGCTTCGTTCGCATTCTGCCGGCCGCGGGGGAGGTGGCGTGGATGCGGCATCGGTCGTGGAAACGGCCTTTCGGGTCAAATCGCCTAACGAATCCGCGTCAAATCGCCTAATTCCCTTAGACAAGTCCACGCGGAACGGATAGTATCGGCCCCATGAAAAGTCAAATGGCGTATCGCAAGCGCATCGCTGACCAGCAACTTTTGCGTCGCTTGGCCGGAGCCGGGGCGGTTCTTGTCGAAGGGCCAAGTGGTGCGGCAAGACGACAACCTGCGAACAAATTGCCAGAAGTGCTCTCTACGATGGCCGACCCGGATTCGCCGGACCTGAAGCCGCCGGCCGGGCCGATCCGGAAGCCCGCGAAAAAAAAACGCTTGCATTTTGAAAGGGCATTTGATAACCTCTGTCGCGTTTTCAACGCCAAGCGCGGACATGGGGCGGTAGCTCAGTTGGTAGAGCATCGCGTTCGCAACGCGGGGGTCGTGAGTCCGAATCTCATCCGCTCCACCATTTTCGCTCAAGGCAGAGAAGACCGTTTCTCCTGCAGCCGGCCGGCGATTTCCGCCGACGTCCGCGCAACGGCGCGCCAAGGGCGAACAGGAACCTCCAAGGAAACACAGCCATGCCCAAGAAGAAGACCAACAAGGCGACGAAGAAACGTTGCCACGTGACCGGCACCGGCAAAGTCCTCGCGACGCGCGCCGGCAAGTCCCACCTCCTCAGCTCGATGTCCCGCAAGCGCAAGCGCAACCTGCGCGGCACCGCGGTTCTCGGCAACAAAGAGCAGGCCAAGACCGTCAAGTCCCTGCTCCAGTCCTGAAAACGCCGAAGGAGGATAGAAAGAAATGTCACGCTCCACCAACGCTCCCGCTTCCCGCGAACGCCGCCGCAAGCGGCTCGAACTCGCCAAGGGTTTCTACGGCGGCCGCAGCAAGCGCTTCCGCACCGCCACCGAGGCCGTCGACCACGCGCGGCGGTACGCGACCGTCCACCGCAAGCTCCGCAAACGCGACTACCGCTCGCTCTGGATCGTCCGCATCAACGCCGCCGTCCGCCCGGAAGGCATCACCTACAGCCGCTTCGTCGAAGGCCTCAACAAGGCCGGGGTCGCGCTCAACCGCAAGATCCTCGCGGACATCGCCGTGAACGATCCCGCCGCGTTCGCCGAAATCGTGAAGACCGCCAAGGCCGCCCTGGCCTGAGGCGTTCGCAAGGAGACACAGCAATGAAGAAGGACATCCACCCCGCCTACGGTCCCGCCACGGTGACCTGCTCCTGCGGCAACGTCTTCCACACCAACTCCACCGGCAAGGACATGCACGTGAACTCGTGCTCGGCCTGCCACCCGTATTACACGGGCAAGAAGACGTTCGTCGACACCGAAGGGCGCATCGATTCGTTCAAGCGCCGTTTCGCGAAATTCTCCAAGGCCGGCAAGTAGTCCGGTCTGGAGGAAATTCCCGCCCGGGCGCGGCCGTGAGGCCGCGCCCGCCGCTTTTTTTGCGGGACCGTTTGACCGGGACGGACGATTCTGGTACGATTCGGCTCCGTTCCGCCGCTACCGAACCGCGGCGCACGACGACGAAAGATTTTCACCGTGACTTCCAACGACGATTACGTTCTCCAGATCCTGACCGAAAACCGGCTTGTGACCCAAGAGGCGGCCGACGCCGCCGCCGAAAAGGGCGCCCAGAACGGCGGCTCCGCCGTGGACGAGCTGGTCAAATCCGGCGCGCTTACCGAAAACGACGTGCTCGGCACACTCGCGAACACGTTCGGCATGCAGTTCCTTGACATCTCGCAGCTCGAGATGAACGACTCCGTGCGCGAACTCCTGCCCGGCGAACTCGCGAAGAAATTCAAGGTGGTGCCGCTGTACGAAACGAACGGCACGCTCACGGTCGCGATGGCCGACCCGATGAATTTCGAGACGCTGGACTCGCTCCGCTCCGTGCTCGGAAAGGACGTCGAGGGCGCGATCGCCCCCGTCCGCCAGATCTACACCGCGCTCGGGATGCTGTATCCCGACCAGGAAATCGGCCCGGCGCCCGGCCTCTTCCCCGAAGAGGGCGGGGACGCGGGCGCCGCCGCCACGACGGACGACGGGGAGGAATCCGGCCTCGCGGACCAGCTCGGCGCGTCCACGGCCGGCGAAAAGGACGCCCCGATCGTGAAGCTCTGCGCGCAGATCATCATGCGCGCGTTCACCGCCCGCGCCTCCGACATCCATCTGGAGCCGATGGAGACCCGTTTCCGCATCCGCTACCGCATCGATGGTGTGCTGCGCGAGCAGGAGGCGCCGCCGCGTCGCCTTCAGGGCGCCATCATCCAGCGCTTCAAGCTCATGGCCAACATGAAGCTTTCCGAGCGCCGCATCCCGCAGGACGGCCGCATCCAGATCAAGGCGGGCGGACGCGAGCTCGACCTCCGCGTTTCGACCGTGCCGACCGGGCACGGCGAATCGATCGTCATGCGTATTCTCGACAAGCAGAACCTCTCGCTCGGACTGCCGGACCTCGGCTTCATGACGGATGACCAGCAGACGTTCGAAAAGCTGATTTCGCTGCCCGACGGCGTCATTCTCGTGACCGGCCCGACGGGCTCGGGCAAGACGACGACGCTCTACGCCTGCCTTGGCCAGATCAACAAGCCGGATCGCAAGATCATCACGGTCGAAGACCCGGTCGAATACCAGATGAGCGGCATCAACCAGGTCGCCGTCCACGCCGACATCGGCATGACGTTCGCCGCCGCGCTGCGCGCGATCCTGCGCCAGGCGCCGAACATCGTGATGATCGGCGAAATCCGCGACCTTGAAACGGCCAGCATCGCCACCGAGGCGGCGCTCACGGGCCACCTCGTGTTTTCGACCCTGCACACGAACGACGCGCCCTCCGCGATCACGCGTCTGCTGGACATGGGCGTCAAGGGCTTCCAGGTCGCGTCCGCGCTCCGCGCCGTCATGGCGCAGCGACTTGTGCGCGCGATCTGCACCCAGTGCCGCACGGAATACGAACCCGATCCGGGCGAATTCCGCGCCCTCGGCCTCGACCCGGCGCAGTACGTCTCGTCCCGCCTCTACAAGGGTGCCGGGTGCGCCCGCTGCAACAACGGCGGCTACAAGGGGCGCAAGGGCATCTTCGAGATTTTCCGCGTGGACGAGGAGATGCAACAACTCATCTTTGCCGCCGCGCCGGCCCGAGACCTGCGCGCCCGCGCCCGGGAGACGGGCATGCGGACCCTCCGCGAAGACGGCGTCCGGAAGGTGCTCGCCGGCATCACGACGGTGTCCGAAGTCCTCCGCGTCACGATGGGCGACGAGAACTGAAATCCGAACGCCACCGGGCCGCGAATCCCGCCGCCCGGCGGCCGAAATTTTCCTGTTGCGTTTTCGCGGCCGGAATCCTATAATCTTCATTCGTCAACACACAAACTCCTCACTTGGAGCAACCTTCCATGCATCGCAAGCCCGTTTTTCCCGCTTTTGCCGCCGCTCTCGCCGCCCTCGCCACCGGGTGCGAGTGGACGGGAACGTCTTCTTCCGACTCCTGGAGCGGAAGCTACGACGCCATGAACTTCTCCGGTTCCTACCGCTCCGCCGCAACGCTCGAAAGCGGATCGGCGGATTCTTCCGAAACGACGGTTTCCGTGCGGGAAGTCGTCGGATCCTACAACAATTCCACCAGAAAGTACGCCGGGCATCTTTCGCATACTCCGGTCAATCTCGCATCCGTCCAAATCCAACTCGGCGGCATCACGTTTACCGGAGACGGTTCCGGCAATCTCACGAGCGATTACGGTGCTGGCAAAGTTTCCGAATCCGGCGCTTGGTCCGTGGACCTTGACGCAACGCCGACGGAAACGACGGGAAATCATGAAGAGCCGGTAACTTCTGAACATTTGGGAAGCATAAACAAGGGAACTCTTGAGTTCAACAAAGGACACTTGAAAAAAATCCCAATCAAGCGTGGGTCTTTGGTTGTAACATCTTCTCATGGCTTGACATGGAATGACGGTGGTAGTGGCATCCTCAAATGCAGCGATTCTGAGGGCGGAGGAACTGTTGAATATGAGGCGGGAACCGTAACGGTCACACGGCCTAAACTTCATGCTGCGGATTATGAGGAAGAATTGTACGCCAGTTATGTGTACATAAGCAATAAAACGCAAGAATCTGGCATTTCTTCCATCGGTTCTGGATCGATCGTGGCAATCTACAGTTACGGCGCAACCCAGAACTCAGCCTCCATGGCCACCTCCAGCTCCGACATCACCGCGGTCACGGTGTCGCAGTCGGGGCAGAACCTGTCGATGTCGACGAACACGGGCATCGTGATGTCCGGCAAGTTCACCGCCGTCCGCGAGACGAGGGTTGCGTCCGATTCCGGCACCGCCACCTACAACGCCCAGTTCCAGGTGACCTCCGCCGCCGGCCACAAGTTCGTCGGTACGCTCAACTACGACGCTTCGAGCGGCCACCGCACGCTCAACGGCACGCTCACGCAGGGCAAGGCCGTCTACGACGTGCAGGGCGTCGGCCCCGCGTTCTAGTGCGCGTCGTCCGCGCAACGGCCGCCGGCTTCTGCCAAGGCGTCCGCCGAGCCGTCGCGCTCGCCGAAAGCGCCGCCCGCACCGCGGGCGGCGCCTCCGTTTTCACGGACGGCCCGCTGATCCACAACGAACGCGAAACCGCCCGGCTGGAAGCGCTCGGCGTGAAGTCCGCCGCCCCCGAATTCTCCCCCGCCCTCCTCCTTCGGGAAAGCCCCGCTCCGGGAGGGGGGTGGCGCGAAGCGCCGGGGGAAGAACGAGGGAACGTCCCGGGGGGAGAACGCGACGACGTGCCGCCTCCGCCGGTCGTTGTCCTCCGTGCGCACGGCGTTGCGCCGGCGCGCCGGGAGGAACTCCTGCGAGCGGGCTTCCGCGTCATCGACGCCACGTGCCCGCACGTCCGTCGGATCCAGAAAATCGTGCAGACCGCCACGGCGTCCGGACGCACGATACTCGTCCTCGGCGACCCGAAACACCCCGAGGTGAAAGCCCTTCTCGGCTTCACAGCTCCACCGCAACCCGCGCTCCGGACAAGCCCTTCCGTCAACACGTTGTCAAAGGGGGAGGCGGTCTCCAGACCGCCGTCCCATGGCGACGGCTTGCCCCAAAGGGAGCCGGTCTTCCGGCCACCGTGCGCCCCCGCGTCCGTCTTCATCCTGACCTCCTCCTCCGATCTCGACCGGCCGGACCTTCCGGCTCCCCCCTTCACGCTCGTCGCCCAAAGCACGCAACCGGAAGCGCTTTTCCGGGAAACGGCGGCGGCGCTTCTGGCACGCTTCCCGGATTCGGAAATCCACGACACGGTCTGCGGCGCGACGCAAGCGCGGCAGGAAGCGCTTGCCGAACTGGCCGGCCGATGCGACGCCATCGTCGTGGTCGGTTCGCGAACAAGCGCGAATTCCCGGCATCTCGCCGAGCGCGCGGCGGAACTGCGGCCTTCCTTTTTCGTCTCCGGCCCGGACGAGCTCGACGCCGCCGCGCTCGCGGGGTTCGAGACGGTCGGCGTCACGGCCGGCGCGTCGACGCCCGACTCCGCCATCGCCGCCGTCGAGGCCCGCCTCGCCGCGCTCTGACGGCCAAGCCCCTTATTCAGGATCCGGAGGATGCGGTGCGAGGAATGCAGAAGAGAGAATCGCCGGACTCGCCACCGACGTCCGAAACACGGACCCGGAGCAACCGGCCGATGTCCGAAGGATCCCTTCCCGGAATCTCCGCACGGAGGTATTCGCCGGTCCAGCCGGAAGCGGTGCCGTCCTTTTCGACGCGCTCGACCAGCACCTCGACGTCGCGTCCGGCGAAGCGCGCCGCGAACGCGGCGCGCTTTTCGCGTCCAAGCGCGGCAAGGAATCGCGCCCGCTCCCGGCGCTCCCGCATCGGAACCGGATTCGGCATCGAAGCCGCAGGCGTCCCGGGCCGCTCGCTGTAGGGGAAGACGTGCAGGTTCGAAAACGGAAGTTCGCGCACGAGCGCGACGGTCTGCCGGAAATCCTCTTCGGTTTCACCGGGAAAACCGGTCACGACGTCCGTGCCGAGTCCAACGTCCGGCAGCGTTTCCAGCACGGACGCCGCCGCCGCGCGGTACGCCGCGCGGCTGTAGTGACGGCGCATCGCGCGCAGCACGAAGTCCGAGCCGCTCTGCAGCGGCAGATGAAGGAAGCCGCAGACCTTGCCCCCGGAATTCGCGGCGAGGGCCGCGAGTTCCCGCTCGCACGTTCCCGGCTCAACCGAACCGAGCCGAACGCGGGCGACATCCGGAAGCGCGGCGATTTCGCCGGCGAGATCGGGCAGCCGCCGGGCGCCGTCGCGCCAACAGGCGGCGTTCACTCCCGTAAGCACGATTTCGCGGTATCCTCGCGCCACCAGGGCGCGGACTTCGCGCATGACGTCCTGCGCCGGTCTCGACGCCGGGGCGCCACGGGCGTCCGGCACGATGCAGTACGCGCAGCGGAACGAGCAGCCGTCCTGAATCTTCACCGGCGCGCGGACCGACGCAAACGCCGCCGGCGCCGCGGACGCGCCCCGCTGCGCCGAATCGGCCGCATGCGCGAAGACCCGCTCCGGGGCGGCGCCGGGTGGCGGCGGCGGAAGCGCCGGCGCGCGCCGCGAGAGCACGAGCGTCGCCCCCGCCTCGCGCCACGTCTCTTCCGGCACGACGGAAGCGGCGCATCCGCACACCGCCAC
>OCVV011147549.1_pt1 | contig 10246 bp, 6 predicted proteins | sample 1539721 | NCBI WGS metagenome assembly OCVV01 (sample SAMN02144230, study PRJEB22623) | gut metagenome | biome: sheep rumen | host: Ovis aries | place: New Zealand
CTCGGCAACTATGGGAGTGCTCAGAGATATATCTTCGATCATGTTGGTAGGAATAGCCGTATGGATGAGATACAGGCGGCAGTGCTCGACATGAAGCTAAGCCGTCTCGACGAGGCCAATGCCGCGAGGTGCGAACTGGCCTCTATATATATAAATAAGGTGAAGAATCCGCTGATTTGCATTCCGCGCTCTGACCGTGACAACGTCTGGCACATCTTCCCCGTCCTCTGCGAGCGGCGCGATGCCCTGCAGCGGTATCTGCTCGATCACGGCGTGGAGACGCAGATACACTACCCGATACCGCCTCATCGCCAGCAGTGCTATCCAGAGTGGCACCACCTCTCGCTGCCCGTCACCGAGCGCATCCATAGTCAGGAACTGAGCATCCCCTGCAATCCGACTATGACAACTTCAGAAGCCGACACCGTTGCCCGCCTTCTGAATGCCTTCCATTAGTAGGAAGCGCCATCCGCAAAATCAAAACAACTTGTTTTGGTAGCAATAAGATTAGGTTAACGGATTGAAAAGTATAGCTTTAGGACACCAAAACAAGTTGTTTTGGTAGTAGTGTAGGTAGTGTAACTTTGACAAAAAGGTACACTGCGGATAACAAACTGTGCTTCAGGAAGATACAACGATTAGTGTAGCTTTTTCAAAAATCGCGTAGAAAAAAAGATACGCCAAAAGAAGTCGCAGGGGAATGCTCAGTTCCTGACTATGGATGCGCTCGGTGACGGGCAGCGAGAGATGATATTTCTGCCTCCAGACATTTGGCTTCGCTCGAGCTCTGCTCGCTTTGCTTGCAAAGAACTTCTTTAACTTCCTTAACTTCTTAACTACTTTAGGAAGTAGAATAGCTTTATATTTAAATAATGAACGCGCGAGAGACGCGAGAAGTGTGCCATTCTGAGAAATTTAAACGGATTTTGCGCTTTTTCCTGGATAAATATTTGGAAGATTCAGAATTTTAACGTATATTTGCAGCGGAGTTTGGTGTAAGAGCCATATCTCCAGATATATTTTTTATTTGCTCAATATTCCGACTCGAACTACCACCTCGAAATCTGGGATTTTACAGAGCATTACGACACATATAGAGAGTACTATGCCTTATGGCGTAGACTTTCCAAAATGTGTTGAGGCTGTGGTAGGCCTGAGTCGGATTTGGGTGAGGTCTACGCTTTTTTGTGCCCTAGCCTCTTCCAAGTTGTTGAAGAAGAAAAAATGAGCAAATAGAATGAACAGTCTGAGAACATTTCTTGTGGGAACAATCCTTTTGACAGGCATCAGTGTCAGTCACGCACAGTCTGCGCGGGTCTTTGCGGTCATGGACTCTATCGCAAAGGCCGACTCTGTTCCGACCCACGAAGAACGGTACAGCCGCAGAATGCGCTACTTTCCTAAAACGGAGCCACAGGCACAGCCCGACACGCTGATACTGCGCCCCGACTCTGTGCGCCATCATACTGAAATACGTACTAATCTGCTTTATCTGGCCACTGCCACGCCAAACCTCTCCGTCGACTTTGGGTTTGCCAGGCACTGGTCGCTCAGCCTCACGGCGGGCTACAACCCTTGGAAATATCCCAAAAGACATCGCGACGACGACAAAACTGTTAATCCCAAAACCTTACATTGGCTCGTGATGCCAGAGCTGAAGCTCTGGTTTCGCGAGCACTTAGAAGGCGGCTACCTGGGATTGCACGGTATCTATGCACAATACAACGTCGGAGGCCTCAGCTTCATCCCCGCACTGAACAACAACCGCTACGACGGCTATCTCTACGGCGGCGGACTGAGCTTCGGCTGGCACTGGTGGCTCGGTCGCAAGCACCGCACGGGCCTCGACCTCTCGCTCGGCGCAGGCTATCTGCGACTGCACTACGACAAATACCGCGCCTGCAACTGCAGCGGACTACTGGAGACCGTCGATGAAAACTACTTCGGTCCCACGAAAGCAGCCATCTCTTTCACTTACCTTATCAAATAACAGGTAGATAGATGAAGAAACTTCGGCTGCTGATACTTGGCCTTTTGGCGACTCTTCTCACGGGCTGCTCTCTCGAAGACGAACGCGACGAGTGCTGCTATCAGATAAGGCTACATTATCATGAGACCGTTGACGGCGTGGATCTGTTCCAGCAGGATATCAAGTCGATGCGCCATCTGCTTTACGACAGTGAGGGCAGGTTCGTAAGATGGATCGATTCGCCTGCAAGCCATCCGCAGGATGTGGACATCAGCGATCTCGAAAGCGGAGCCTATACGGTCGTTGCGGTGGCAAATGCCACAGACAAGACGCTCTTTGAAAACTATGACCAGCTCAGCACCTTTCGGCTACGGCATGACGGACAATATGCTGGTACGCGATCCGAAGTGACTAACCACGACAACAGCGATGAGCTGTACTGGCACATGGTGAGCTTCACCATAGATAATCAGCCAAAGGTTATCGACTGTCCGCTGGCTAATATCCACTGCCATCTGCACGTAAGAGCAGAGTGGAAGGGCCTGCCACAACAGAATGGCAGATGGACGATGAGGCTCTTTGGAGTTCCAACGGAGTTTCTGGCCGGCGAAGTGGGACTTGTCATCAGGCATATTTCTCATCCTGTGATGAGCATGGCCAGGACAAATCATCAGGTAGGAACCAGCAATTTCAACTTTGAGCTGGAGGCCGAATTTATCACCTGCCGCTGGACAAACTCCGACCTGCCTGCGTTACAGATATGGTGCGATGACGAACCCGCATCCCCACTGATGGATCTGGAAAAGGCATTTCAGGAATGGGGATGGTATCCGGACAGGGCCTTGATACAGGACTATTGGATAGAACTCCTGATCGGCAACGACGGCTCAGTAGATATGAGAGCTGGAGGCAGGGCTAATGTCAGCGACTGGATAGACGGAGGTACGATAGGTTATTAAGAGGATATTTATTTTTTTAAGACAGTTTGTAATATGTTTCACTTTTTAAATGTAACTAAAATGAAGAAAAAAGATCTATTAATTTTGATGGCAACCGCAGTGCTGACCTCAGCAGGACTTACCTCGTGCACAAATGAGGCCGAGACTACAGGAAGTGGTCAGGAACTACAGGAAAAAAGTAGTGTTACGTTCAAGATTTCACTGCCCACAGGAGATCCCGTTCACTACAAGACCCGTGCCCTGCAGGATGGGAACGAGTATCAGTTTAAAAAATTGATGATGCTAGTTTATGATGCCAAGGACGAGAAGTTGATTGACAAGCAAGACATTACTCTTCCTGATCCTCTTGGCCCAACAACTAATCCGACAGAGGCAAGTGCTAGTGCTAGTGGAAATGACTATCAGTACACTTACACAGCCGCAATGGCAGATGGAACACTGGCTCGTCGCTTCGTCTTTGTAGCTAACGACGTTTGTTCTGATGCTAATCTCACAGTTAATACCAGCACTTACACCAACTTGTCTTCTGCACTTGCAGCACAGGCTATAGCTGCTGAACTGCAGAGCAGCACTTTCACCAGCGGTTATCTGCCCATGTCCGGTGAGGCAACCACAAACGGTTCTCCTATCATCAATATGTCACGGACGGCTGATGTTCAGGCAGAGGTCACTCTGACTCGTATCGTAGCCCGCATCGATGTGAAGAACAATGTCCCCAATCTGGAGATTACCGACCTAAAGATTATCAATGCCAATCCTAATGGATACATCAAACAGCATGGCACTGCAGGAGCCGCCTCTCCTAATGGAATCGCTATTCCATCAGCGATGACAAAGATTAATGGTGTGCAGCCATACAACACTATTGCTTCTCTTACATCTGCAGAATATTGTGAGACAGGCAAATTCATGCCGTTGCAGTCTGCCTTAGACCCTGGTACAGGTAATGTCCTTACTCCTGCCCACTTCAAGAAGGCGTTCTATGTTTACGAAGATGTTGACAATGCTACCGATGGTGTGCTGACGCTCCTCGTGCAAGGCAAACTCAGCAATACTATTGGCGTTTACTATCAGATTCCATTTGCAAAGGGCAATGTTGTTGGCCATGTATCTGGTACTGATGATGCCGAGGGTATTGAGATTGCCCGTAACCATCTCTATACAGTGACCATCGGTGACGGTACGAAAGTAGGCATTAATACGAAGATGCTTGCTACGCTGAGTGTTGCTGACTGGGATGACAACACGGATGTGGCCGGTACATTCTATTCAGAGCTATTTACAGGAGTGACAAATAATGTAACAGGCGTATCTTACGATAAGGTTACTCAGCATTTTGAAATTCCTATGGCAGCTTTGGCAGATGGTGATGGCGTCAGCATCGACGTGGCTGATACATATTGGGATGGCGGAGCAGGCGTTACCATTGACCAGATACAGGTGCTCACCGATGGCGAATGGACAACAGCTGGAACATCAGCTACTGCCAGCTGGCTTACAGCCGAGATGACCAGCAACGCTACTCTTACAGCAGTTGATGCGACGGGTAAACGTATTAAAATTTCCGCAACAGCCAACGGAACGGGAGCCGACCGTAATGGCGCTATCCGTCTGATTTACAAGAACACCAGTGCTGGTGCAGCAGATCAGTATATTACCTTTACGATTACTCAGAAGGGTTCTTGATTAATACAAACGCTTAATGACTAACAGTTATGAATAGATATTCTATTTTCGCATTAGGTTTTACGATGCTTCTAGGACTTGGCTCCTGCGGAAGCGAAGACCTTGTCACCTCCAGCGAGGGCGAAGCAGCTGGCGCGAATTCGAACAATCGCATAACCTTCAGCCTGAACGGTGGTGCTAAAATCAGCAAGACACGAGCTCAGGATGCCCTCACCAGTAAGGACTATGAGAAGAACATCCAGAACTGCTATGTAGTGGCCTACAAGAACAACAGAATGACCAAGGCTATTAAGGCAACAGCTACGGCCAACGCCGATGAGTTTACAGCTGATCTTGCGGCATCAGGCGTACTTGACATCTACTTTATTGCAAATGTCGAGGAAGGCAGTGGAAAACTTTCAGACCGCATCACCTCTCTTGCTGCAGGATCACAGTCGAGCGAGTTGGAAGCTCTTACTGCAGACCAGACGCCGGGTGCCTATGTGGCAACGGCCACTGACGGCTTCTTTCCAATGATAGGAAAGGTATCGGCAACTATCAACACGCAGACTGCCGGCGGTACAGACATTGGTACTGTTGAGATCAAGCGTCTCGCTGCCCGTATTGACATCGATGATGTACTGCCCACGGGCTTCACCATTTCAGGCGTAACAGTGAACAGCCGCTACAATCAGAGTTTGCTGGTTCGCAGTCTGGGTAACGTGAGTATGACCTCTTGTGGTTCCGTATCTAATGATAACGACTACACGATATCATCTGTGCCGTTCCAAGGGAAAATCTATCTTTATGAGGATCCTACAGCTTCTACAGAGTTAGTGATTCATGGCACCTATAATGGTCATAACGTGAATCCCGTCGTGAAGTTCAACGATCCTGTCAGGGCAGCACCAAAAACTACAATCCCCGTTGTGCGCAATCATATCTATAACATTACGCTTTCAAAAGAGGCACTGACGGAAACGCTTGAGGATTTGCAGGCAACCATCACAGTAGTTGATTGGACTACAGGTGAAGAAATTGCCAAGTCCACAGCAGCGTTGACAGATAGAACGACAGTTCCAACTGTCGCTATCAGTGGTATATCAAATGCAAATTGCACTGATGATGGCAACAGTAATCTGACAAGCACCGATGCTGCCGCTATTAGCTTTACGGCAACGGTAACCACTTCAGGCTCCACCACGTCAAAACTTGTATGTGTTGATCCTAATGATGGCATAGGCATCCTGATTACGCCAGGCTCTACTACCTATAACCTCGACGGTACTACCACGCAGACCTTCACAGTGGCCATAGATGCCAATACTGGAACAGCCCGCACGATTACTTTCAGGGCAGAGAACTTGCTGAATCGCGATACGTATAAGGAATTCACAGTGGCACAGGCTGCTGGAAACTGATAAATAACAGAATAGATTAAAGATTGTAAAGAGATAAAGATATGAAAAGTATAAAATATATAGGTATCTTTGCTTTTACGGCACTAATGGGGCTTTGCTCGTGTAGCACAGACAAGCTGAGTAATGACTCCACAGTTAGCCAAAGTAAAGGCCATAAGGTAAGCCTCACGATTGGTAGTGGCGCAAAAACTCGTGCTGCAGAACCCACCGACCTGGGCGGTTTCGCTCGCGAAAAAGCCATTGACGGCGATAAACTCTATGCCGTGGTTTTCGACCAGCAGGGAAAGTTCTTTGAGGCTATAAAGATTACTGATTACAACTCTGGCGACAATACATGTTCGTTCACGCTTTCAGAAGCAGGTGTATTCTACGGCTATATTGTGGCCAATACCAGCATCGATTTGACAAGCGCCAGTCTGACGAAAGGCAGCAGCGATGAGGATGCGTTATACAACCTTATTGAAGATACTGACCCGGGCACAGCCCTGGCAGCATCGACCAATTTCATGATGACATCTAAGCGCACGCTGTTTGATGTGGATGGTGATGCTGACACCAATTTGGGGTCAGTCAGTCTTATCCGTTCCGCTGCCCGTATCGACATCGACGCTACGGAGATTGACGGTCTGGAAGTGACTAAGGTTGTTGTTGAAAACCGCTATAAGAAATCATTACTTGTCCGTGGTAATAATCCTGATGACACATCATTGGGAGCCGCAACTCCTACAGACACCAAGACCTATACCCGTGGTACGAGCGCCGGAGAAGTGGATGCATTGAATGATGGCACAGGTTTGGTGAACGACCGGCAGTGGCAGGGTGTCATATATGGCTATGAGAACATCAATACAAATACAGTTGTGAAGATTACTCATACCCTCAATGGTGTCGCCTCAACCACCACTCTGGATTTCAGCACAATCAATGGAGGACAGGCTATCAAGCGTAACAATATCTATACGGTCAAGTTGACAAATGAAGTCCTCTCACCAACGCTACATAACATCGTAGCCTCAATAACTGTAGAAGACTGGGATAATAGCGTTAATCTGGCATATACCGATCTTACGGATCACGAAAAGCCTGATTATATTGTAACGAGCGGACATATTGCATCTGAATTTACAAGTTCTAATCTCAATCCTAATAAGATATTAGCGAATAGAGATGATAGTCCTACTCAAATTACTTTGAAGATAACAAGTCACGGTAAGGTCGCTTCAGAGGTTTCATTTATGAATAAGTCAGGAGTCGCCTATGATTTCTTGGGGGTTGATGGTGCTTCAATAGAACCTGTTGGTGAAACAGAATTTGTAGACGGCAATATTGTACAGAATTATAAAATTACAATTCCACAAACTATTATAACTTCAATGGAAGGATCTGATTATCTTACATTTAAGGTTCATAATGTGTTTGATGACACAGCAGTAGGAAGCCGTGAGTTCAAGGTTAGAAGTTTTGATGTCCGCTGGAATCCATTGTGGTATGTAGCTAAATCTAATGTTGTAAGCTATAATACAACAAATAGGACTGTTACATTAGAACCTGATCCTAAAGTAAAAGGTAGTGCACAATGTTTTAACTGGAGTACCGCAATGACATATTTCGCAAATAATCATACAGCCACCCAATATGATGGTTATAAGTCGAGCGATGTCATTGATTCTGAGAATAGCGGATTCACATATCATCTTCCGACTTTACAAGAGGGACTTAGTATCTTACCTTTTGTAAATAGATATTCAGCAAGTTATGGGGGTTCGGAAGAATATAATATCAACCCATATAACGATGGAGTCTTTATAGAGAATGCTCATAGTTTAGAAGTAGCAACAGAATATAAGTGTACATTTGGGTATAATGGCGCAACAAAAGTTCCCACTTCTTATACTTCATATTATGATGAGTTGTTGCCATATGATCTAACAACTAGATCATTTAAACGATATGCTATACGGTTCCTTGGTGAAAACTATTGCAGTGTTTGGAAATACGAGATGCATTATGATTATTTTATCATTTCATCAAAATTGATAGGACGTGTGGAAAAAACAGCATCCACTAGTGAACTTGCACAAATTATCTCGCAAGTAAAAATTGATGAAGTAAATGATGAGAATTACTGGATAGACAATGAAGAAGCAGGGGTTGTACAACGTTATTTTTATAACGTGGGCTATCGATATAGCACATCGTCGAATCCCTCTGAGGGTAACGGGGCAGCAAATAGCTCTTCAACGAAGGATACTTATAATCCAGAATTTTCCAGAACAGACTTTTGGTGTACAACCCAAGCTTCAACTGAAATAGGTGTTTGGACTTTTTATACACCTACTTATTATGATGGTTATGTGGATCAGACGGTGGCAAAAACGTCTCATACTCGCTTCAGTCCACAAGCAATATATTGGGGATTCCCAGTAAGACTGTTTAGAGAAAAGTCTGAATAAATATTTTTAGTTGATGAATTAAAGTCATAACACATTAAAACACATTTAGGACTGCTTTTGTGCCGTCGAAATGCGAAAAGCAGACAGAATTACATTCACTCGGCGGGCGGGGCCTGAAGCCCTGGCCGCTGAGTATAAAAAAGAACTGCGATCTTTAGTATTTGCATGTGCAGACGTGGGAGGCTATGCTTCTTGTGTGTGATTTTGAATGTCCAAATTTCATTCCCCTGTCTCGTGCAGGCAGGGGTATCACGTACTCCAAGTCACAGCATTTGCAGATAAACCGCTTCATGGCGACCCACGTAGCTCGATGCCTTTGCCCTACGTAGCTCGACCATTCCGACCTACGTAGCTCGATGGGCTCGACCTACGTACCTCGAACAAGATGACGCTGAGTATAAACAGAAACAACGTACAGGGAGCCAAAGTGTGACTCAGAAAATTTCCTAGGTTTCCCGCTAGCCACTACCAGGCTCCCGTACGTTTCAATCGATTTATCAACCCGCCCACGGACACTGGCAGCAAGAAAGTGTCCACATGTACAAAGATTCATGGGGACAGATTCTCTTGACCCTGTTCGGACAGCAACTCAGAGGGTCAAGTGCCCCTATGACCCTCATTAGTGAAAAAAACATGAGTGAAGCGGAACTTGCCACCCGATTAGGGTGGAGCAAGGTGACAGTATCTGAACCATATCAGTTGTGGCAGGACAAACCCTACCGCCGAACAGTTGGAGCGCATCGCCGAACGTCTCGGAATGACGCTCCATATTTCGTTTGAATAGGGGCTTATTCATTCCATCTTCTTGCAGGATTCAGAATTGTTTCGTATCTTTGCAGGCAAATAAGTCACACAATGACAGAAGACGACATCTTGGAAAATGGGATGCTTGCAGAAGAGAATGATTCTTTTCTGGTAGCCGAGGATTATCCATGGCGAGGATTTGCCGATGAATTGTTGGAGCTACACCATCTCAAAGGTGCCAGTTTCATTAATCAACTGAAGCGAATTGTCTATTACGGGGCGTTTCATTCTGTTGACGGGGAGATAAATGTCTATAGCGCAGCAGGAGAACAGAGCGGTGATTATGAAAATCTGCTTAATGCCGCCCGCAAGGCTGTAGAGCATGGCTATCGTGTATTTATCCTACCCAATCCTAAAGGTATCCGAACGCCAGACTTTATCTTAGAGCAAAAAAGAAATATTAAGGTATATGATTTGAAAACTATATCAGGCAAAAATTCTGTCGGGAACAGACTATTTGAGTCAATTGGTCAAAGCAATAGAGTTTTGCTTAATATCAACACAGATTACAATGCCCGTTTATTGGCATCAGATATCAAAAGCTATTTTGAATCAAATCGGGACGCTATAGAGGTGTTGATATTTAAAGGAAAGAAAATCCTGCCTGTAAATAGATCTGAGGTGCAAAGCCCCCATTTCAACCGTATATTCCGCAAACGATATGAAAAATAAAAGTCACCCTAAGGCGACTTTTAAAATGGAGTAGTGTCGATCAAGTCTTGCTCCCCGCACTCAGCGGCGTAGTCAATCACTGATTGACGCTGCAAAGATAAGAACTTTTTTTCTAACATCCAAACATTTGGGGAGATTTTTTCGTATTATTGCTGTTATTCGGGGAGCAGGATCACCGTGACGCTGCGGGCTGCCTGAGCGCCCATCACCAGTACCTGGGCTATGTCGGCCGTCTTCGAGGGGCCGCTGATAAAGGTGCCGTAACCGTCGTAGGTCTCGTCGAACTCAATACGCTTGTAGGCC
>OCVV011301113.1_pt1 | contig 10245 bp, 8 predicted proteins | sample 1539721 | NCBI WGS metagenome assembly OCVV01 (sample SAMN02144230, study PRJEB22623) | gut metagenome | biome: sheep rumen | host: Ovis aries | place: New Zealand
AAGCCCTACTCCGTGGTGTTGTTCGACGAAGTGGAAAAAGCGCATCCCGACGTTTTCAACGTGCTGTTGCAAGTTTTGGACGACGGGCGCATCACCGACAGCCAAGGACGCACGGTGGACTTCAAAAACACGATCTTGATCTTAACCAGCAACCTCGGATCGGACGTCATCCTCGATGGCATAGACGAATCGGGCGAGATCTCCTCGGAAGCACGCGAATCCGTCAGCAAATTGCTCAAACGCAGTTTCCGTCCCGAGTTCCTGAATCGTTTGGATGAGATCGTCTTCTACAAACCGCTGACACGCGACAATATCAACGGCATCGTGGACCTGCTGATCGCCGATCTCAGACACCGCTTAAGCGAAAAGCAACTGGACGTGGAGATCACTCCCGCCGCCAAAGATAAGATCATCCGCGAAGGCTACGACCCCATCTACGGCGCCAGACCGCTCAAGCGTTACTTGCAAAGCAAGGTCGAGACGCTGCTTGCTCGCGCCATCATCAGTGAAGACATCGCACCTGAAACCACGTTGGTCGTGGACGTCAAAAATGAAGAACTTTGCGTAACGCAACGTCGTTCTTAAAACCTAACGTAAAGAAGGGATCGCTCGTTTGGGCGATCCCTTTTTCACTCATTCGGATTTCGTTGTCAGCACGATCAAAGGCAGCATGATCCGACCGCAAGCCGAAGACTCGTGCATCGCCCCGTTTTCAGATCCAATCCTCCACCTTTTCTTTTGCGCCGTTTACAGAAGATCCCCAAATAGCAAGCCCGGGTTCCACGGTTGCGCCTTTGCAGAGCTTTTTAAGCTCTGCGGGAACGCTTGCCAATCCCGATCCTTCGTGCGTGGTGAAAGGACGGACGATCTTTCCTTCCCAGTCCAGATTTTCAAGAGCAGTCACCATCGGTTGCGGTAAATATCCCCAGTATACGGGACCGCCGATATAGACGACTTCGTAATCTGCGATGCTTCCGACGGGTCTGACGATCTCGGGACGCGCCTTTGCGTTGATCTCTTCCTTCGCTTCGGAAATGCAAGTCATGTATTCTTTAGAGTAGGGTGTTTTGCGTTCCACTTTGAACAAGTCCGCTCCCGTAATATCGCGGATGTATTCGGCAATGACTTCGGTATTCCCTTTTGTGATATACTTCATAGCGCCGTTAAAATAGTTTTCATCGGCGCGGGAAAAGTAAATGACGATACTCTTTTTGTTTTTATAATCGGATCTTGTCATATTCGCTCCTTATTTTTCATAGTTCGGACGCCACGCGGAGAATGCATCCAGCTGCGATTGCGTACGATGATAATACCTCTTGTTCTTGTTGAGTTTTGCGATCTCGGTCATTTCCTCTTGCGTCAATGCAAAATCAGAGATATCGAAGTTGTCCGCGATATGCTTTTGGTTTTTGCTTCCGGGAATGACGATGAAACCCATGTCAACGTGCCAGCGAAGACAAACTTGCGCAGGAGTCTTGGCGTATTTCTCGCCGAGTTTTTTGAAGATCGGCTCCTCAAGCAAGGTTTTGTCGCCGTGCCCCAATGGATACCAGCTCATTAGTTTAATATCGTGTTTGTTTAACAAAACGCGAAGTTCGTCTTGCGGAAAATACGGGTGAGCTTCCACTTGCATGACTTGCGGTACGATCTCGCAATGCGCAAGCAGATCTTTTATATATTCTCCCTCGAAGTTTGAAATGCCGATTGCTTTGATCTTACCGTCTTTGTACGCTTTTTCAAGGTTTTTGTAAGCGTACAGGTAGTCTTTACAAGGTTGATGCAAGAAGAGAAGATCAATGTAGTCCACCCCCAAACGAGCAATCGTTTCGTCCACGGCATTATCGTTAAGGTACTCGCTTGCCCAAATCTTTGTGGAAAGGAATATCTCTTCTCTTGCCACGCCACTGTCCTTTATTGCCCTGCCGACGGCTTTTTCATTGACGTAGGCGTTGGCTGTGTCGATCAGACGATACCCGATCTTTAACGCCTCCGACACAGACTGATACGCCTCGTTGGGAGTAAGCATATAAGTTCCTAAACCGATTTGAGGCATTTCCGTATTATTGTTTAATTTCATAATGAAAATCTCCTTTTTCTTTTTTCGGTACAGCACAAGGTTCTTGTGTTTTGAAGACGATATATTTCGCTTTTATATACCGCCCTCGCGTTTATTCACACCTGTTGCTTTTTAACCACGATTGTATTATACTATAAGCGTGCAGGTTTTTACCACCACACGTCTATCGCAAGTGTGTACTTATGCACGAATTTCTAAAAAGTGAGAATAAAATGATGGCAAATGTCGACCCGAGAGTAAAAAGAACCAAGAAAATGTTCAAAGACGCATTAAAAGAACTGATGCTCGTACACGACGACCATATGGACATCACCGTCAAAGAACTGTGCGAAAAGGCGGGACTCAACCGCAGAACTTTTTATTTGCATTACGAATCCATCGACGACGTCCTTTTGGAGATCCAAGAAGACTTTACGCAGGAGTTTTACGAGGCGACAAAGCAGTATGATCATATAAAGGATATCGAGCCGGTCATTCGAGCCTTTTTTGACCTTCACGAAGCCAACCCGATTTATGCGAAGATCATTCTTTCCCCCACGCAAGATTATATCCGTGAAACGTTGCGCTCCCGAACGGTCAACGCACTTGATAAAAGCGACAAATTGAAAGGCATCCGCCATTACGACGTCATCACGCAAAACATCATTGAACAGTTTTACCATATGACGGTCGTTTCCGCCTATCGCGAATGGGTTCGTCAAAAAAGAATCATGCCCAAGGAGCAAGTGATAAAATTGACGGCAAAGCTTGTGGCAAACGGTTTGAATTCCTTGTAATGCTTTATTTATCTTAATAACGATAAAAGGAGGTACAAACACATGAAAAACGTCGTCTTGATCGGGATGCCCGGATGTGGGAAAAGTACTTGCGGCGTGCTGGCGGCAAAGGCTCTTTGTATGGATTTTAAGGATACGGACCTCCTCATTCAACAAAACGAAGGAATGCCGCTTCAGTCCGTCATCAACCAAAAAGGCAACAAGTATTTTGCTTTGGCGGAAGAAAACGCCGTCCGCAACACCTGTTTTGAAAACGCCGTCGTCGCCACCGGAGGCAGCGTAGTTTACTCCGATAAAGCTATGGCGTATCTGAAAGAAAACGGGGTTGTAATCTACCTGCGCATATCGCTTAAAACGATGTTGCAAAGAATATCGAATATGTCCACCCGAGGCATACTTTTGCGAAACGGCGAAAGCATTGAAGAGATGTTTTCCGAAAGACAATCGTTATACGAAAAATACGCCGATTTCGTCATCGATTGCGACGAAAAAGAAATAGAAGATACCGTTTTGAATATTGTGCGCGTTGCGTCCGAAATTTAATTTTGCCTTTATTAATCAACCGCCGCACTTTAAAACTTTTTGAATTTTATTAATGGCTCAGCAAAAACCCATGCTCGGTTATACAAAAATTCCTCGGCTTGCGCAAAGGAATTTTTGTTTTTTTGATATGAAATCTTTAAGCGAATTTGTTTGGATCCAGCATTTTGATGACTTTTGCCGGATTACCGACCGCCACAGCACAATCGGGAACGTCTTTTGTCACGACGGCGCCCGCGCCGACGATTGCGTGTTTGCCGACGGAAATCCCGGGCATAATGGTTGCCCCTTTGCAAAGTTGTTCAAGTTCGGCGGGAACGCGCCCGAGTCCGGAACCTTCGTGCAAAGTGTGTTCAAGCCAAGACCCGAAACAAAAAAGCATCCAAAAGTCCGTATCGTTTTTGAAAAGCGATTTTTATCACGCTCTGTGAACGGTACCGCCGACCAGCACGATCATTTTGACCGCTTGCAGGGAATACTCCTGCAGATGCACGTTCAACGTTTTGTCAAGCGAGCCTTTTGCCAGCAGTTTTACCCGCCCGACGTCGGAGGGGATCAGATTTTTTGTCCGAAGCGCTTCGACGTTGACCGTGTCACCGTCTTCAAAGTGTTCGGACAAAACGTCAACGTGGACGACGCCCCTTTTTCCTTTGTGCTTTTTGCCGTCGACGTCATCTTTTATGTAGATTGCCGCATCCTCATCCGTCATGCTTCTTTCCGCCAAAGTAACGTCGACGAATTTGAACAAGGTGCGATCGTTTTCCACCGGCCGCGCGATCTTGCTTTTGATCTTTTTGATCAGCACTTTTTTCAACAAGGCATCGCTGTTTTCATACGAAGAGGAGCATTCCGCGCCAGGCGTTTTGCCTTTTACCAAACCGAATTTTTGCGTGACCATAGCGATAAGTTCTTTTGCGCATTCACATCTGCGAGCGTTGCGGATGCGGTACATACAAGGCACGGCGGCGTACCGAGTGGACGGGCAAAGTTCGACCCTGTATTTTGAACCTTTCAGTTCTTTCATATCCAACGCAAAGTACAAACAAAGCGTCCCGTTACGCACCGAGAATTTGGCGATTTGATCCTTGCCGAAGTTGAAGGACTCGTAATTCCACGATATCCTGCTCCGAATGCCTTTGTAGGATAATATTTCGTTTTTCAATTCATTATAATAGGATGTTGTTTCATCGTTTGAGCAAATCAGTTTTGCGGCGAAGGATTTGATGGATCGGATGCGAAAGGCGACATCGGTTTCCGTAAAGAAGACGGCGTCTTTGGCGCCCTCCTCTTTTCCCACGAAGTCCGACCTCGTTTTAAGATCAATCTCCCGCATCTCTTTTGTTTTTTTATTGGTTCGCATCACGATCCTTCCTCCTTGACAAAAAACGGTATGGTTTTAAACCCATCCTCGCTTGTCGACCTTTTCAGCAAACGCTTATGCGCGCATTTTATCATTCTTGCTTGCATTGTAACATCCTGTGCGCAACAAAAGTGCAACACCGGGAACGAACAAAATTTTTATATAAAAAAGGACTTCAAATGAAGTCCTTATTTTTTTGATCCCCGATAAAATCGGTCGGTATCGTTTTAAGTGACGTTTGAAATCGCCGAAGCGTCACGGATCATTGCGACAGTTTTTCCTTTTTCTTCCTTTTCAACACGTTGATCACGATGAGGGCGACGATGCCGGAAACGACCGCCATCAAAATGACGTAGGCAAGCAAGATCAAACACGCCAAACACTTAAGAGCAAAATCAAACGTAAAAGAAAAGATCAAAAAGCATCCGACAGCCATCCCGTGTCAATTAAATTGACAGCAATTGAAGATGGTTGTACAATACAAAGTGCTTACGGCAAAGGAGAAACTTATGAAAAAAGTGCTTACCATCCATCCCGACGCGTTGTACGATTCGGAATACCTTGAAACCACCATCGAAACGGACGATTACGTTGCGCCCGAGCTTGCTCTTAAAGGCGAGTACAAACACCAAAAAGGCGTGACCGTCATCACGGCGGTCGGGCGTGAGATCATCATCGAAAACTGTTTTGACAACACGCTCAGACTGCGCATCACGCAGCCCGGCGGTACGGTGGATAAGACGGTGACCGAGCGTTTGGGACTGATCAAGACGGATTGGGAAGCCCTGCCCTACGAGTATTCTCTTGAAAACGGCGTGATCCGTTTCTCCAACAAAAAGTTGACCCTCGTCTACGATATGAACACCAACGAATTTGAGTTTTTGACGGCGGGCGGCAAAACTTTGATCAAAACCAAAAACGGCGGCGCAAGGTTCACCACCCTCCCCGCCGAGTACTCCGGCATGCGCAGTTACACCGAGTTTGAGCGCATCGACGGCGAGCGTTACTCCGGCTTCGGCGCCCGCATTTACAAGGTGGATAGGACAGGAGAATCCGCAGATATTTTTGCGGAGAAAGGCGGCGCACGCGTGGGCGACTACGGCGGCTTCCCCATCCCGTACTTTTTAAGCTCGGCGGGGTACGGCTTTTTCTTCAACAACCCGTGGCCGCACGTCTACTTCGATATGGCAAAGACCGACCCAAACGAATGGTTTTTGAGCGCGCCCGGCGGCGACTACGACATCTTCGTTTTTTGCGGCAACACGTCCGAGATCACAAAAAGTTACGCCAAGATCGTGGGCACCAACCAGTTTCCGCAAAAGTGGCTGATGGGCTACTGGTGCAGCAGTTTGAGTTTTGAGCGCGCGCAAGGCGCTATTGACGACACCACCCGTATGCGCAAAGAAGGTTACCCCTGCGAAGCCATCGTCATCGACGGCCCGTGGCGCGGCGGCGTCAACTTCATCCGCGATTACTCCAGCGGCTGGGGCTACCCCTCGGACGACTACAACTGGCACCCCGACTTCGGCGACGGCGTGGGGATGATCAAGAAGCTCAAAAAAGAGAACATCAAAACCGTTTTGCACATCAATTCCTGCGCGTTCAAGCCCTCCACCGCCATCCCCGCGATCGCGCAAGGGTTGCTTCGTCAGGCAAAGACCGAAACGGTGCCCGACGTGGCGACGAAGCGCGGCATCGAATACTACAAGACTTTTTTGGTGCCCCGCATCAAAGACGGCGTCATCCAATGGTGGACCGATCACTCCGACCGCGTCAGCGGCGAGGTTTTGCCCGGCATTCCGTCCAGAAACCTGTTTGGCCCGTTGTGGAACAGAGCCATCTCCGATATTATGGCGGAAAACGGCGTCAAAAACCATATGTCGCTTTCCCGCGGGGGCGGCATCGGCAGTCAAAAGTACGCCCTTCCCTGGGCGGGCGACACCCAATTCGGCATCCATCGGTTTAAGGAAGACATCTGGTACGTCATCAACGCCGGTATGGCAGGCTTCACCCTCTGCGGATACGACCTCGGCGGCTTTATGCGCGGCGACCGCAAGGATCTTGCCCCCGACGAAATGCAGTTTGAGATCAACAACATCGCAAGGCGTATGTGCCAAAGTATGATCTTCTGCCCGATGCCCCGTATGCACAACGGTGAAAATTCCTCGGCGAAATGGCCCTGGAACTGCCCCGAAGAAGCGCGAGAGCTTTACCGCGATTGCCTGCAATTCCGTTATCGCTTTATCCCCACCGTCTATTCCTACGCCATAAACGGCGCCAAGACGGGCGAGCCCATCATCCGCCCGCTGTTTTACAACCACACCGAGGATCTTAAGCTTTACGCCGTGGACGACGAGTTCTATCTCGGCGAGCATATCCTCGTAGCCCCCGTGACCGAAGCGGACGTCCAAGAGCGCGCGGTGTACCTGCCTGCGGGCGACTGGGTGAACCTTTGGACCAAGGAGCGTTTTGCGGGTGACAAAAAGATCACCGTTTCCGCCCCGATGTTTCAAAAGGAAGGCTTGCCGATGTTTGTCAAGATCGGCGGCGGCGTGGCGTATCAGCCCGATTGCCAAAGTCTCGTTGACGCCCTTCCCCGCAAACTGACCGTCGAGCTTTACGCGAAGGACTACGCGGAACTGGTGCTGAACGAAAGCGAGACCGTCACCAACCGTTTCGCCTGCAAGAGGGTCGCGGACAGCTTTGAGATTTACGCCGAAAATAACGGCGACTGCCCCCGCGATTACGCCATCGTCGTTTTCGCCGACGGTCAAAAATATTACGCGGAATTCTGCGTCAAAGCAGGCGCGACCGCCCGCAAAACGGTCAAAGCCTAACGAGAGCCCGACCGCGCCGCCGACAAAAACGCATATCCCGCATTTTACCCCAAAACAAAAGGATCTTGCACAAATTTAGGCAAAATCCTTTTTTGTTGCCTCGTAAAAAAATGATAGTCAACCCGCCATTGTCAAGCACGTATTTGATAAATTTTCAAAAAACGTTGACAAAGGGTTGATTTTATGGTATATTGTGATCGTACAAGTGAAGATTTCGGCAAACCCGAGGAAACTCGGCGACGCAAAGCTATAGGGCCTCGCAAGTGGCAGCCAGTTGCACACCAACAAATTTTCAAAGAGGGAGTTTGTGTTTATCTTTGAAAAGGTGTCCCAAAACCGCTGCCCAAAGTTTGGCCGGCGGCTTTTTTACAAGTACATCGGACCCGAATAAAGCCGCCTCTATTTAGGAACATAATCGAGAGGCATAAAACATTTTAATACCTGTCCTTTTCTTAAAGAAGGTTGCGGAAGGTCCGCGACCTTTTTTATTACGCCGAGGGACAATATTCCCCCCTTCTTTGATCTTTGACATTTTGCGTTTTCAGCCGCATTTTACAAAGAAATGGAAGTCTAACTATCAAAAATCACATAAATTATTGAAGAAAATATCAAAAAGATATAGCAGATATAGCAAAAAATATTTGCCAGGCGCACGGGCGTACGCGTATAATAAAAAGGTCAACGAAGTTTTTCTTGCAAAATCAATACGTCAAACAATCTATAGAAAAGGGAGATTTGTTATGAACAAAAAACTTGCGATCATCGTAACGTTCGTACTGTTGCTTGTGCTTACTTTCAGCCTTGCCGCATGTAAAAACGAACAAGAGGTCCCCGAGTACGTGACGCCCACCATCGGCGCCGTTTACGGACAAACGCTTGGCGACCTCACTCTGCCCGACGGCTTCAGCTGGCAAGACCCCGTGGGCACCTCGGTAGGCGAAGTGGGCGCCAACGTCTTCAAAGTGACCTTCACCCCCTCGGATACCGAGAAGTTCAAGGTAGTGAAAGACATCGACGTCACCGTCAACGTATCCAAGGATACCCCGACGCCGAGCACCATCGCCACCCTCAGCGCAACGTACGGCGACACCCTTGCGGACATCACCCTCCCCGCCGGGTTCACCTGGCAGGAAGAAGAGACCACCTCGGTGGGCAACGCGGGCGAACACGTTTTCCACGTGGTATTCACCCCTGCCGACACGGCGCACTTCAATTCCGTCCGCGACATCCCCGTCACCGTCGCCGTTGCCAAAGCAAGCTACGATATGACGGGCGTCACCTTCCCCAGCGCAAGTTACCCGTACGACGGCACAGCAAAGAGCTTAGCCGTTGCGGGCACCCTGCCCCAAGGCGTGACGGTCACCTATGAAGCAAACTCCCTGACTGACGCGGGCAGCGTCCTCGTCGTCGCGCACTTTGCGGGCGAAACGGACAACTACGAAGTCATCGCGGATATGACCGCGACCCTCACCGTCATCAAGGCAGCCGCCTTTGTCGATACTCAAAACGCCACCCTCTCCTACACCTACGACGGCGCGGCGCACGGCATCACGGGGCTTGCGGCAAGCGGCGAGTTTGCCCTCAGCGGCAACAGCGGCACAGCGGCAGGCACCTATCCCGTCACCGTCACCGTGGAGGAAAGTCAAAACTACCTTGCGGGCACCATCACCCTTGACCTTATCATCAACAAGGCAACTTACGATATGTCGGACGTGACCTTTGCCAATGCGACCTACACCTACGACGGCGCGACAAAAAGTTTAGCCATCGCGGGTACTCTCCCCCAAGGCGTAAGCGTTGCCGCATATCAAAACAACGAGCAGACCACCGCAGGCAGATACAACGTGACGGTAAGCTTCACGGGCGACGCGGATAATTACAACGCCATCCCCGATATGACCGCCATTTTGACCATCGACAAAGCCACCTACGATATGTCGGGTGTGACCTTTAACGAACGCACCATCACCTATGGGGAGTCAGGGTATATAGAGATCGAAGGCACCCTGCCCGACGGCGTAAGCGTCAGTTATGAAAACAATGGCAATATGGACGCCGGCACCTACATCGTCATCGCCCACTTCACGGGCGACAGCGCCAACTACAACGTCATCCCCGATATGACTGCCACTTTGACTATCAACAAGGCGGCGGCTTGGTACACGCTGGGTATCATTGATTTCAGATACGACGGTCAAGCGCATAGCTTCGTTCCGTTCCGCGCTACCGGTGAAGTTACTTATACAAGCACCAACAGCTTCGTCCACGCCGGCACGTACACGGTCACCTTCACCATCGCGGGAGACAAAAACCATTACGAAAGCTCTTGCAGTCATGACGTCACCATCTCTAAAGCGCCGTTGCATATTCGCGCAAACGACCTTACCGTCTCTTACGGGGATACGCCCGACTACACGGTTTCTTACGCGATCTTTTGTGGTAGCGATGACAGCAGTGTCCTTGGCGGCGAACTGGAGTTTACTTCGGATTACACGGCGGGCAGCCCGATAGGTACTTACCAAGTCACCGTCGGCGGATTGACAAGCAGCGACTACGACATCGTCTACCACAAAGGTACTTTGACCGTAGAAAAGAAGGACGTGCGCATCGTCGCGGACGACAAGACCATCACGTACGGTGACGCCCTGCCCGAAC
>OCVV011357250.1_pt1 | contig 10245 bp, 10 predicted proteins | sample 1539721 | NCBI WGS metagenome assembly OCVV01 (sample SAMN02144230, study PRJEB22623) | gut metagenome | biome: sheep rumen | host: Ovis aries | place: New Zealand
GTTTCCGTTCCGTCGCTTCGCAACGTCTTGCGAGTCAGGAAACCAGAATACGGCTTGCCTGTCGAGTAGCAGACCTCCAGTGCATGTACGACCCTTTTTCCGTTCTTGCGATCAACGGTTTCATAACAGTCTGGATCCAGTTGTCTCAGTTCCTCAAGCAACGGCTCCAGACCTTCCTTCTCCAGTCTCTCTTTCAATTGATTGCGGATTTCTTCGCAGACCCTTGGAATATCATCAATGCCATTGCATACGGCATCAATGTACATCATGCTGCCACCGGAAAGCAGTAGCACTTTGTGCTTTCTGAACAGTTCAGACGTAAGTTTCAGTACCTCCTGCTCGTATTTTGCGGCACTATAATAGTCTTCCAGGTCCAGCGTGCCCGTAAAATAATGTCTGACCCTCGCCAACTGTTCTTTTGTTGGCGAGGCTGTCCCAATGTACATGCCCTTGTATATCTGGCGGGAATCGCAGTTCAGTACAGGGCAATTCATTCTTTCTGCCAACTGAAGTGTAAGTTCAGTTTTACCTACGGCTGTGGGACCGGCTATGACGACCAGAAGCGGTTTCATTATATCTTCTCGTAGCCAGGGGATAATCCTAACGGATAAATCCTCGTTTGCTCGTACGGATGAATTCCAGAATATATGCAATTTCGGGACTGTCAGGTTGCTCGCTTTCAACTCGTTCCAGCAAATCCTTCAGCAGTCCGGTTCCCTGAAGTATTGTCTGATACGCCCTATGTATTGTGTCAATTGTGTCCCTGTCGAATCCACGCCGACGCAGTCCTACCGTATTAAGTCCACAGAATGCTGCTGGATCACGGGCAATCATGGAGTAGGGCAGTATGTCCTGTGATGTGCGAGTTCCACCTCCAACCATACAGTAGCTTCCGATACGGCAGAACTGGTGAACCAGCACGTTTGCCGAGATAATCGCCATGTCATCCACAACAACTTCACCAGCCATTTTTGTGCCGTTGCCTATTATGCAGTCACTGCCTATTATGCAGTCATGAGCGATGTGAACTCCCTCCATCAGCAGATTCCTGCTGCCCACCACAGTTCTGTCTTTAGCCGCAGTTCCACGGTTTATGGTTACGTTTTCGCGTATGGTGTTGTCGTTACCTACCTCAGCCGTTGTCTCTTCTCCTACAAATTTCAGGTCCTGCGGAACAGCACCTATTACCGCACCTGGGAATACGGTATTCCCGTTGCCAATGCGTGCCCCGTACAGTACAGTCACGCTGTTCATCAATTTGTTGTTATCTCCGATTACGACATTCCTGTCAATGTAGCAGAATGGGCCAATATCGCAATTAATGCCTATCTTAGCCTCGGGATGTATGTACGCTAATGGACTAATCATGTAATTCAGGTGAGATTAAAGGTTACGGGTTATATCAGTTTTCTCAGTTTTCTCGCAAAAATATTGTTTATCGTGTGCCCTGGCTTGGTGGCTACGATATGCCCCTTTACTGGCATTCCCACCAACGACAGATCACCAATCAGGTCCAGCAGTTTATGTCGTGCAGGCTCGTTTTCCCAAACCAATGGTTTATACTGCATATAGCCCAACTCTGTTGCATCGTAATGCCCTACGCCTGTCAGTCTGCACAACTTGTCCATGTTTTCCTGCGATGTCTCAGTCTCGTATATGACAATGGCATTCTCCAGGTCACCGCCCTTGATAAGCCCTAAGTCCAGCAGTGGCTGGATATCACGGACAAATACAAATGTGCGCGCACTTGCTATTTCACGTGCAAAATCTTTCAGACTGCTCAGACTGGCGGTCTGCATGGGTAGCAATTCGCTGTTGAAGTCAATGGTTACCGTAAGACGGAAATCCTTTGCGGGAAAAACTGATACCGTCGAACCGGTCTCTTCGTCACGAACCTCCATCGGCTCCTTGATTTCCAGAAATTTCTTCTCCAATTCCTGTTCGGTCAATCCTACCTTGCGCAAGTTTGTTACATAAGGCTCGGCGCTACCGTCCAGAATAGGAAATTCAGGACCGTTGACCTCTATCAGGACATTGTCAACTCCTGCAGAATACAACGCACTCAAGGCATGTTCCACTGTACTGCAGCGAAAATTCCCGTTTCCCAGTACTGTACCTCGTGTCGTGTCAATTACGTTTTCTGCCAGCGCATCCAAGATGGGCCTGCTCTCCAAGTCTGTACGGCAAATCTTGTATCCATACCCTGCCGGCGCTGGGAGGAACGTCACAGTCATTTCCAGACCGGTGTGCAGTCCCTTTCCAGAAAGCGAGAATCCCCTGGACAGTGTCAGTTGTCTCATGTCAGTCTTTGTTTAATTCTTTTTTCAGAGCCTCAATCTCCTTCTTCATCCTATTCAGTTCTGTCCACATGTCAGGCAATTGCTTGACTACAGCCTGAGCCCTCCACCAACGCCTCTGTTCTATCGCAGGTGAGCCCATTAGCAACTGACCGGGCTTTTTCACCGTATTAGGTATGCCTGACTGTGCTCCGACCATGGTCTTGTCAGCAACAGTACATTGACCGGCAACACCTACCTGACCGCCAAACATACACCATTCACCAACTTTTGTTGTCCCTGCAATTCCTACTTGGGCAGACATGACGGTATGTGAACCAATCTCGTTGTTGTGCCCTATCTGTACAAGGTTGTCCAACTTTACGCCGCTGTGGATTACCGTTGAACCCATCACTGCGCGGTCAACGCATGTGTTGGCACCAATCTCCACATCGTCCTCGATAATGGCAATGCCGATTTGCGGAATCTTTTCGTAACCATTCTCCGTTTGCTGAAACCCGAAACCATCGGCACCTATCACACAGCCTGCGTGCAGAATGCAACGCTTGCCTACACGGCAGTCGTGATAGATTACAGCATTGGAATATATTTCGGTGCATTCTCCTACCGAGGCATTCGCACCTACAGTAGCATGGGGATGCAGTACGCACCTGTCTCCGATTTTTGCCCCAGGACCGATAGCTACGAATGGTGCCAGATACACATCCTTGCCTATTGTTGCAGTCGGATCGATGAATGCCAGTTCGGATATACCCACTCTCCTGGGTTTCATACTCTCATATACCTGCAGCAGTTTAGTCACCGCAGCACGGGCATCAGCAACTTTAATCAGTGTAGCACTGATTTCCTGTTTAGGCTCGAATCCGCTGTTCACCAGGACCACACTGCTCTGTGTGGTATAGAGATGATTTTCATATTTGTCATTGTACAGGAAGCTTATACATCCCGGTCTTCCTTCCTCAATCTTTGCAAAATCGTTCACTTTGACCTGTGGGTCACCTACAATCGTACCTGCTACGAGGTCCGCTATCATTTGTGCGCTGAATTCCATCATCAGTTATTCTAAGCCAGTTTTGCCAGTTCGCAAGCCATCTGCTGTTGCATTTCCTTTGACTTTTCTCTAGCGGCCGCTGCAAAATTCGCAGTGTTGTCCGCATAAATTATCGCACGGCTGTTGTTTACAATCAATCCACAGTCTTTGTTCATTCCGTACCTACACACCTCCTCAAGACTGCCCCCCTGTGCGCCAATACCGGGTACAAGCAAGAAGTTTTTCGGCACAATTTTACGAATTGCCTCGAATGCCTTACCCTGGGTAGCACCGATGACATACATCATTCTGCTGTCATCCGCCCACTCCTGACTCTTACGCAGAACTCGCTCGTACAATGGCATAACCTCGGTGTCAGGTCCCTGGCCTTCGGTGTCTCTCGTACGCAGGAGCTGGAAGTCGTGACTTCCCTTGTTACTTGTCAAAGCAAGCAGTATAACCCAATGTGTCTTGTCCTCCCTTCCCTCTGTCAGGAACGGCCTGACACTGTCTTCACCCATGTATGGAGCTACAGTTACGGCGTCCAGATTGTACTCGTCAAAAAAAGTCCGTGCGTACATGGCACTTGTGTTGCCTATGTCACCGCGCTTGGCATCCGCAATGATAAACTGGTCGGGATAATTCTGCTGGATATACCTTATCGTTTTCTCGAAAGCCATAATACCTTTCACTCCAAATGCTTCGTAGAAAGCCAAATTCGGCTTGTACGCAACACAGTAAGGTGCAGTTGCATCAATAATAGCCTTGTTAAAGGCAAATATCGGGTCTTCTTCTTTCAGCAGATGTTCTGGAATTTTCTTGATATCTGTGTCCAGTCCTACGCACAGGAAAGACTTTTTCGCAAAGATATTCCGGATAAGCTCTTCTTTTGTCATGGTATTTCTAAATTAAGTTATATACGGCTACAGTTCACTCTCCTTCATCCTCTCGGCATTCTCGGCAACAATCAGATGGTCAATGCAGTCCTGGATATCACCGTCCATGAAGGCAGGCAGGTTGTATATTGTGTAGCCTATGCGGTGGTCCGTTACACGCCCCTGAGGATAGTTGTAAGTTCGTATTTTGGCAGATCGGTCGCCTGTCGAGACCATCGTCTTGCGACGGCTTGCAATATCATCCAGATATTTCTGATGCTCCTTGTCGTAGATAAATGTGCGCAGTCGTGCCAGAGCACGCTCCTTGTTCTTAGGCTGGTCGCGTGTCTCGGTACACTCAACCAGGATTTCTTCATCCTCGTTGGTAAAGGGGTTGCGCCAGACGTATCGTGCCCTTACACCCGATTCAACCTTGTTCACATTCTGACCTCCGGCACCAGATGAACGGAAGGTGTCCCACTTGATGGCACCCTCGTTAATCTCCACGTCAAATTCCTCAGCCTCGGGCAAGACAGCAACTGTCGCTGCACTTGTATGCACACGACCCTGGGTCTCTGTCACTGGCACGCGCTGGACACGGTGTACGCCGCTTTCGTACTTCATGGTACCATAGACACCCTCACCGGTCACGGTACAGACTATTTCCTTGTATCCGCCCGAGGTGCCCTCGTTGTAGTTCGACACAGTCATTTTCCACCCCTTGCTCTCAAAGTATTTGCTGTACATGCGGAACAGGTCGCCGGCAAACAGGGCAGCCTCGTCACCGCCCGTACCACCGCGTATTTCCATGACAATGTTCTTGTCATCCTCGGGATCAGCCGGAACCAACAGCAGTTTTATCTCCTCCTCCAGTTCAGGGATGCGCCGTTCGCTTGCAGCCATTTCCTCGCGCAGCATAGCCTTCATCTCCGCATCCTCCTCGATGGCAATCATCTCCCTGGCATCCGCAATATTCTGCAGACACCCCATATATTCTTTGCGAGCCTCCATTATTCTGCCCAGATCTTTCCATTCCTTGGTAAGTTTTACGTACCTTTTCTGGTCAGCAATTACACTGGGGTCGGTTATCAGTGTTGATACCTCCTCAAACCTGCTTACAAGGCCGTCCAATTTCTCCAATATATCCATACGTCGATTGCTCCCTTGGTATTAGTAGTTGAATTCTCCGTACTCGCTCCTGATGGTCAGACTCTTTCTGCCTTCTTCGATGTGTCCCACAACCTGTGCCTCGATATCGAAACTCCTGCTGATTTCGATTATCTTTTCGGCATCCCCTGGAGCAACATAGATTTCCATCCTGTGACCCATGTTGAAGACCTTGTACATTTCGGACCATTCGGTTTTGCTCTCCTCCTGGATTGTGCGGAACAGCGGTGGAATAGGGAACATATTGTCCTTTATCACATGACAGTTGTCGCTAACGAAATGCAGCACCTTGGTCTGTGCACCACCGGTACAGTGAACCATGCCGTGGATTCTCGGGCGCATCTCGTCCAGAATCCTCTTGATTACCGGAGCATACGTGCGGGTTGGTGACAAAACCATTTTTCCTGCAGTTAGCGGACAATCCTCGATTTTGTCTTCCAAGTGCCTCGTACCGCTATACACCAGTTCACTGGGGACAGCATGGTCATAGCTTTCAGGATACTTTTCGGCCAGATATTTCGAGAACACGTCATGTCGTGCAGAGGTCAGTCCGTTACTGCCCATGCCACCGTTGTATTCCCTCTCGTATGAAGCCTGTCCTGTGCTCGACAGGCCTACGATAACATCTCCCGGACGGATATTGGCATTGTCAATCACGTCACTTCGCTTCATGCGGCAGGTTACTGTACTGTCCACGATTATCGTTCGTACCAGGTCGCCCACATCGGCTGTCTCACCTCCTGTGCCGTAAATGCCTATCCCCATTTTGCGCATCTCCTGCATCAGCTCGTCCGTGCCATTGATGATGGCCGAGATAACCTCGCCAGGAATCAGCATCTTGTTGCGTCCTATGGTGGACGAAACCAGGATGTTATCCACAGCACCCACGCACAGCAAGTCATCGGTATTCATTATCAGGGCATCCTGCGCAATTCCTTTCCATACGCTCAGGTCACCCGTTTCCTTCCAGTACATGTAGGCAAGCGAAGACTTGGTACCTGCACCGTCGGCATGCATGATGTTACAGTACTCGGGGTTGCCGCCCAGAATATCAGGGATTATCTTGCAGAAAGCCAAGGGGAAAATACCTTTGTCAATATTCTTGATGGCATTGTGTACATCTTCCTTGGCGGCCGACACACCACGCATCATGTAACGCTGATTGTCCATTCTTTTGTGTCTTTGTTTATTCGTGCACAAAGATACAAATAATAATTTACAAAGGCGAACGAATAGTTGACTATTATGGGAAATTAACTCAAATTCCAGTAATTCCATGCAGCCACAGCCTGCAGTTCCAGCATCTCGTAGCCGTTTTTAACAACAGCCCCCATGGCGGTTCCTCGTTTCAGGAACTCAGTTTCACTGGGATTATAGACCAAATCGTACAGAAGATGTCTCGGTGTCAGCGCATTGTATGGCAGTTCGGGGTATGTGTCCGTCTTTGGAAACATACCCAGCGGGGTGCAGTTTACAATGACGGTATATTCATCCATCAAATCTGCTGTCAGGTCACCGTATGTCAGGCTGTTTTCTCCTGTTGATCGGCTTACGGACATCCATTCTATTCCCAGTTTTGCCAGAGCGTAGTTAACGGCTTTCGAGGCTCCGCCAGTTCCCAAAACCAGAGCCTTTTTGTGATGCGGCTTCAGTAAAGGCTTGATGCTGTCACGAAAGCCGATGATGTCGCTGTTGAAACCCTTTAGTCTGAACCCCCTGCCATCTTTTGTGTTTTCAAGACAATCACGGTAGATTTTAATGACATTTACCGCACCTGTTTCACGTGCTTCGTCACTCATGTCGTCCAATAGTGGGATAATTGACTGCTTGTGAGGGATAGTGCAGTTAAGCCCTTCCAGTTCAGGATTGTTTCGCACGATGTCCAATACCATGCTGATATCCTGGATTTCAAAATTTACATATTCAGCATCAATGCCGTTCTCGGGGAAAAAACTTTCGTTAAAGAACCTGCTTGAAAACGAATGTGTCAAGGGATATCCGATAAGCCCGAATCTTCGCATACGGTCTGAGGCTTATTTTATGGTAATATGGAAACAGCTTTGCTTTACCTCGTGCTTGATATGGCAACGTCCCATCTCGCGCTGGTCGCGCAGAACCTCGCTCAGTATCCATTTCAGTGTGTCGTTCCTGACTTCACGCCTGGTTTCGCCAGGATTTGCGACAGTATGATACCTGTTGTAGCAAATGTCAAACGTAGTACCGTGTCTATGACATGACTGCTCGCTCGCATTCGGGTTCTTCTTTCTCAGGTTGGCAACATCGTGCTCGGTTCGCAATACACTGGTTACAATGATTTTGTGCAGAGGTATGCCTTTTACATACAGGCTGTCCAGAAAATTGTGCGCTATGTCGTTCAGCAATTCTGCTGCACGCGGAATCAAATACGGGATGCTGCTGCTCATGGCCCTGTCGATGCTGTAGTACGGACTCATGCCAACATACACCAATTCCTTCTTCCTGTGTTCGGCCTCATTGCGGTCTTTTACTGGAGAAACTCCCCATTTCATCGCACTTTCTATCTGTATTTCCTGTAGGTCGGGAAAACATTCGTCATACGATGAAACCGAGTAAATTGGATGTGGAATGGTGGATGATTTTGATGGCTTTGCAACCTGTGTCACTGTCGTATCGTTAACCACAGCACTATGCTGCTCGCTATCGTGTCGCACAGGTCCTCGTACAGCCTTTATGACCAAAAGGACACATACTGTGACGCAAAACAGACCTATATAAATGTTTTTCTTTAGCCGTCTCATAATTTTACGACACAAAGTTAAGCCAAATTGATTGAAATTCCAAAATATTCTTTAACTTTGTGTGCAAATCAATAAAAAATGATAGAAAAGCACATAGTCTTGGAGGATGTTGACCCCGTAGTATTTTATGGCGTAGGTAATGTCAATATCCAAATTGTCAAGGCGCTGTATCCCAAGTTGCGCATCGTTGCCCGTGGAAATGTGCTCCATGTAATCGGAGACGAACTGGAGATGTGTGCACTGGAGGAAAATATTCTCAAACTGCAGGCACATTGCCTTAAATATAACAGTTTAACCGAGGAGGACGTCCTTCATGTCCTGCGTGGCGAAAAGGCACGTCAGGACGGCGTTGAAGGCGTTGTGGTGTATAGTGTGACGGGCAAGCCTATTGCAGCTCGCAGTGGCAACCAGCAGTTGCTTGTACAAGCTTTTCAGGAAAACGATATGATTTTTGCCACGGGCCCTGCCGGAAGCGGCAAGACCTATATGAGCATAGCTTTGGCCGTCAGGGCTCTTAAAAATAAGCAGATACGCAAGATAATCCTTTCGCGTCCAGCTGTCGAGGCAGGAGAAAAACTTGGATTTCTGCCCGGTGACATGAAAGACAAGATTGATCCCTACCTGCAACCCCTCTACGATGCCCTCGAGGATATGATTCCTGCACAGAAACTGCAGGAAATGACAGAGCAGAAGATAATTCAGATTGCTCCGCTTGCATTTATGCGAGGCCGCACACTGAACGATGCCGTAGTTATCCTGGACGAGGCCCAAAACACCACAATACAGCAGATTAAGATGTTTCTTACCCGTATGGGAATGAATACCAAGATGATAATCACCGGTGATACCACCCAGTTAGACCTTCCACGCGGTGTCAGGAGCGGTCTGACCCACGCATGTCAGATACTCAAGGATGTTCAGGGCATATCCTTCATCCGTATGACCGAGCAGGATATCGTCCGCCACCGGCTTGTTACCCGAATTGTAAAAGCATATAACAAATACGAGACAGATGAAAGCACTGACAAAAACTGACCTCAACCTGCCCGGACAGGTAAGCGTTTATCACGGCAAGGTACGTGATGTGTACAATATCAATGACGATATCCTGGTAATGGTCGCGACTGACAGAATTTCGGCATTTGACGTAATCCTTCCCAAGGGCATACCTTTCAAGGGGCAGTGTCTCAACCAGCTGGCAGCCGGTTTCCTGGATGCAACTGCAGATATCGTGCCCAACTGGAAACTTGCCACTCCCGACCCGATGGTCACAATTGGCCTCAAGGCTGATGGCTTCCGTGTAGAGATGATTATCCGAGGCTATCTCACAGGCTCTGCATGGCGCGAGTACAAGAACGGTTGTCGCGAACTGTGTGGAGTAAAATTGCCCGATGGAATGCGTGAGAACCAGCGTTTCCCCGAGCCTATCATAACTCCAACCACCAAGGCCGAGGAAGGACACGACGAGAATATCTCAGCCGATGAGATCATTGCTCAGGGCATTGTAAGCAAGGAGGACTGGGAAACGATGTGCCGCTATACCAAGGCCCTCTTCCAGCGCGGTACCGAAATCGCAGCCGGCAAGGGACTTATACTCGTTGACACCAAGTACGAGTTTGGCAAGCGTGACGGTAAGGTAATCCTTATTGACGAGATTCACACCCCAGATTCTTCACGCTATTTCTATGCTCAGGACTACGATGAGAAATTCCGCAAGGGCGAACCGCAGAAGCAGCTCTCCAAGGAGTTTGTCCGCCAGTGGCTTATCGATCATGACTTTATGAATCGCCCAGGCGATGTGATGCCCGAGATTACTGACGAATATGCGCAAAGCGTCAGTGACTGCTATATCAGGCTATACGAACACATCACCGGTACAACCTTCCAACCTGCCGATGACGAAGGCGACATAGCAAAACGCATTGAGAAAAACGTAACACAGTGGCTGAACGCCAACAGATAACGGTGAAATACGGTCAAGAGAAAATCAATCCATACAGCCAGGGCTGCGAGAAAAAGGAGCAGGTCAGGGCTATGTTCGATGGCATAGCTCCCACATACGACTTGCTGAACCACCTTCTCAGTTTTGGCATTGACCG
>OCVV011322241.1_pt1 | contig 10243 bp, 6 predicted proteins | sample 1539721 | NCBI WGS metagenome assembly OCVV01 (sample SAMN02144230, study PRJEB22623) | gut metagenome | biome: sheep rumen | host: Ovis aries | place: New Zealand
TTTCTCTCGGTTCCTTCGGCCTTGTCCATCCCTCCCTCCGCCTCAATACCCCTCCCTACGGGGGAGGGGATAGGGGTGGGGCTTCTCCCTTTGGGAGCAGGGCCAGGGTTGGGGCTTCTATCTTCGCCGACTTCTTTCATGCCGACAACGACTATCCCTTCACGCTACACAATGTCTCCCTCACCACCCGCGAACGCCGCACGAACAGTCGTATGAACAGCGGACGTGCCGAACTCAACTTCAACTGGCAACCGAACATCCACAATGCGCTCTCGGCGAAGGCCTACTACTACAACAACCACCGCCGTCTGCCGGGCATCGTCCACTACTACACCAACGAAAACCATGAGCGCCTTGTCGACCAGAATGCTTTCGCCCAGCTCTCCCTGCGTTCACAACTCTCCAGTCAGTGGGCCCTGCTTGCTCATGCCAAATACAACTGGTCGGCCACCGACTATCAGAACCGCACCCCGGGCAGCGGTCTTGCCGATGCCTGCTACTGGCAACGCGAGGCCTATGCCTCCGCCTCTGTCCTCTATACGCTCCTGCGTTGGCTCTCCCTCGACTATGCTGCCGACCTGCAGTATAACTCTCTCAACAGTACCCTCACCACCTTCGCCAGCCATCCTCACCGCACCCTCTTTCTGCAGTGCCTGGCTGCCAAGGCTCAGTGGTCCCGCCTCACCCTCGTTGCCCGCGCGCTCCATCATTACTCTGTTCACCCTTCCCTTCAGGGAGGGGATGGGGGTAGGCTTTCTCCCTCCCTCAGCCTCTCCTATCAGTTGTTGCCCCGCGAGCAACTCTTCCTCCGTCTCATGGCCAAGCGCATCTTCCGTCTCCCCACCTTCAACGAACTCTACTTCTACCATATCGGCACTGCCGACCTGAAGCCGGAATATGCCACCCAGTTCAACCTTGGCCTCACCTGGCACACTCCCCTCCCTGCAGGGGAGGGGTCGGGGGTGGGGCTTCCCCTCCCTGCAGGGGAGGGGCCGGGGGTGGGGCTCTCCCTCGATTTCTATGCCAATCGCGTCACCGATAAAATCGTCGCCGTGCCGTTCAACATGTTCGTCTGGCGCATCATGAACATCGACCGTGCTACCATTCTCGGTGCCGATGTCGTGGCCAATGCCTCCGTTCCGCTCGGTCGCCGACAGCTACTCAGCCTGAACGCCAACTATAGCTGGCAGCGCGCCATGAACAGCACCGTGAAGGCATCGCCCACCTATCACAACCAGTTGCCCTATACCCCCATCCACACCTACTGCGCAACCCTCACTTGGGAGAATCCCTGGCTCAACGTCGCAGCCACCCTCAACGGCCAGTCTGCCCGCTGGACTACCGTCGACCATGCCGACGGCACCCGACTCTCTCCCTTCGCCACCACCGACCTCTCCCTCTGGCGCACCTTTACTTTGCGCATAGGCCGTGGTGGGTCTTCCCTCCCTACTGGGGAGGGTCGGGGTGGGGCTGTCACGCTCCGCCTCACCCTCCAGAACATCCTCGACCGCCAGTACGCCCTCGTCGCCCACTATCCCATGCCCGGCCGCTCCCTCCGCCTCCAACTCCTCGTCCCCCTCTAGAAAATCGAGAAACCCCAGAACTCCCTAGCCCCCTTAGAGAATCCTAGTCCTCCCTAGAAAACCCTAGGATCCCCTAGAAAACCCTAGGACCCCTAGAAAACCCTAGCCCCCTCCCCAAGAAAATTCCAAAAAACTCTCAATAACAAAAAAACAACAAAGCAATGAAAAAAATCACAAAGCTTCTTGCCTGCCTCCTTGCAGGCGCCCTCGTCCTCACCGCATGCGATGACGACGAGTCACAGATTGCCTACCAGGACGTGACCGTGGCCGACGGCCTCTTTGTCCTCAACGAAGGCAGTTTCTACAGCCAAATCAGCGGGTCGCTCGACTACATCGACTTCTCCACAAACAGCATCACCACCAATGCCTTCCAGGCGGCCAACGGACGAGCCCTCGGCGGTACGCCCAACAACGCTCTTCTCTGCGGTTCCAAGCTCTACATTGCCACGCAGGAAGAGAACCGCGTTGAGGTGGTCGATGCCAAGACCCTCAAGGCACTCTCGCCCGTCAGCGTCACCGCTCCCCGAGAGCTCTGCACCGATGGCGAGGCGGTCTTTGTCTCGTCCTACACCGGAGAAGTCTCCCGCATCGACACTCTCTCGCTCCGTGTCACGGCGAAGTCGCCCGTGGTAGGCACAAACCTCGAAGGCATCGCCTGTCGTCAGGGTTACGTCTACGTCTGCAATGCTTGGAACAGCGACTACACCTACAACACCAACCTCGTGAAGCTCTCTGCCCAGACCCTGCAGAAGTTGAAGGACATCACCGTTGCCGCCAACCCCAACCAGCTCATTGCCTCGGGCGACGACCTCTACCTCGCCTCGTGGGGCAACTATGCCGATGTGCCGGCCACCATCCAGCACATCTCACTCTCCGACCAAGTCACCACGCTCGCCCATGCCACCCACATGGCACTCGGCAACGGAAAGCTCTATCTCGTGGGCTCCTCCTATGATGACCAGTGGAGAGAGGTGAACACCTACACCGTCTACGACCTGGCCTCTGCCACTGAGACCACCTTCACGCGCGGGCTCGACATTGTATCACCCGTCACCATCGGAGTCGACCCCGTGTCTGGCGACGTCTTCATCAGTTCCCGTTCCATGGATGCCAACACCGGTGCTGCCAGCTACACCGCCAACGGCTACGTCCTCCGCTACCGTCCCGATGGCACCCTCGTCACTCGCTACGACTGCGGTGTCAGCCCAGCCACCCTCGTCTTTGTAAGCCATACCGAGCGCAAACCAGTCCTTTAATTTAGGAGATAATATAGCTGTTGGCACAAAGCGTAGGTACGTGAGAGGGTGTGTCTTTTCACCCATCATTCCATTTTGTTCACCTTCAGCAAAAATTACACAAAAAAACGGGAGCGCAAGCCTTACGCCTGCGCTCCCGCCTTCTTTATTGTTTCGTAACAGTAACTCACGTAACCTTATAACTTCATCGGAATAATCCTCTGCTACTTACTTTGTTACTCTGTTACTTTGTTACTCTGCACTAGTCCTCCCAGACACTGTGGCCGCCGAAATCTTTGGCACGGGGGTCTTCATCGTCATTATCATCCTCGATAGGTAGGTCTGGTTGATTTGTAGAAGCCCCCATAAGAGCATTTTCAATAATCACTTTCTTTTGCCTTACCGAAGGAACTATATATGTTATTTTCTTCATTTTGTTTTCCTTTCTTTACTTCTTTAAAATTTTCTTTCCATTAACGATGTAGATACCCTTCTGAGCCTTGTTCACCTTTTGGCCTTGCAGATTGTAGATGCCATCGCTCATTGCATTCATGATTTCAATGGCTTCGATAGCGTCTACTTCATTACCATTGATGTTCACGCTTATCTTGGCATTCGCAGCCTCTTCCTCGGAGAGTTCTACGCGAAGGAATGCACGGAATGCCTTAATTGCCTTGGCTTTAGTAGCTTTCTTCAATGCTTTTTCGCCAACAGTAAGGTCACCAGCCTTAATGAAATTATCTTCGGCAGTCTTGGCGATATAGGTACCAACAAATGTGTAAGCACTGTTAGTCGCATCTGTAACTTCCAGGTTTTCTGCAGGTTCAATAATCTTACCAGTGAACTGCATGACATTTCCATCAGCAGCCTTCTTGATGAGGTACGGAGTATTGGCGGTGAGGTCGCCTTCAACATCATTAAAGTTGATAGTGTAGTCATTATCACCATTCTTTGTAGTTCCTCCGTAAGCCAGCACACGCTCACCATCCTTGGTGTTGTCGATACCCAGTTCATCCTGAGTAACATCGAACGGCAGAACAAGTGAGTTCCAACCCAAAAGGAGCTGACGATTGTATGTCACGTTAGCATAGGTCTCAGCAGGAGCCTCTGTAGCTTCGTCAAGGAGTTCAACTTCCTCTGCAACAGCGCGGAAGATGCTGACATTAGTCATCCAAGTGTTACCGTTATTAGTAAGTGTCAGCACATAGTTGCCAGCTGCTCCAGTGGTGAAGTAGACGGTTGCGTTCTTCCATTCAGTGGTAGAACCGTTGCCCTCAAACACCTTATTGCTCAGACCATCTTCGCCATTCAGCACGGAAACAGTAACGCCATTGTTAGAGTTGTTCTCATGAGAACGGTATGCGAAGTTCAGCACATAAGCAGTGTTTTCTTTCAACGGCATGGTGTAAACACCATTTTCGCCATACTTCAGCGAACCAGGCTGGTTGTAGTATGCAGTAGCGTAGTCGCCAGCAATGTTAGATTGCATCTGTCCCCATGCATTGGTGCGGTTCCAGCCTTCAGGATAGTTGGCTCCTTCCTGAACAGTTGCGAACATGCCGTTGTGTACAGCATTGACTTCCTCTGTGTTGGCAGTCCAAGTGGCAGCTGTGAGAGCAGCTGTTACGTTGTTGACCAACTCCTTGGTGTTGCCATCCTCGGCTTCGGGATTGATAGCCTTAGCAGCGGCGAGAGCCTGCAGGGCAGCAACATTGTTGTAGGGAGCATACTCATTAGCATCGAAGCCAAGAGTCTTTTCTTCTGCTGCAGTGATGGCAGCAGCAAGAGCAGCATAGTCATCGGCATCAGCCATGGGAACCTCGATAGCTTCGAGCTGTACGAGGCGGAAGTTGGAGATGGAGAACCACTCGTGAAGAGTGTTGGAAGATGCGGTCACGAGAATCTCGGCAGGATTGCCATCGGTCTCGAACTCAACAGAAGCATCGCCCCAACCACGGTCGAAGACGTTGCCTGTGCTACCTATATGGGGAAGGTCAACAGATGCTTCACCAACTGCCATCGTGAAGGTGACACCTACAGCCGCACGAGCTTTTGCGGTCAGCAGATACTTACCAGCGGGAACATTGACGGTCTGCTTCATGGTTGTAGTCCAAGAGCTGGCATTCCAGTTGCCACCATCAAAGTAAGAGTGTGTGTTCGTGCCATCGGCATCAGTCCAAGACTCGTTGCTTGCAGGATTGTTCTTGTTGCCAGTCCATGTCCAACCATCGTTGTTGGTTGGATCGGTTGCGTTAGCAATCTTAGCAGTCATGTTAACAGCATCCTCAACACCCTCGGCAAGAGCGTGGCTCTCGTAGTAGGCGCGAAGAGCGGTGATGATGGCAGCAGTCTTCGTGTCGGCATCAGTAGCACTGGTGGCAGTTGCGGTCTTAGCATCGTTCAGTGCAGTCTTTTTATCGTTGCTGGCATATTTCAGCTCAGGAGTCTCGATAGCTTGGGCTGCTACAAATGCATCGTAGTTGGTCTTCGCATTCGTAAAGGCTGCCGTTGCTTCCTGAAGAGCTTGCGTAGCTGCTCCGTATTCCTCGGCTGTAGTGGGCTCTGCCTTTGCAATTTCTTCAAGCAGAGCGGCCTTTTCTGCACCTGTCACATTTACATATGCTGCATCATCACGTGCAGCTTCAGCTGCGGCTTTTGCAGCTAACCATGCGTCACGAGCGCCAGCAGTTACAGTATAATATGTCAGACGGAAGTTGTCAACTTTGTACCAGTTTGTGGACTTAGCTCCAATCTCAAGCGAACCATCAGCTGCAACGTATGTTTTAGGAGTAGTCCCATCGACGAACTGGCCTTTGCCATCTGCAGACACTTCTTGTTCTACTTGTGCACTTCCAGCAAACAGGGTAACTTTATTGCCTGCGTCAGAAGCAACAGATGCTGTTATTGTGTAGTACCCCTCAGGAAGTCCCGTGAGAGTCTGCTTAACATATTTCTCAGCAGTGCCACCCCATGTATTAAATAGGTAGTCGCCGTCTACGCCATTCGTAGTATACGTTCCATTACTGTTGGGTTTTACACCTGTATCGTTTGCGTTATTGGCAGTCCAAGGTGACAACTGACCAGTTTCAAAAGAAGGATTAACAACAAATAAATCTGTTGTTGTTGTTACAGCTCCATCAGTTTCTGTAAGGGCCGTGATAACAGCAGCCTTCAGCGTCTCAATAGCTGTTGCCAATTCAGTCTCTGTCGTTGCATTGTTCTTGGTCTCCTGTGCAGTTGCAATAGCTTGGGTAAGATCAGAGTTCTGCAATTCTGTATTGTAACTTGTTGCTTTTTCTATTTCGGCCTGCAGAGCATCCTTAGCTGCCTGAAGAGGATCTGTCCACGTGATAGTAACGTCATCATAGAATACTGCAGGTGATCCACTTCCTGATTGATTTAGTCCAGTAAGACCTATTTGTATTTTACCCTTGGTTGATTCTGTTAGAGTGAAAGTGACAGTCTCGGTAGTCCATGTTGATGCGTTGAATGTTGTGCTGGAAACAAGGTAAGAATTACCAGAAGTTACAAAACCAAATTGGGAAGAATTACTGCCGTAATTGTTGGTTGATGATGTTAGATAGTGGTCAACTGTAAGGGTATAGACGCCTGCCGGCAAGGTAATCTCACCGCTTTGGATTTTGACATTATCACCCCATCCTGCTATAATACCGAGGGTATTGCCAGAAACTGTCGTTCCATCTTTCTTGGTGCTTGGAGTGCTGGAACCGCCCACTTTCGCTCCGCCGTAGGTAGTCACGGCAATCGTAGTGTAACCTCCTGTATTGGCATTAGTCCACCCACCAGAGCTATAGTCTTTGATTGTTTTTGCAGCCACATCAGAAGTTTCTGCTGTGCAATTGTCAAATCCTGCATTCGTGATGTACTGATCAGTTACATCCGTTTGCGCTTGCAGATTGCCCACCCCTGTGAATAGGGCGAGTAATGCCAATAGTAATTTTTGTTTCATTTTGTTTTGTTTAAGTTGTTTGATATTAATGAATTTGTTTAAATGTTTTCAGTTACCAGGCCCCCATGGAGATGGATTTTTGGGGGAGTGATTGCAAAATCGGGGCAAAGGTACACATAAATCTGCTATCTTTACGCATGCGCGCGAACAAATTTTAAATTTTTAGCAAAGATTAATATCTCAACGGCTGCCAGTGCTGATGGTTTGGAGGCGGGCGTTAGCTTCTGGTTTCTGGAGCCTCACACAGATATAAAAGCTCACACAGATCTTTACCATCTAAACAGATATGGCTGCTACGCAGCAGTTCAAGGTTTAAAGTGTAAGGTCCTTTGGCCATTCAAAGACTCAATTAATTTCTTTATGATGATTTCATTTTGCTTGCAAAAAGGAACTATATTCAAGAATAAAGGTTTTGTTTTATTGAAACAATAGTGAAAGGCTGCTTTCCATATTTTTCCATAAATCAAACCATATCATCATAAGAAAAAATAGATCTGTGAGATCCGTTAGATCCGTGTGACAAAAAAACTAAAAGCGCACACAGATCTTTATCATCTAAACAGAAGTATCAGTTCTAAGAGTCACGTTCTTTCTCCGCTATGCTATGCGCATGAACTTGTTCGCAGTGCCCTGAAGGGGGTAGCACCTTTAAACTCTTGGGGGATAATGCTTTTGCCCCTGCAGGGCGCCGTTCCCTGTTGCCCTTTCCCCAGGGCGCTGCCCTGGGCTAGTTGATGCTGCCCCTTCGAGGCGTTTGTCTGCCCGCTCGTCCTCACTCGCCTTCCCCGCCGCCCCGCGGCCTTACACGCGCCGAACGTCGCTTTACACGCGCTTCGCGCCTTACACGAGCCAGAGGCTCCTTACACGCAGCCACCGGCTGCCTTACACGCGACGAACGTCGCCTTACACGCGACGAACGTCGCTTTACCCGCGACGAACGTCGCCTTACACGAGCCGAAGGCTCCTTACACGCCGCCCGCGGCGGCCTTATTCCGTCGAGTAGTCCGTGACTATCTTGCGGTAGAGGCTATAGGTACGGGTACGGGAGATGAAGCCCTGCAGGGCGCCTTCAACATCGACAACTGGGATGTTGCTGGCATCGGTGTCCTCGAACTTCCGCATGACGTCTGCCATCGGATCGCCGGGAGTGACGGTCGTGGCGACGGGCGTCATGACGTTGCTCACGGTGAAGCGACTGTATAGTTCCGTGCGGAACATGACGTGGCGCATCCGGGTGACGTCGACCTCACCCAGCAAGTGGTTGGCGGTGTCGACGACGGGAATGAAATTGGTGCGGCTCTGGCTGATGACGTGGATGAGACGGCCGAGCGGCATGTCGGGACTGACGGCGGTATACTCGCGTTCGATAATGCTGTCGAGGCTCATGAGCGTGAGCACGGAGTGGTCGATGTGGTGGGTGAGCAGCTTCCCTTCGCGTGCCAGTCGGATGGCGTAGATGCTATGGGGCTCGAACAGACTGATAGTGATGACGGCCACGACGCTCACGATGATCAGGGGGATGAAGAGCTGGTAGCCGCCTGTGATCTCGGCAATGAGGAAGATGCCGGTGAGAGGAGCATGCATCACACCCGCCATCACGCCCGCCATACCGAGCAAGGTGAAGTTCTTCTCGGGGATGATGGGGCCGACAGCCTGCAGGTTCCACAGTCGGGCGAAGAGGAATCCGCTGAAGCCACCGATGAACAGCGAGGGCGCGAATGTTCCACCGACACCGCCGCCGCCGTTGGTGGCTGAGGTGGCGACCGCCTTGGTGAGGATGACGAGTGCGATGTACCAGAGCAGCATCTGGCCGTTGCCATAGAACAGCGAGTTGTTCAGCATCTGGTTCCAGTCGGCCTCGCTCTCGCCGTTGAGCAGGATGTTCAGCGCCCCGTAGCCTTCACCGTAGAGGGCCGGGAAGAGGAATATGAGCAGGCTGAGCAGGATGCCGCCGAGGGCCAGTCGCGCATAGCGGTTGTCCTTCAGTCTACTGAAGACACCTTCGCAGGCCGCCATGGTACGGATGAAGTAGAGACTGACGAGGCCGCAGAAGAGTCCGAGCAGGATGCAGGCCGGTACGCGCTCCAGTTGCCAGGCACTGTCGAGGTGGAAGGTGAACAGGGCGTTGCTGCCCACGAACAGATAGGTGAAGCAGGTGGCAGTGACGCTGGCGGTGAGGATGGGCAGCAGGGATGCCATCGACAAATCTACCATGAGCACCTCGAAGGTGAAGACCAGTCCTGCCATCGGAGCCTTGAAGATTCCGGCGATGGCAGCGGCAGCACCGCATCCTACGAGGAGCATGAGTTTCTTGTTGTCCAGGTGGAAGCGCTGTCCGAGGTTCGAGCCGATGGCAGAGCCTGTGAGCACGATGGGTGCCTCGGCACCTACCGATCCACCGAAGCCGATGGTTATGGCAGAGGCAATGACGCTGGACCAGCAGTTATGCCCTTTTAGTCGCGACCGCTTGGCCGAGATGGCATATAGAATACGCGTGATGCCATGCGAGATATTGTCCTTGACCACATAGCGCACGAAGAGCATCGTCAGCCAGATGCCCACGACGGGAAAGACGAGATAGAGCCAGTTGTGTGAGGTGGCATCGAAGCGCGATGTCAGCAGGTGTTGTATGAGACTGATAAGCCGATGCAGTACGTAGGCGGCCACTGACGCAAAGAGGCCGACTATCAGTCCGAGCATTATCATCAGCTGCTTCTCCGGCAGCCGCTCGGCCCATTTCATTATATTTGTTATCACAAATCTAATATGTTTAAAGCCCTTCGGGCGTGTAAGGAGCCTTTGGCTCGTGTAAGGCCCTTCGGGCGTGTAAGGAGCCTTCGGCTCGTTAATGCTACTGTCGTCGAGTGTGAGGCAGCAGAGCTGCTTGTAAACTTATGATTGATATTTACTACCGGGATTACCGGCGTTTTTAATATTTTGTGCTAAATAATAAATTTTTCGTCCTAATCCTAACGTTTCTTCGTAAAGATGCTGGAATGTGGTATCGTCGATATAACCTACATCATTTGCTCGGAGTAATTGGCTGCGCACCTCCCCGCAAGAACCTTTTGCTATGAAAAGAAAGTTAACAAACTCCTTATTTCCATTCCTCTCAAAGCCTTCTGCTATGTTATCCATGATGGATCCAACAGCTGCCCTTATCTGTTGAGTGAACCGAAAATCACTTTTGAAGGGCTCAATATTCGTAATTCTATATATCTCTTTAGACAATAATCGAGCAATCTGGAATATTTCCAAGTCCTCAAATCGTCGTACATTTTCCATATAATAATAAAGTTTTAACAATTATCCTATGTAATATGCCACGCCCGCAGGGCCTTACCCGCAGCTTTGCTGCCTTACCCGCAGCTTTGCTGCCTTACCCGCAGCTTTGCTGCCTTACCCGCAGCTTTGCTGCCTTACCCGCGCCATCGGCGCCTTACACGCCCGCAGGG
>OCVV011058498.1_pt1 | contig 10242 bp, 18 predicted proteins | sample 1539721 | NCBI WGS metagenome assembly OCVV01 (sample SAMN02144230, study PRJEB22623) | gut metagenome | biome: sheep rumen | host: Ovis aries | place: New Zealand
TTGTTGCTTATTTATTGTCCTAAACCTGCGAGCATTTTTGTAAAGAAAAAGAATATAAATAAAATTGAATGTATATATTACACTCGTAAATATCGTGGAGTAATTGAAGAAAACAATTATGACCTATTATTTGACAATTTAAATAAATCTTTTATCTATACAAGATTAGCGAGTCTTAAACAAATGTCCGCAGATAGAATAATTATTTACTATAACGATGGCTCAAGTTCAATTATAAGCAGTACTCATGTTGGAACTAATAAATTAACTATTTATAAAAACACTTTTGATTTTTCTATAGTAGAATCATTAATAAGTGAAAAAACACCATTAGATTAATATATACATATATAACAAAAAAGGGAACTCGCCGAGTTCTCTTTTATATAACTGTTGACAGTTATAGTTATAAATGATATATTAGAGTTGGAGGTTTTTATAATGTTATCAGATATTATCTCTAGTCTAAATATGAGCGTATATAAGTTCGCAAAAGAAGTAGATTTGCCTTACTCAACAGTAAATGAGATTGTATTAAATAAAAAGAATATAATGGAATGTAATGTGAAAACTCTCAAGCACATATCATCATATTTAAAAATAAGTGTAGATGAATTATTGAATATTTTAAACGATAGTAATAATATACAAAATACATGGCACGACAACAAAGAAAAGATATTTAATTTTCCTATTGTATGTGATAGTAAAGAATATGACGCAAAAAGGATATATCCATTAAAACAAAAAATAGTAAAAGAAATATATGAGTCTTTGTCTAAAAGGAAAGAAATAAAAAAAGTAATACTTTTTGGAAGCTCATTAAATATTACTTGTACAAAAGATAGTGATTTGGATTTAGCTATAGAGTTATTTGATACAACATTAGAAAATAAGAATATAATATCAGAAATTATTCAGAATATAACGAATTATAATTCTGATATAATCTGGTTAGATACCCTTGATAAAGAATCTACAATTTATAATAGAATTATGAAAGGACTACTACTTTATGAGCAAGTTACTAGCGAGAGCGAAAGTTAAAAGAAGAAATGCTGAATTTGATTATTATCACCTAGCTGAAGATGATGCGTTTGTAGATGATTGTTGTTTCAATCTTCAACAATCAATTGAACTAGCATTAAAATATTTAGTTGAACTAAATGGTGAAAATTATATAGAAAACCATGATATTAGAGCTCAAATAAACAAGCTTAAACAGATTGGAGCTTATATTCCTTGTGAAAAAGAATTGAGATTATATGCTTCATTAATAAACTCATGGGAAGTAGAATCTAGATATAATGATAGTTTTGTCGCAATTAAAGATGATATAGATGAGATAAAAGTAATTGCTGATAAGGTAATAGAATATTGTTCTTCTTTAGTAAAAGAAGTATAAAAAAATGCACAGTCTGAAGTGCATTTTTTAATACTCTAATAGCTTTTTCTTAAATTGAACAAATTCTTTAAATCTTGGTAATGTGAAATTTATTTCTCCACGTGATGATGAATCTATTAATCCAGCTTTTTCTAAAGCCTTTTTATATACTTGGATACTTGAGTTAGATAACTTAGAACCTATAATAATATCACTAATCTTATTAGAAATTGAAGCAGATAATAGTATACTTTTTTCATTATTTGATAAAGATTCCCAAATCAATGAATAAGAATTATCTTCAAGAAGAATATCATATTTCGTTAAAACATCATTATCTATTTCATTATTATTGTTATAAACTATGCTTCCAAGCAATTGATATCCATATGCATATCCGCATGTTAATTTAGCCATTTTAATGCATTTTTCTTCATCAATATTTAATATCTTATGATATTCATAAGCAATGGATCTAATACTTAATGGTTTTAATTGGATTTTTGGTGTTCTTGCTAAAAAAGTTAAATTGTCTACTCTTTCCAACTTATATATATTTTCATATAATCCTGTCATTAAAAGAAAAACATTATATCCATCACGAATTAACTGTTGATAAGTTGGAGCGAACTGTTTCATATATTGGTTGCTCGAAACATCATCAATCATAATAAGTAACTTTATATCTTTTTTCTTTAAATATGTCATTATTTTATCTAATAATGCATAAATATTACTTATTGGTTCTGAACCGCTTATATTGATTCCGAATCCATTAAAAGAAAAATTAAATTCTGTTTTCAAGAATAAGTTTTTTATTTTACCTTTTTCATATACTAATGCAGCTATTTGCTCAAGTATATTATCGTTTGGATTAATGTCTATACATAACCAATTTGGGATATTTTCGTAATACTTTTTAATTTGAGAAAGAAGTACTGTTTTTCCTGAACCTCTTGGACCAGTGATTGTAAAGACTTTTGTTTCTGGATTTTGGCTATTAAATGTGTTTCTAATAAGAACATGTTCATTAGTTCTTAATATTACATTACTAGGTTCTTCTCCAAAACTAATATTAAATGGATTGTTCATAATATCACCTCCATTACTATGATATAATAATTTTTTGTCATTGTAAATATTTTTTGTCATTCATATTATTTGTTTGTCATTTCAATATTTTTTTGTCATTGTAAATATTTTTTGTCATTTTTTTGATCTAATTAAACTTATTATAAAAAGAATTAACTTATTCTATACGCATAATAGTGCGCAAAAATGAATGATTTGAACATTTAAAAACTGATTCATAGCTAATAACAATAATAATTAAGTAAAATAAAACACTATTATATACTAGTATATAATTATATTGAAAAATCGCTAAAAAAATATGTTGACTTTATATAAATACTTATATATAATATAAAAAGCGTGTCTATGCGTGCACGTATTAATGGGATGTTGCTGCTACACTAGATGGTGTTGTCATAGTTAGCAGGGAACTCCGATTAATTATTGAAGAATAAATCGAAAGGAGCAACACAAATGGTAGCAAAAAAAGCAATCAGAATCAAATTGAAATCCTATGACGCTAAGTTATTGGATCAATCTGCAAAGCGTATCGCTGAAGCAGCAAGAAGAACTGGTGCGAAAGTATCAGGTCCAATCCCACTACCTACTGACAGAGAAATCTTTACAGTCTTAAGATCTCCTCATGTTAACAAGGATTCAAGGGAACAATTCGAAAGAAAGACACACAAGAGATTAATTGAAATCAATCGTCCAACTAATGCAACAATCGATGCATTAAGCAGATTAGATCTTCCTTCTGGTGTGGACATCCAACTCAAATAGGTGAATGAATATGAAAAATGCATTACTCGTTAGAAAAGTTGGAATGACTCAAATATTCGATGAAAAAGGCTTATTAGTACCTGTAACTGTACTAGAAGCAAATGGTGGAAACACTGTATTACAAATTAAGACTGTTGAAAAAGACGGATATTCTGCTTATCAATTAGGCTTCGAAGATAAGAGAGAATCAATCTGTTCTAAAGCTTTGGTAGCTCACTGCAAGAAAGCTAATACAGCTCCAAAGAGATGCATCTCAGAAGTGAGATCAGATGACATTACATTAAATGTTGGTGATGTTGTTAATGTTGATATGTTCAAAGCAGGCGACTACGTTGACGTAACAGGAACTGCAATCGGTAAAGGATATGCTGGTCCAATCAAATTAAACAACCAACATCGTGGACCAATGGGACATGGTTCTAAATACCATAGAGGAGTTGGTTCAATGGGCGCAATTGCTCCAAACCGTGTATACAAAGGTAAGAGAATGCCTTCACATATGGGTAACTGGACAAGAACCGTTCAAAACTTAACAGTAGTTGAAGTTATCGCAGAAAAGAACTTAATTCTTGTTAAGGGAAACGTACCTGGACCTAAGAAAGGTTTAGTATTCGTTAAATCTTCTTTAAAGAAGTCAGCGTAAGGAGAGTAAAGTATGGCTAATATCAATGTATTAAATATGCAGGGTGAAGTTGTATCTACACTCGAATTAAACGATAAGGTTTTCGCTCAAGCTTGGAACGATCAAGTAATCGTTGATGTAGTTAAAGCTCAAAGAGCAGCTATGAGACAAGGCTCTAGTCAAACTAAGAACCGTGCAGCTGTATCTGGTGGAGGAAAGAAACCTTATAGACAAAAAGGTACAGGACATGCTCGTCAAGGTACAATTCGTGCTCCTCAATATAGAGGCGGTGGACATGTATTTGAATTACATCCAAGAGATTATAGTTTCTCAGTAAACAAAAAAGTTAGAAGACAAGCATTAAGAATTGCTTTATCTGATAAACTTGCAAACAACAAATTAATCGTTTTAAACGAATTAACTTGTGAAGCACCTAAAACTAAAACTGTTGTTGATATGTTAAACGCAGTTAAAGCTGAAGGTAAGACATTAATTCTCGTTAATGAAATTAATGAAAACACTGAATTATCTGTAAGAAATATCTATACTGCAGCAGCATGCTTAGTTGATCATGCATCAGTATATGACATTCTAAACGCTAAAACATTAGTTGCTACAGAAGCTTCAGTAAAATATTTTGAGGAGGCTTTATTAGATGAATAGTTATGATGTTTTAAAGAAACCTATCGTTACTGAAAAAAGTACTAAGCTTTCTGAAAATGGAAAATACACATTCGATGTAGCTAAAGGCGCAACTAAATTAGATGTTGCTAAAGCAGTCGAAGAAATCTTCAATGTGCATGTAGTTAAAGTAAACGTAATCAAATGTTTACCACAAAAGAAGAGAGTTGGAAGATATACAGGATATGCTCCAGCATTAAATAAAGCAGTTGTTACACTAGCTAAAGGCGAAAAGATTGATATCTTCGCTAAATAATAGGGAAAGATGAATTATGGGAATAAAAAGATTTAAACCTATCACTAATGGTACAAGAAATATGAGTGCCCTTGACTTCAAAGAAGTCACTACTAATATTCCTGAGAAATCTTTAACAGTAACTTTAAAGAAACACGGTGGTAGAAATAACCAAGGTAAAATCACTGTTCGTCATCAAGGCGGAGGTGAAAAACAAAAATACAGAATCATCGACTTCAAGAGAAATAAAGACAATATCGTTGGTGTTGTTAAAACTGTTGAATACGATCCAATCAGAACTGCATTTATCTCTTTAGTTCAATATCCAGATGGAGAAAAGAGATACATCATCTGTCCTGAAGGATTAAAAGTTGGTGATACAGTAGTATCTGGTGAAAACGTTGATATCAAAACAGGTAACGCACTTCCAGTTGGAAACATCCCTGTTGGTACAATGATTCACAACTTAGAAATGACTCCAGGTCGTGGAGCACAAGTTGCTAGAAGTGCTGGTTCAAGCGCTCAAATCCTAGGTAAAGATAATGGATTTGTAATCATCAGATTATCAAGCGGCGAAGTAAGAAGATTTAAAGACACTTGTCGTGCAACAATCGGTGTTGTATGCAACGGCGAAAGAACTCTAATCAATGTTGGTAAAGCCGGCAAGACTAGACATAAAGGTGTTAGACCTACTGTTCGTGGTTCAGTTATGAACCCTGTAGACCACCCTCATGGTGGTGGTGAAGGTACACAACCAATCGGACATAAAGCACCTTTAACTCCTTGGGGAAAGAAAGCCCTTGGTGTTAAGACAAGAAGCAAGAAGAACCCTTCTAACAAGTTTATTGTAAGAAGAAGAAATGGTAAGTAGGAGGAAGTGACATGTCAAGATCTATTAAGAAAGGTCCATTCTGTGATGCATCTTTAATGAAGAAAGTCATGGAAGCTCAAAATCAAAAGAATAAAAAAGTCATACAAACTTGGTCAAGACGTTCAACAATCTTCCCTAACTTCGTAGGACTTACAATCGGCGTATATAATGGAAAACAATTCATTCCAGTATATGTAGTAGAAGATATGGTTGGCCATAAGTTAGGCGAATTCGCATTAACTAGATCATTCAAAGGCCATACTTCTGGCGATAAAGGTACAAAATAGGAGGTAATGACAAATGGATGCAAAAGCAAGTGTTGCAATGATTAGAATCGCTCCTAGAAAAGTTAGATTAGTATTAGATTTAGTTAGAGGCAAAGATTATAAAGAAGCTGAAGCTATTCTTAAGAACGTTAACCGTGGTGCTGCTAAAGAAGTATTAAAAGTTATCAATTCTGCAAAAGCAAACGCTGAAAACAACTTCAATATGGATTCAGCAAAATTATATGTAAAAGAAATTTACGCAAATGAAGGACCAACACTCAAGAGAATGCAACCTCATGCTAAGGGTCAAGGTTTCTCAATCTTCAAGAGAACTTCTTCAATTTACTGCGTATTAGGAGAGAGGGAATAATCTATGGGACAAAAAGTTAATCCTAATGGTTTAAGACTTGGAATCAATAAGAATTGGGATGCCAGATGGTATGCTAATAATAGAGAAGTTCCAACTCTACTTGATGAAGATTTAAAGATAAGAAAGTATATCAATAAGAAGTTTGAAAATGCTTCTATTGCTAGAACTGTTATCGAAAGAAACAAAAATAAAGTTTATGTAACATTATTCACTGCTAAACCTGGTATGGTTATTGGTAGAGAAGGTGCTATAAAGAAAGAAGCTGCTGTTGAACTTACAAAATTAACTAATAGAGAAGTATTCATCAACGTTAAAGAAGTTAGACGTCCTGAAACTGATGCTACTCTAGTAGCTGCTAATATTGCAAGCCAACTTGAGAATCGTGCTTCATTCAGAAGAGTTCAAAAACTCGCTATCTCTAGAGCTTTAAAAGCCGGAGCTAAAGGATGTAAAACATCAATTTCTGGTAGATTAGCTGGTGCTGAAATTGCCAGAAGTGAAGGATATTCTGAAGGAAACGTTCCACTACATACTTTAAGAGCTAATGTAGATTATGCTCATACTGAAGCTAGAACAACTTATGGTATCTTAGGTATCAAAGTTTGGATTTATAAAGGTGAAGTATTAAAGGGAACTCCTGAAGAAGAAGAAACAAGAAGGGAGGATAGACGCCATGTTAATGCCAAAAAGAACTAAGTATCGTCGTCCACATAGACAGTCTTTTGAAGGCCATGCTAAAGGTGGAACTGAAGTAGCATTCGGTGAATTCGGATTAATGGCTAAAGAAGGCGCTTGGGTTACTGCTCGTCAAATCGAAGCAGCCAGAGTTGCGATCACTAGATATTTAGATAGACAAGGTCAAGTTTGGGTTAAGATCTTCCCACATCTTGCAAAGACTAAGAAACCACTCGAAGTTCGTATGGGTTCTGGTAAAGGTGCTGTTGAAGGTTATGTAGCAGTTGTTAAAGCTGGTGTTGTTCTCTTCGAAGTAGCTGGTGTAAGCGAAGAAAAAGCAAGAGAAGCATTCCGTTTAGGCGCTAATAAACTTCCAGTATTAACTAAATTCGTTAAAAAGGAGGAAAAATAATCTATGAGAATCGAAGAAATCAGAAAGATGTCTAATGAAGATATCGTTAAAGAAATCAAAGATTTAAAGAAGAAATTATTTAATCTCCGTTTCAAACAAGCTACTGGTCAACTTGAAACTACAGCTGACATTAGCAAAACTAAAAAAACAATCGCTCGTCTTTCTACAGTTTTAAATGAAAGAAAGGCTGCTGAATAGGAGGACTTATGGAAAGAAATACTCGTAAAACTTTCACTGGTGTTGTTGTATCAGCTCAAAACGATAAAACAATAACAATTAAAGTAGATACATATAAGAAACATCCTCTTTATTCTAAGAGAGTGATGTCATCTAAGAAATTTAGAGCTCATGATGAACTCAATGAAGCTAAAGTTGGCGATATTGTAGAAATCATGGAAACTAGACCATTATCTAAGACTAAACGTTATCGTTTAATTAGAATCGTGGAAAAGAAAATTATTTTGTAGGAGGATAGACAGATGATTCAAGCATTTTCAAGATTAAGAGTCGCTGATAACTCCGGCGCAAAAACTATTATGTGCATCAAAGTACTAGGCGGAACTCATAGAAGATTCGCTCATGTAGGAGACATCATTGTCGCTACAGTTAAAACTGCTGCATCAGATGGCACAGTAAAACAATCAGATATCGTTAAAGCGGTTATCGTAAGAACAAAGAGAAGCATTCAAAGACCTGATGGTTCATCAATCAAATTTGATGATAACGCTGCAGTTATCGTTGATAATGATAAGAACCCTAAAGGAACACGTATTTTCGGTCCAGTTGCTAGAGAACTTCGTGAAAAAGAATTCACAAAGATCGTATCTTTAGCTCCTGAGGTATTATAGGAGGCAAGCATGAATCTTAAAAAAGGTGATGAAGTTGTAATCATCAGCGGTGCTGATAAAGGCAAACAAGCTAAAATCGTAGCTGTGCTAACTAAAGAAAATAGAGTTGTTCTTGAAGGCGAAGGCTTAAGAATGAACAAACATCACGAAAAACCATCTAACTCAAATCCAGATGGTGGAATCGTTGATAAACCTGTTAAAGTTGACGCATCTAACGTTATGTTAGTTGTTGGAAAACAAAAACAGAGAACTAGAGTTGGTTACAAAACTGTAACTAAAGAATCTAAAAAGAAAAACGCTCCTGCTGTTACAAGAAAAGTTAGAGTAGCAGTTAAGACAAAAGAAGAGTTGGATTAGTAGGTGTGAATTATGAATAGACTACATGAAAGATATAATAATGAAATCCAACCAGCATTAATGGAGAAATTCCACTATACAACAGTTATGCAATGTCCTAAACTAGTTAAAATAGTTGTTAATATGGGCGTTGGAGACTCAATTGCGAATTCTAAATTCTTAGATGACGCTGTAAGTGAATTAACTCAAATTACTGGTCAAAAACCACAAGTTACATTAGCTAAAAAATCAATCGCTAACTTCAAACTTCGTGAAGGCATGAAGATTGGTGCAAAAGTAACTTTACGTGGCGAAAGAATGTATGAATTCTTAGATAAACTAGTAACAATCACTCTTCCTCGTGTTAGAGACTTTAGAGGCGTTAGCGCTAAAGCATTTGACGGTAGAGGAAACTACACTTTTGGTATTAAGGAACAAATCATCTTCCCTGAAATCAATATTGATAAAGTATCAAAAGTACGTGGTATGGATATTGTAGTAGTAACTACAGCACAAACTGATGAGGAAGCTTTCGAATTATTAAAACTCGTAGGCGTTCCATTCCAACACAAAGGTGAATAATTATGGCAAAAACATCTAAAATTGTAAGTTGCAGTAGACCTCAAAAATTCTCTACAAGAGAATATACAAGATGTGAAAGATGCGGACGTCCTCATGCAGTATACCGCAAATTCCATTTATGTCGTATCTGCTTCAGAGAATTAGCTTCAGAAGGAAAGATTCCTGGAGTAAGAAAATCAAGTTGGTAGGAGGAAAATAAAAATGATGACAGATCCAATTGCTGATATGTTAACTCGTATCAGAAATGCTAATGCGATGAAGATGAAGACTGTTTCTATTCCTCTATCACGCACTAAAACTGAAATTCTTGAAGTTTTCAAGAACGAAGGATATATTTTAGGATATGAAACAAAGAGAAATGAAACATCTCATCACAATGAAATTATCGTTTCACTTAAATACTTATCTAATAATGAAAGAGTTATTCAAGGACTCAAGAGAATCTCTAAGCCAGGCTTAAGAGTTTATGCAGCAGCTGAAAAGCTTCCAAAGGTACTTAACGGACTCGGCGTTGCAGTAATTTCAACATCTAAAGGTATTATGACTGATAAAGATGCTAGAAAACAAAATATCGGTGGCGAAGTAGTCGCTTATATCTGGTAATTATGAGTCGTATTGGTAAAAAAGCAGTAGTGATTCCAGCTGGAACTGAAGTTAAAGTTGAAAACAACTTAGTAACTGTTAAAGGTCCTAAAGGAACACTATCAAGACAGTTTAAAAATGATGTTGATATTAAGGTAGAAGGAAACGAAGTACACGTTTCATTACCTGAAAATCATTCTGAATTTGCTCCTGTATATCACGGAACAACTAGAGCTTTAATTCATAACATGGTTTATGGATGCTCTGAAGGTTTCAAGATTGCTCTAGAAATTAAGGGTACAGGTTACAGATTCCAACAATCTAATCCTAAATCATTAACAGTTATCGCTGGTTACTCTAATCCAACTGAAGTTAGTTTACCAGAAGGAATTGAAGTTGAAATTCCTACTCAAACTGATTTAGTTGTTAAGGGTTGTGATAAAGAATTAGTTGGTGAATTCGCTGCTAATATCAGATTAATTAGAACACCTGAACCATATCATGGAAAAGGTATTAGATAT
>OCVV012884062.1_pt1 | contig 10242 bp, 9 predicted proteins | sample 1539721 | NCBI WGS metagenome assembly OCVV01 (sample SAMN02144230, study PRJEB22623) | gut metagenome | biome: sheep rumen | host: Ovis aries | place: New Zealand
AGGCGGACTACACCTGCCGGAACCTCGCAAGGAGCCTGCGCGGCGACGGTGTTCCCGTAAACCAGATTGCGGGCCTCGCCTTCCGCAAGGCGGACGGCACCACCGACTTCCAGCCCGAGGGCCCGAAAATCGAGAACCTGGACGAGCTCCCGTGGGTCTCGAAGGTTTACCGCAAGCACCTGTACAGCTGCTACAAGAAGTATTTCTACGGCGCGAACCTGAACCCGCTGATTGTTATCTTGAGCGGGCGCGGTTGCCCGAACCGCTGCAGCTACTGCGTGATTCCGCAGACGCTAAACGGCCACAAGTTCCGCCGCCGCAGCCCGAAGGACGTGGTAGATGAACTGCAGTACATCAAGGAAAATTTTGAAGACCTCGGCGAAGTCTTCTTCGAAGACGACACGTTCACCGCAAGCCACGAGCACGTTCGCGAAATCTGCAACCTGATTCTGGAACGCGGTCTCAAGATTACCTGGAGCTGCAACGCCCGCGCCGACGTTCCGCTCGACTTGCTCAAGCTGATGAAGAAGGCGGGCGGCCGCGAGATGTGCGTGGGCTTCGAGAGTGCCTCCCCCGTGGTTCTCGAGAACATCCACAAGGGTGTGAAGAACACCGACAAGGCCATCGAGTTCACGAAGAACGCCCGCAAGGCAGGTCTCTTGGTGCATGGTTGCTTCATGGTCGGCAACCCGGGCGATACTCCGAAAACCCTCCGCATGACGCTGGACTACGCCAAGAAGTTGAACCCCAACACCGCGCAGTTCTACCCCATCATGGCATACCCCGGCACCGAGGCTTACAAGGAAGCTCTCGCTAGCGGCGCATTGCAGACAAAGGATTACAACCAGTGGCTGGACAAGGACGGGTTCCACCGCACCACCATCCAGCGTGGCGAACTCAGCAGTCAGGCTCTTGTGGACTTTTGCGACAAGGCCCGCCGCGAGTTCTACCTGCGTCCGAGCTACATTTTGCGTCAGGGAATCATGGCCATCAAGAACCCGCGGGAACGCTACCGCGTGATGCGTGGATTCGGAACGCTGGTGAAGCACCTGTTTAGGAAGCACGGGCAGCTCGCCCCTGTGGCGCGCCAAGCTCCGACAGTGAAAGAGTAAGCGATAGACCGCAAACAATTAAAAAAACGCAGCGAGATTCGATACGGTTTTTCTTTTGCAATCTTTTTCATTAAACCAATTTTCAGAAGAATCGAGTAGAGCGAGGCGGCAGGACCGAAGCTGTACAAGCGGTACAGCGAGAGTCCGACAACGAAGCTATACGAAGATTATCGTGAAAATTTACCGGCCGGCGAACTGGTCGCCGGATTTCAGTTCCGTTTCCTTCGAGCCGTTCAAATTCACGAGACGACTAGGGTCGTAACGCATGTTTCGAGCCAGGCCTTCGCGAAGCGCGTGCAACCTGTCGAAAAATTCCGCCGGCTCTTGAGCCGTAAGCAAGGTCTGCCGAACCTGCATAGCGGCATCGTCGGAATCTGCCAGATTCTCGCCTTCGCGAGAATGACGAAGGTTTGAGTCTCCGTAGCCATTCAGAGACTTTTCACTTCCGTCTAAACAGAACCCCTTGCAAAGTCTTGCCGCCAGCTGCTTGAGGCGGCCCAGCGCGCCCAGTTCCGTAGAACCGTCTTCCAGTTTGAACTTGTAGTAAAGCGGAAACACGTCCAAGGCGTCCACCGCAGAAATTTCCTTAGGGGCAAGACCTTCCCAGGCGTCGGCAATCTGGCCAAACAGCCAGGGATTGTGCATGGCGCCACGCCCGATGGACACGCCGGAGACTCCGTAATTTTCAATACGGTCAAAAGCGGTCTTCACGCTGTTCACGTCGCCGTTCCCGATTACAGGAATTTTCGCTACGGCGGCCACCTTCCCTATCCAGTCCCAGTCGGCAAGTCCGTTATAGCCCTGAAGGCGAGTCCGTCCGTGGACGGTGAGCAATTCTACACCCTCGCCTTCGGCAATCTTCAAAGTTTCCATCACGTTGATACTTTCGGAATCCCAGCCGATACGGCACTTGAGGGTGAGCGGCATCTCCGGGCAAGAACGGTCCAGTGCGGTGCGGACCTCGTGCAGGATTTCCTGCAGGCGGGGCAGGTCCCGAAGCAGGCCCGAGCCGCTCCCCTTCCCCGCCACCTTCGGGGCGGGGCATCCGGCGTTGACCTCTATGAACTCCGGATGGAGCTCCAGGGCGATTTTCCGGGCGGCTTCCGCCATCTTGTCGGGAAACCTCCCGAAAATCTGGATACCGAAAGGACGCTCTTCCGGAAAAAACTTCAGCTGCTTGTGGCCGTCCAGCCTAAAGACGGCGTCACCGTCGGTAGGCACGAACTCCGACACCAGAAGCCCCATGCGGTTGCCCGACAGCACCCGGCAGAGCCTGCGGAAAGGCGCATCCGTCACCCCGTCCATAGGGCTGAGGATCGTATTTGGGAAAATCTCCCTGTCCCGGAGCCTAAAAGAGGTCCTTTTCGGCTTTTTCACAACTTTCAACATTCTTACCACATTTATTCACAAATTTTCCGCAATGAAAGCCCGAAAAAAATATTTATTTTTCGCTAGACCTATACGCTAATTCGTTGTTAATCCTATATTTAAGTCGTGCCTAACGTAACAAAACAATCTCTTATTCTTGATATAGCCAAGTCCACAGGGCTTGCCCGCAACGACATCAAGGTCGTGGTGGAACAGTTCCTGGACCTGGTGGGTGAAAAACTCATCGATGGCAATACCATCGAAATCCGTGGCTTCGGGACCTTCGCCTGCAAACCCCGCAAGGCTCGCCCGGCCCGCAACCCCCGTACCGGCGAGACCGTCCTCATCGAGGAGCGCCTGGTGCCCACCTTCAAGTTCAGCAACGACATCAAGGACAAGATCAACACGTTGGAAAACATTGCCGCCGAAGCCGAAAGCCTCCCCGAGGTCGCAACGGAAACGGCACAGGACTCCGAAGGCTGACCCGAGTCGGCCTCGTGCCCGCGACACCAAATCAAGAATTAATAAAGCCAGGCCTTCTCTCAGGAGAGGGCCTTTATTTCGTCTTCTGTCAAGAACCGCCAACCGCCCGTGCCCAGAGACCTGTCCAGCAGCACCGGTCCAATGGCGACCCGCTCCAGGGTCTCCACGTGATTGCCGACGGCGGCGAACATGCGGCGCACCTGATGGTACAGGCCTTCGCCGATAGAAATGACCACGGAGCCGTTCTCTACGGAAATTTCCTTGGCCTCTACCGGGCGGCGTTCGTCTTTAAGCATCACACCCTTCAGCAGGTCGCTTTTCTGGCCTTCGGTAAAGGGCCGGGCCAGAGTCACGCGGTACTTTTTCAGCAGGCCCTTCTTGGGGCTTTCCACCTTGTGGATAAAGTCCCCCTGGTTCGAAAGCAAAATCAGTCCCGATGAATTGGCGTCCAGGCGGCCCACCGTCTGGATTCCCATGGCCGTAAAGCGGTCCGGCAGCAGGCTATAGACCGACGAATAATCGCGAGCGTTGTGGCTGCACTCCACATCTACGGGCTTGTACAGCATCACGTAGAGCTTTTCCACCGTTGGGATTTCTTCGCCGTTTACCGTGATGAATTCGGGACGTTCCTTGAGTTCCAGAAAAGGGTCTTCCACCACGTTCCCGTCCAGTTCCACCAGGCCCATGCGGACCAGGGCGCGGGATTCCTTACGGCTTCCGAAGCCGATGGATGCAAGCAGTCGTTCCACAGTCAAAGCAGGCATTATTCCTCCACCAGCCAGTTCAGGATTTTCGTACGCACGTAGCCCAGTTCAGGGAGTTCTCCGGTCTTGAGGACCGCTGCACGGCGACGCCAGAATACAAAGGCGAAAATTCCGCCATATACGGAACTGACCGTCAAGAACCAAATCGTTCTGCACAAATTAATGGTCGCCTCGATATGGCCTGCCGACTGCAAGTCATGATCGCGGGTCCAGTCCATGCGCAGGTCCCAATCTTCTAGAAACGGATAGCCCTTGAGCATGGCATTCAGGGCGGCTCCATAGCCCATGGACTTGTAATCCATGCGGATCCCTTCTACGTAGCAATCCCTGAAACGCACTTGGAATACGTTTAAAAAACTGTTCAGGATTTTCTTGCTGTAACGCAGGCCCCGTTCGTCAATGTCCGGAGTCAGCAGCAGGGTCCAGAATTCCCGTTCCGTCAGGCTTTTCCTAGCTTCAGGCTCGGGGCTCGGGGGTTGAGGCTCTGAAGTCGAAGCTTCAGGTGCGGGGCTCGAGGCGCGGGATTCGTCATCCTCACGAAAGTGAGGATCCGCTTGAGGGGTTTCAGGTTCGGGGCACGGGGATTCAGGCTCGGGGCGCGAGGCACGAGGTTCGTCATCCTCACGAAAGTGAGGATCCGCTTGAGGGGCTTCAGGTGCGAGGTTCGAGGATTCAGGCGCAGGGCTCGGCGCCGCCTTCTCCACAGGCTTTTCTTCTGCAGGTTGCTCCGGTTCTGGTTCCGGATCCTCCTTCGCCTTCCATTCTTTCGTGTAGTTCCAGAGCCTTTTCTTGAACACGAACAGGTCCGCCACGAATCCCGATTCCGTCAGGTGAAAGTCCAGCCGGAACACCACAGGGAACAGCAAGACAACTGCTGCGATGATGGCGACAAGAATCAGGACCAGGCTGAAGACGCTCATTATTCCGCTTCGTCGGCCTTCTTGCTGATAATGTCAATCAGTTCGGCAAAGGACTTGGTCTTGAGAATCTGGCTGAACTGATCCTTGTAGTTACGGGCGGTAGAAAGGTCGTCGATAACCAGGTCCCAGGCCATCCACTTGCCGCTTACCTGGGTCATCTTGTATTCCAGAACGGCTTCCTTGCCCTTGTTCCACAGGTGGGCCACCACGCGAGCCTCGTTATCCTTTTTCATCTTGGCAGGCTCGTAAATCGTAGAGTCCGCACGGTAGAGTTCCAGGCGCTTTGCGCTGGAGTTGCGGACCATGCGCTTGAATTCTGACACAAACTTTTCTTGGGAAGCTGCGTCCTGGGCGTCCCAGTCCTTGGCCGAAAGGCTCTTCTTGGCAAGCATCTCGAAGTCGAAACTGTCGCTCAGCAGGTCCTTGACGCGCTCCTTTTCCTTGGCGGTATGGTTGGACTTTTTCAGCAAGGCCTGCAGTTCACCGTCCTTTTTCTTGATGGCGGCAACAGGGTCTTCGGCGGCAAAGGCCACCAGAGAAAGGCCAACAACCAAAATCATCAACTTCTTAAACATGGGAATTTACTCCTTTTTAAAATCTGGCTTGGTAGTCTTTTAAACTCAACCCCATCCTGGCAATGAGTTCCGCCACTTCCACATTGTACTTGCACACCGCAAAAAGATAATCTTTCTGCAAGGTCACGTTTTGGGTGTAGGCGCTTACCAGTTCGCCCGTCTTGGACTTGTCCAGGTCGTACTGCATGGCGGCCCCCTTCAGAATGGCTTCGGAGGCCTTGAGGCTTTCTTTCAGGGCCTCCATCTTCTCCTGGGCGGCGACCACCTGGTAATACTGCTCTTCGGCCTTGGCCATCAGACCGTCCGCCGCATAGGCTTCCTTCATTTTTAGGCCACGATACTCCACCCGGGCTTCGCGATAGCCCGCCCAATGCTTCCAGAAATTCAGTCGATACCTGAGCCCGATACCGATAAGGCCCGAAAGTTTGTTCACCGCATCTTCGGCAAAGGCGTCCTTCTGCATCACCTTGCGGTTTCCGGCCCAGCTTTTTACGTACTCCACTTCGCCCATTACAAAGAACTCAGGCGCAAGTTTTGCCTCCGCCAAGTCCATCTGGGTTCTTTTGGCGATAAGCCCCGCCGAAAGCTGTTTCAGCTCCGGATTGCTCTGCAAGGTGAGTATCCGAACCTCTTCCAGAAGGGGCAACTTTTCTTTGCGGGGTAAAAGCACCGTGTCTTCTGTGGCAAACACGTCTCCATCTTGCAGGTTCAGAGAAAAACGAATAGCCAGCTGCACCCGTTTCATGCCCAATTCCGCTTCGGTCACGCCCTCCTTAACCGTATGCATTTTCGCCTTCAGGTTCAAAAAGTCCATCTGGCTTACATTGGGGTCGTCATCGTCCAGGGCTTCTTCCATCTGTTCGTAGGCTTCATCTACACGCTTCTGGGCATCGGCGGCCAGGCGTTTCATCTCAAGAGCCAGCAGGTAGTTGTAATAATAGGTCTGCAGTTCCACTTCTTTTCGCAAGAGTGCGTTTTCGATGGCAAAGGACTTCTGCTGCACATCCGCTTCCAGGGCCCGCTTGCCGGAGCGGTACTGCCCCAGGTTCAGGGGCTGCACGAACTTGGCCTGCACTCCCCAGAAAGGGCCCATCTTGGAAAAGTCATAGACATCAACCGTATCGCCCCAGTTATCTACAGATTCCTTAAGGCCGGGGGCGGGGCCCACCATCATGGAAACGTCCAGGGTGGGCAAAATGGCTTCGGCCTTCAGGCTCTGGATTTTTTCCTTTTTCGATTCGGTTCCAAATCGGGCTTCTGCAATTTGCGGGTCATTTGCAAGCCCAGCCTCGACAAAGCGCAAACAGTCGTAACGGACTTCTCCCGCTACGGCAATGCCTGCAAGCATCGTCAAGAGCAAAAACTTTTTCATCAAGGCCACCTTTGGAAATTGCTTTGATGAAAAAAATTTGAGCGAGACCGAGTGCTGGCAGGAACGAAAAGTGGCGAATACTGGATGTATTTGCCACTTAGAGTGACGAAACAGCACGATGCGTCGCAGCCAAATTTTTGAAAATGAATTTTTAAAGGTGGCCATCAACCTAAATTTATAAAAAAGATTGATTTACAAGCATTTTATACTTGGAAATGACACGCTCATAGTAACGCATGGGCAAGGGTCTCCCCCGCTCCAGCAGTTTATCTACGGCGGAATGCCCCAGGTTGTAGGCCACCAGGGCTTCTTTCCAGTTGCCGTACTTTCCGATAAGGCGAATCAGGTAGGCCGTTCCCACCGTCACGTTCACCTCGGGCTTGAACAGGTCCTCTTCGGAATTCACCCGGAGCCCAAACCGCCACGCCATCTTCTGGGCCGTTTCAAGCTTTATCTGCATAAGCCCTAAAGCTCCCGAAAAAGCTCCCGACTGCATGCGACCCCGGGCGTTGGGGTTACCGTGGCTTTCCTGGGCCACCACCGCAAGCACCATCAGGGGGTCAATGGAATAGGCATGGGAAATCTGCCAAAGCTGCTCCGTGAGACGACGGCGGGCATCTTCCGAAAGTTTCTTTTCCGACAAAAAATCTACGGCCCGGTCTATCCTCACATATTCCAGAGTCCAGTTGCCGATTACGTCCAGCTGTTCGATTTCGGCCCTCAGGGCCCGCTCTTTTTTGGAAAGGCTTTCCAGTTCGCTGCGCTGGAGCCCCCAGTAAAAAACAAAAGAGAAAAGGACAACGAAGGTAAGTCCAAAGGCAAGCACCGCCACAGGCGTCGAAAGTCCAAGACTATTCTTCACGCCGGGTATTCTCCAGGTGCTTCAGGTAAGAAACCCAGTCGCGAATGGCCCCGAAGGAATTCAGCTGGGATGTATCTTCCACCACGCCCAGCCTTTTCAAAGGGCCAATTGAAGATTCCAGCTTGTCGATTTCCTGGACATAGCGGTCCCGCTGGCTTTCCAGGGCCATAATTTGGGACTGCTTGTCGGCAATGTCTTTCCCCTGGGCGGCAATAATCAAGAACAAAGTAATAAGCCAACCCATTATCAGCACGCCGGCCGCAATGGCCACACTTGGACTCAGGCGAAGTCCCGTCTTTTTGCCGTAATAGACGCCCACCTGCTTCAGCTGCTTGGAAAGACCGGAACTCTTGTAAGCCTCGCGACTTTCATGGATTTCAAAAATATTCTTGTATCTGGAAAAATATTCCAATAGTTCTTCGTTCCTGAACAGGAGCACCATAGTAGAATTCCGCTCCCTGGTCTTGTTCATCAAATCCAGGAACATTTCCAGGTAGTCATCTACGGCAAAGTGAGCACGCTCCAGATTCAAGAAGAAAAATACTCCGGGTCCAGACATCAGGGAGTCCAGCTTTTCCCGGACGGCAGAAAGCTGTGCCTTGCTCAGGGAACCCGACAGGGAAATTTCCACATCGTTTCCAAAGTCTTCTATCTGTATGTCAATCAGGTCCGCCCTCATGCATCACCTCTTGGAGAGCGTCATGTTCATCTTGCATTCAAATTTTTCCGAGGCAGCCAGGGACGATTTCCAGAAAGGATAAACACGAATTCCCTGGAACATCTGGGGGGCCGCCGCCGAAGACGCACCGAAAATCGGCCCGATAAAGACCGGCGTTGGCGTCACGAATTCCAGTTCTATGGCGGCATCCAGGCTGGAATCGAAAACCTTGAACTTCTTTGCATCCGGATAAATGAATGGCTCCCTGCGGTCCCACTTGACCTTGGATCCATCCGCGACAATGCAGGGGCCTTCGCCCGACTCCAAAAGTCCAAGCTCCATCAAGGTCCCGAAATAGCAGGGATTTTCCTGATAGGTGGTGTTGGCCACCTCGTAAGCCACTCCTATACGGGGAGACCCGTTGTCAAAGTGCAGTTCCTTCTTGACCAAGAAAACGCCCTGTTTCTCGCCGACACGGTAGCCCTGCTCTCCGCTCAGCTGCACCTGTGCACTGCCACTTTCCCGTTTCACCTGGTAATCGTAATGTTCCAGGAACAGGCGGTCGCGCCCGGCCAACAGCACGCCTATCTGCTCTGTAGTCAGGTCCTCATTGGGCAACAGGCCTTCCGCAAGGAATAAAGCCGGTCCACCGTCATCGTGCCATGCATTCACCAAATTCACGGCAGGGGTCTTGTGGTTAAGCAACCTGAGGATACCCCCCTGGTTGTAATCCACCAGGCAAGAAATCTCCGGATTTTCCACCCAGATCTGTTTCATGCCCTGAAGCATAAAATCGCTCACGTCTATACGCAGGCCCGAAAAATTCATTCGGGAATCCAGGTCGTGGGCGGCCTTCTGCAGGTAGCGGAAGCCCCACTGACGCACCTTCAGGCTGCGCATGCCCTCGTCGTCTTGCAGGTTCCGGTAGAAAATCGGCGACATGGCGGGCAGAAGTTCCTCGTAGAACTTTTCCAGGTCCTTGCCCTGCAGGTTGCCCTTGCCCCTGTGGAACAGGTTCAGCAGGTCCTTTTGCAGGGTATTGATTTCGGGCCGCTGCACAAGCATCTCCCGGCAGGTGTTGGCCGCAAAGGGGAGCCCCAGCTTGCGACCCGCAGAAACAAGATTGCTGAGAGCCCCTTCCGGCTGGAGCTGGTTCACGATATAGCTCACGGGCCAGGTCTGTACCTCGTTCGTCTCTACAAAATCTACCAGTCGCTCGAAAAAGCCCACGATTTCTTCGGCCTGCGGGGGCAGGTCCAGCAACACCACCACGGGCTTTTCTTCGTGATTGTAGGATTCCGCAATTTCCCGCCAGCGAAGGTCGTCTTCGCCGATAGCCTTGGACAGTTCATCAGAAACAGGAACCACCCGCATCAGCGAGCCCTGGTCTTCGACAGTGAACCACCCCGAAACCGGAGAATTGCGGCCCAGGGCCTCCCGGACGGCGGCCTCGCTCACCAGCGCGTAGTCAAAGGCACACTCCTCCAGCACAGAAATCATGCCCATTTCCCAGACCAGGGACGAATTGAAATAACCCTGGGGTTCCAGACCCAAGAAGGACTTCAGCTTGGACCGGTGCTTTTTCAACTGGCGGACCTGCAAGTCCTTCGGGAACAGCGGAAGCATGGGGTCGTAAAAACCACCGCCCAAAAATTCAACAAGACCCTCGTCAACCCCGGCCTTGATTTTACCTATGGACAAGGGCTTCGCCGTCTTCTTCAGCATTTCCATGGTCGGACCGTCCATAAAGATGGAGCACTTCACCTTCCTGTAGTTCAGCAAAATCTCGAGACCGTCCGAGAGGTTACGGGCCACGGACTCAAGATTGCCGTAGGCCGTCTGGGGCGAAAGCTGAAGCAAAAAAGAAACGACGGGTTTCATGGGATAAAGGATAGTAAAAAAGGGGCTAGGAGATAGGATCTAGGGGTTAGGATCTAGGGGCTAGGGGCTGGGGAATGAAGCCCGAGAAACGTCATCCTCGCTGTTGTTCTGGAGCGCAGCGATAGAATCACGAGGATCCGCTTGAAGTGTGTTGTGTAGGGGTAGGCCTCCCCCTGGCTCGCACGCTGTCGCTCGCCACCCCCTCGTGCGTCGGGGGCGGCCCGTCACGGGCTCGGGTCCGGCAAGG
>OCVV011223539.1_pt1 | contig 10239 bp, 9 predicted proteins | sample 1539721 | NCBI WGS metagenome assembly OCVV01 (sample SAMN02144230, study PRJEB22623) | gut metagenome | biome: sheep rumen | host: Ovis aries | place: New Zealand
GGTGAACGAGGGGAACATCTGCTTGAGCGCGCCAACATCAACCGGGCCGTTGTCATGGTCCAAATCGGTGCTGGCGCGTCCCGTTCCGAAGTCCTCGCCGGAAGCGTGCACAAAGGCTTCTACGTCAAAGCCGGGGCTTTCCCCGCCGCTAGGTGATGACGCGTCCTGCCCTTGGGGAGTAGGATTCGATTCCTCGGAGACTTTGCTGCTTTCGATAAAATCTTCCATAAACCTTGCCTTTCTTCTTGGAGGTTCCGCCCGGGGTCTCCACAAGCCCTGCCAGCTCCATGGAGGGCACGTAGAAAATCCGGTCGTTCTCGAACTGCGCCCTCAGCCAAAGCGGAACGAACTTCTCAAAGGGCATCCCCTTGGGTCTCACAAAGCCGCAGCACCAGAACGGGAGCGAGACGGCATAAATGAGAATCATGTTGTCCCCGGGGTTTATCCCGAGGACGAAGTACATGTAGAGGGCGGAAAGAACCGAGCAGCCGAGAGCGCCAACAACGGAGACCAGCGTGCGTGTTGTGAGCTTTCCAACCACCTTCGGCTGGTACTCAGCAATGTCCTTGTGAACTGCGACAGACAACATTGTGCAGACTCCCCTCCTTTAACCGGCCCACCCGGTGTTCAGGGAGCCGAAGTAGACGGCTGCCGCGATGACAATCGCGCCGCCGACAATCATGGCGATGGCACCGGAGAGCTGACCACCGCCACCCTGCATACCGTCCTTGATGGTCATTCCGAGATTAACCAGACCAAAAACGACGAGCACTCCGCCGAGGAATGTAATTCCCTGCGTGAGCATGGATACTGCGTTCTGTAGCATAAAATCTTCCTTTCCTGCCTGCTGTGTTACTGGCAATCAGAATCCCGTAAAGCCGTACGTCGATGCGAATCCGAGCACAACTGCGCCGGCGGCAATCATGGCGATGGCTTTCCGAATTTCGCCGCCGCGCGCCCCCTCACGAAGCACTATCCCGAGGTACACCAGTCCGACAAACAGGACGGCTGTCCCGGCATAGGCGAGCGGCTTCACGGCGAGCCTGACAAGGGCTTCCACCTTTCGTTCACCTTCCTCTCCTTTCTGCCCGTGCAGCGTTAATAAATTATTATAACGGTCTACTGGGCGGGCTTCCTTGCGCTGCCCGAAAAATCCGTACCGTTCATATAACGCTTGAAGTCGAAGGGATTCTCATGCAGCCGTTTCGGGTTCCTCTTGTCCACGATGTAGCAGTATCTCTTGTGCCGCCGTGGGTCGAATTTGTCATCCATGAGAGGGTTTGTTCCGGCAATCAGGAGGATGGCTTTTCTGCGGCTCATCTTTCCGATTTCGGCGGCATCAATGAGGTCTCTCCCCTGAATTTGCAGGTTCTTGCTCGCGCTGGACGATTGCCCGGAAGACTCGTTGTAGGTCATCTGATGGATGGTCTGCTTGCCAATCATCTCCGCAATTTCCTTGTTCGTGGAATTGGATTTCCCACCGAGGAAGAGGGTCGAGTCGCAGCAGTCCACAATGGTCTGGGCCTTCTTGTCGTACTTCGATTCCAGCTGGCTCATGGACTGGAGGATAATCGTGATGCCGATGTTCCGGGAGCGTGTGACTGCGATGGTCTCCTCAATCTGCGGGATAGTGCCGATGTTCGCGAACTCGTCAAAAATGAAGTGAACCGGCCTTGGCAGCTTACCCCCATAGTCCGTGAGCGCCTTCCGGCAGAGCTGGTCGATGCACTGCCACATCATGATGGCAAAGAGGAACGATAGCGTCTTGTCCGTGTCGGACAGAATGCCGAACACGGCGGTTCTCGTGTCAGGGTCTCCCAGTGTGTCCAGTTCCATTTCGTCATACTCAAGAAGTTGGCGGACCCCGGACGTTGCGATTGGCGCGAGCCGGACGTTGCAGGAGATGATGATGGATTTCAGGGTGCGCCCGGCAGCCACCTTGAAGTTCTTGTAGTTCATCAGGGCAAAGTCCTCATCCGGTGACAGCCCGCCGCGCTCAGCCGGGCGGACGCCATCATAGTTTCGGCGGAACCGCGAGGACTGCCAAGACCAGCCGGTGTCCGCAGTGAAGTCGCGGGACAGCCCGCCCTTCCTGCGGGGCGCACCCGCAGCCCCAACATTTCTGGCAAAGCGCTTCCCGGTTTCAATCTGGTAAAAGATAAGGTCCAGCGCCGACATGAAGTTCTCGTCCTCCTCCCTTGCTTCTGCCAGTGAGAGGAGCGTCAGGAGACCGGAGAGCGTGTAATCCTCCTCCGGGAACCAGTCGCGCAAAAGCGCGATGAGCGCCGTATAGAGCATCTTTTCTGCGTTCTCCCAGAACGGGTCGCTGGTCTTGCCCTCGCCGTTCGTGTTCATGATGAAGCAGTTGACGAACGAGAGGATATCCGTGTCGGTCTTCACGTACCTGAGCGGGTTGTAGTGCATGCTTTCGTCAAGATTGATGGTGTTGAAGCTCTTCACCTGATAGCCGTTGTCGGTGAACAGGTAGCCCGCGTCTTTCAGCAGGGTTCCCTTCGGGTCGGTGATGAAATAGTTCGTGTTGAGCTGACAGATGTTCGGCGTCACGTAGTTGAACGTCTTGCCCGAGCCGGACCCGCCGACCACAAGCACGTTGAGGTTGCGGTCCAGCTCCGGGTCATACTTAGGCCGGTGCAGCGCCAGCCCGTACTTTTCTGTGAAAATGAGGTTGTTGTCCGGGTTGCTGAGGTCCCGGAACCGCCTTCCCTCCTTCACCGTCCCCCAGCGGGCGGAGCCGCTTTCTTCGCCGGAGCGGTAATTCCCGATGTAAACCACGTGCCTGAGTCAGACCATCCACACGACCAGTGCCATGCAGAAACCGGCGAGGAGCGCCTTTGTGTCCATGGCGAGTAAGAGAGGATTTTCGCGGATTCGCGCCCACATGGTCAGGAGTGCGTCCCCGCAGTGGTCAAGAAACTGTCCCGGGTAGGACGCCAGCGCTTCAAAGTACCGGTTCCCGAGATAGAAGCCTGTCACCGAAAAAGCCAGCGTGACAAGAGCCGACGTGGCGATGCGCCTATTTACTTCCGGGTTTCCCTTTCTGTCTGCCATCTTTCCGTCCTTCTTCCTTTTAGCGCACCGGCTTCATCCGATTTGAAATGTCCAGCTCATGGGAAGGTGTGCCGCTCTCGGCTTCGAGTTCGGTCTTCGCTTCGCGCATCTCCCGAGCTACGCTGCTCAGGGAATAACCGCTGTCAGAGCTTCTGGCAGCACGGTCCTCTGCTTCGCGCGCCATGGAGGGGGAAACATCCGTACCGACGCCCTCATGCTCAATCCGTGCCGTATGGTCATCCGTGTCAATGCTGTCATGGGACTTCACGCCTTGGTCAAGGTCCGGCGTTGCCCCGTCGTTGTCCAGGGCACCATCGACGGGCCGCTGTCCCTCGTGCTCCTGACGCCGGCTTCTGTCCCCCGCTTCCTTCCCGGGCGCGGGACGGTTCTTCTCAAACCAGTCATGCGTGGCATCCACGCCCCATTTTCGGCTCAGCGTGTCCGCCCCAACCGCCCAGTCCGTCCGCCCCTGCGCGTCCTTTCCGAACGGGAGAAGACCGTCCTCGCCCCGGCGGGCTTCGTAAAACATGACCTCGCCCTTTCGGGTTGTGGTGATGCCGATTCCCTGACGGGCAAGAATCTGCTCAAAGTCGTTAAAATCTCTGCTGCGGTCCCTCGCGTCAAGAACCTTGTCCCGGATGCTTTCCGTGTGGTTGAGGTTTCCGTCGGAGTGGTCCGTGCGAAACGCTTCCCTGCTCTTTGTCTCTTCCGGATGACGGAATGGAAGGTTAGGCAGTCTGGTGATTTCGGTTAATCCCGCCAGCTGCTCCGCCGTGACGGGACGGCTGTTTTCGAGACGTTCCACGATGGACTGCTCCTGCCGCAAGCTCATCACTTCGGCGAACTGCGGCGCGCAGTCTTTAATCGCTTTGATATCGTCCTCGGCGAACTGAATGAATCCGTTTCCCTCCCTGTCGGCCAGCGCGGACGCAAACGTTCCGTTCTCGCGGCAGACCTGCGCGAAATAGGCAGCATCGTTGGAGGTTCCGAATGGAAGGCAGACTTGTTCGCGCGACGCGAGGGCTTCCGCTTCAATCTCGGCTTCTTCCTCGGACCTCCCGCTTTCCATCAGCCGTTCCTTGTGCCAGTCCCTTGCCTTGTTGTCGATGAACCTTTCCAGCGCCCTGCCGGTCTGGTTCCCGATTGCCTGCATCAGCATCTCGCCAACGTCTTCCCCGTAATCCTGAGCCATGCCGTTTCCTTTCCCTGTAGTTTGGAGAATGCGCGAATCCCGTCCGGGTATCCTTGACATGGAAGTATATCAGCCGCAGCACGATTCCTCCCGCAGTACCTTACACGTCATCAGAAATGATTTTGCCAAACGGCTCCATCCCGTCGTTGAATGTGCGATTGTCAAAAACCGGAACCGCGCATAACCTCTTTTGCCGTTCCCAAAGCTCTAAACGATTCCAAGCCGGATTTTGCCAACAAAAAAAGACGCCCCAAACGGAGCGCCTTCATCACAGGTCAATATCCTGCTTTACTGGTACGTGCTTCTGTCAAACTGTTGGTAAATCGTTGGTAAATTGGTGCGTTTGCACATCAGAAACCCTTTGTTTTAAGCGTTTTTTTCGTCTTTGGTCTTCATTGTCGGGAAGAGCAGGACGTCTCGAATGGATGCACTGTTTGTCAGAAGCATGCAGAGACGGTCGATGCCGTATCCGATGCCGCCTGTCGGAGGCATGCCGATTTCCATCGCGTGAAGGAAATCCTCGTCTGTGTGCTGTGCTTCCTCATCGCCCTGTGCGGAGAGCGCATCCTGAGCGGCAAAACGCTCCCGCTGGTCGATCGGATCGTTCAGCTCAGAATAAGCGTTGCACATCTCCCATCCGTTGATGTAAAGCTCAAAACGCTCTACTTTTCTCGGATCGGACGGTTTCTTCTTTGTCAGAGGGCTGATCTCGAGCGGGTGATCCATGATGAAGGTCGGCTGGATCATCTTGTCCTCGCAGTACTCGTCGAAGAACAGGTTGATGATGTCTCCTCTCTTGTGACGGTCCTCGAACTCGATGTTGTGCTCTTTTGCGAGAGCCTTTGCCTCTTCGTCCGTGTTGATCGTCTCAAAATCGATTCCGGTCTGCTCCTTGATCGCGTCTTCCATCGTCAGACGGCGGAACGGTTTTCCGAGGTCAATGACCTTGCCTGTGCCGTCCTCTTTATTTCCATAATAGATGCTTGTACTTCCGCAAACCTTTTCCGCAAGATAACGGAACATGCTCTCGGTCAGCTCCATCATGCCGTTGTAATCGGTATATGCCTGATAAAGCTCCATAAGCGTGAATTCCGGGTTATGCTTCTGATCGAGTCCCTCGTTCCGGAATACACGTCCGATCTCATAGACTCTCTCAAGTCCGCCGACGATCAGACGCTTCAAATACAGCTCCAGAGAAATCCGCAGCTTCTTGTACTCGCCGAGCGCATTATAATAGGTGACAAAGGGACGCGCGGAAGCTCCGCCAGCATTGTCTACCAGCATGGGGGTCTCCACCTCCATGAAGTCACGCTCACCGAGGAAATTACGGATCTCGCGGATAATCTGGGATCTTTTAATAAATGTCTTCTTGACATCCTCATTCATGATCAGATCCACATATCTCTGACGATACCGTGTGTCGGTATCCTGAAGTCCGTGGAACTTCTCCGGAAGCGGCTGAAGGGATTTTGACAGAAGAATGACTTCCTTTGCGTGCACACTGATCTCTCCGGTCTGTGTCCGGAATACATAGCCCTTGATGCCGACGATATCGCCGATATCGAGATGCTTGAACTCCTTGTAGGGCTCATCTCCCAGAGAATCGCGCTGCACATAGCACTGAATCTGTCCCAGCTTATCCTGAATATGGCAGAAGGAAGCCTTACCCATGACACGCTTGCTCATGATACGTCCCGCGATGGATACGTCCTTCCCGTCGAGTTCCTCAAAGTGGTCTTTGATTTCCTGGCTGTGATGGGTCTGGTCGTAGGTTGTGATCTTGAACGGATCTTTGCCTGCATCCTGCAGCTCTTTCAGCTTGTCGCGACGTACCTTCAGGATCTGGTTCATATCCTGTACCGGTTTCTGCTTCCCGTTTTTATTCTGGTTCTGCTCTGCCATCTCTTCCTCCTGCTTCCTTATGTTCCAAAAAAATTCTATCAGATGTTTCTCTCGATTCCGAGGATCTTGTACTGCTCATCGCCGTCCGGCGTCTCGATGGAAACGACTTCGCCTACCTCGTGTCCCAGAAGAGCCTTTCCGACCGGAGACTCATTGGAGATTTTCCCCTTCAGGCTGTTTGCCTCCGTTGAACCGACGATCTGGAACTCAAGCTCCTCGTCGTAGGTCATGTCCTGAACCTTGACCTTGCAGCCGATATTTACCTTGTTTGCGTCCGCCTCGGACTCAACGACTACCTCTACATTCTTCAGCAGCGCCTCAATTTCCTCGATTCTTGCCTCGATCTGGGCCTGCTCGTCCTTTGCGGCATCATACTCCGCGTTCTCGGAGAGGTCGCCCTGCGCCCGGGCTTCTTTCAGCTTCTCTGCAATCTCTTTACGCTTTGTAACCTTGAGATCCTGCAGCTCGTCCTCGAGTGCCTTCAGGCCTGCATATGTAACTACTGTCTTATTTGCCATGATTTCACCTCATGAATAAAAGAAATTACCGTCATTTGCGCGCATATTCGCAATTTCCATATTTTAAACTGTCCACCAGGCGATGTCAAGTAAAGTTCGGCGCGGAAGGCAGGTAAAAATCCGTAAAAATTGCCCTCGGACGGCGGGTATCCTCCGATGCCGAACCCGGTAATTACATCGCTCCGCAAGGCCATAGTTTCCAGATGCCCAACCAGGTGGATACATCGTCCTGGAAAACAAGTATTCTTCGCCGAAAATCAGATATACTTCGCTGCAGCACTCAGCCTTAACTGCTTCGTCTGACAGTGCAAAATACGTTCAAAAATTGACATTGATACAAGGCAATGCTAGAATTTTCTTATCTTATCCGGTTTTATCTCCTATATAAATGTAAATAGCGATAAACAGCGCCGTACCTTTACCTGGTTCCAATGGTTGGTATCCCGCTGAACCGGGAATACTCAACGGCTTATTTTTTATTACCAAGGGGGTTCATTCACATGGACAATATTCTACCGTTTCTGATCAAGTGGTCCGGCGTCATCTTAAGTGTGCTGATACTTCTGATATCGATTGTCAGCACGGCAACTGCCGGCGTGACCCGCTATGAGAAGCAGATGTCGAAGGACAAGGATCCGTCTCATTATATTATGCGCAATCCGCTGAGCGGTCTTTTTATCGGCTTCAGTATATTGCTATTGGGCTGTGTCATTGAGATCTTTATCGGATGGCTCGCACTGAAGGGTGATTCTCAGAGACAGATAATTGCCATCGCAGTGGAGCTTGTCTGTGCCTTTGTCACCGGACTGATTTTTTTCCTGATGCAGAGAAAAGCCCTCTGCGAAAGAGTTTTTATCGAAGGGAACACCATCCGCTACCAGGGATCCTTCGGAAAGCCGGAAATCACTGCCTTTGATCAGATCCGCACCGTGAAGAAGGAGAATGCTGAAGACGCGATGCATGCGAAAAGCCTGACCATCCGTCCGAACAATGGCGGCCGTTTCAAGGTGAGAAACACCATGTCCAATTACATGAAGTTTGCCGAGCAGATTGAGCGCGATGTCAAACTTCCGGATCTGACAAAGAAGAGGCGCCGCGATACACCGGAAGATGCGGACACTGAGGAATAATCTCACAATTCCTCTGCCGGGAATCATCAGAAAGCATATGCGGCAATCCCGCGAACAGACATTCTGAGGGAACAGGCAGTGTTTCTGCCTACAACAGCGAAAGGTTTTTATTTTATGAACAACAGAGACGATGAATATCTCAGTGGGGCGACGCGGGAAATCCATGTTCCGGAATATGATACGGCATTCACCGATTCTTCCTCTGATTCTTTTCAGAGCAGTCCCGGACCGTCCGGAGCAGAGCACAATCTGAACTATTATCAGCGCATGCGCAACGCGGGCAGCTTCGATGATATCGGGCGCCAGAACGGTTTTCGCGGCAGCTATGAAAGCGGACAGGATATCGGGCTGTTCAGAGGTTATCGCGACAGCGGACGTCAGGCTGCGGGTTTCAGCGGGTATCGCGGCAACGGTGACCAGGCCGGAAGTTTCAGCGGGTATCGCGGCAACGGTGACGACGATGCTCTCTATGATGATGGGTACCAGGACGATCCTTCCGATGATACCTATGATATCGGTGATGATTATGATTTCGGATTCAAGCCGAAGAAGCGCAAGAAACCCCGACCGGACAGATATGACGATAACGATTCCTATGGAAACCATTCCGGCAGAGGCGGCCGTCCGACGAACGATTACGGCGATGATTACGGCAGGCGTCCACGCAGGAAGAGGAGGCATCCGGTTCGCCGTTTCTTCCTGACGCTTCTGGGTATTATCCTTGTTCTCATCGTTCTTATGGCTGTTTTTCTCCATATCGCCTTCAGCAGAATGAACCGCGTGGAACCTGTAGCGGATACGACCGCGGATAAAGCGACGGAAGCGGCCGGTGTCGATGCCTATGAGGAGCGCGGCGTCATGAATATTCTCCTCGTCGGAGAGGATGCCAGGGAGGGAGAAACCCAGACCCGTTCAGATACCATGATCATCTGCAGCCTTAATGCAAAAACGCGGCAGATCACTCTGGTCTCTCTGATGCGTGACACCTATGTGCCCATTGCCGGCACAGATTATTCCGCGAAGCTGAATGCCGCCTATGCCGCAGGAGGACTGGAAACTCTTGATGAGACGGTTCAGGAGAACTTCGGCATAGATATTGACGGGAACGCGGTTGTAGATCTTGACGGTTTCCTGGAAGCCATAACCTCTGTGGGGAATCTTGACATAGATCTGACCTATGACGAGGCGACCTACATGAACGCGAATGAGGGCCTGGGCTCCAGTGTGGACAACGCCCAGGTGGACGAACCCTGGGGGCTCGTAGAGGGAGTCAATTCTCTGACGCCGGAGCAGGCACTCTGCTACGCCAGGATGAGATATGTCGGCAATTCCGACTGGGACCGCGTAAATCGTCAGAAGAAAATCATCCAGGCAGCATTTGCGAAGATGAAGTCCAATCCCTTCCGTATGCTGGAGGTAATGAATCAGGCTGCACCGAGCATCACAACGGATATGACAGACCTCTATCTGACGAGGGCATGCTTTTTTGCTTTTCTGTGCGGATCTGACATGAATGCGGCGACTCTGCCGGGCGACGGCATGTATTATTCAGACACCATCGACGGTCAGTCTGTTCTTGTCCCGGATCTGAACGCCTGCCATAAAGCTTTGATCAGCTACCTTTACGGTTCTTCCGCTGATGACAGTATCTTCAAATCCACCCCGTCAGCCACACCGACACCCGCGCCGAAGGTCTCATCAGACACCGGCGGCACGGACGCTTCCGATAATGATGACCATACCTGGACGGAGCCCGTCTATACCGTACCGGACAACTCTGGTCAGCAGGCTGCTCCGGATAACGATATCGCAGATATTCCAGCAAATGGAGATGACGGCAGTTCCGGAGCCGGCACTACAGACGGAACATATGATAACGGAACGACCGGCACGGATAATTCCGGATATGATAACTCCGGGACCGGCAATGGTGATTATGACAGCTCCGGCTACGACAGCACAGGAACCGATAATAGCGGTTATAACGGAGCGGGAACCGATAATTCCGGGTACAATGACAATGGCGCCGATAACTCCGGATACGACAGCTCCGGAACCGGAAATGGCGGATATGACAACTCCGGTTACGACAATACTGGAACGGATACTTCCGGTTATGACAATGCCGGAGGTACCGCACAGAACGCAAATGCCGGGTAATTACTGGAACGTGTGCTCGCTTGGCGCACTCAAAAAAAGGATGCAGCTGATCGGCTGCATCCTTTTTCGTCCACGTTGATCCGGCTCTTAACGGTCTGATTTATCTATGTATGCCCTATAGTGGTTTGGACTTATCATAATATAGTTTGGACTTATAATAGTTTGCCCTTATAATGGTTTTGCCTTATGCATGCTTCCGGAAACGAAGGGTTATGGTCGTACCCTTTTCCAGCTTGCTGCTCACCTTGATCTGGGCATTGTGCAGCTG
>OCVV011161909.1_pt1 | contig 10238 bp, 8 predicted proteins | sample 1539721 | NCBI WGS metagenome assembly OCVV01 (sample SAMN02144230, study PRJEB22623) | gut metagenome | biome: sheep rumen | host: Ovis aries | place: New Zealand
CCCCCCGCCGCAAAATACACATAAGCCTCGCCCGCGCTTAACTTTTCCTTGAAATCATACAAATAAATCAAGCGAATATCCTCAGCCTCAGTCGCAGTTTTCTCGCAATCATGCACTTTCAGAAAGGCATCTATACTCTCGAAATAATGCCACTCGGCACAGCTCGAAGCATAACCTTCAGGAAAACTCTCCGGAATACTCTCAAGCTTCCCAAACGTCCGAGTATACATATTCCGCATATCTATCGACAAAGACAGCTTCGTAACATCTTTCGCCATCTGCTCGTCCGACAAATCCACACCCGCCAAATCCCGAATCCGCGCAAAATCCGACTCGCTCAAAGCACCACGAACACCCTCATCAAAAGGCTCAACTTTCGCCACCTTGTCCGAGTGCACCGCAATCATCATTTTTTCTTCATCGCTAAGATTATTGATGCGCTCCAAGCTCACCGGCTGCCTCGTCCGCGTATATTTTCCATCCGTCGCATTCTCACCGGCCGACAGCACCAGGTTCACCTTCGCCGCCAAGTTCGTTATCAGCTCCGAATCGCTAATCGTGCGCTCCTTGTCGTAATTCTTTATTTGATCAACGCGCTCCCGAACCGTCGGATTATTCAGACAGAACAGCAAAATAATCAGCGCCAGCAACACGCCCGACACAATCCACAAAATTTTTCCGGACATTTTCGGCGCCTCTACCTTCACCTTTTTACTCATGAAAGTATTATACAGCTCCTTACATTTTCTCGGTATAAATCAATTTCAAATCGCGGTTATAGTACTCAACCTTATCGGCAAAATAGACCTTCGCGTACTGCGGTTGCAAGCTCACTCTTGTTGCCTTCAATTTCGCACTCTTTTCGGTCACGAGGTTATAGAGCGTAACATTCTCGCCGTTACGAATCGCCACAAAACTCGTCTGCGTCGCATCTTCCAATTCGCCATCAAAACTTGCAATCTCTTTATTTTTCGACCAGTCCAAAATTGAAACCTTGTTGCTTTCTGAATATGCCAGATTTTTGCCTTCCGACTCTAGATAATTCGCCGTCATACCATCGAAGAAATGAATGTTCGCCCACTTACAATCCAGCACAAAAGAGTTGCCGCGCTTCACGCCTTGGCCATTTGCACAATTCGCCACTTCGACACCATCCGGCACAGCTTCTTCCGCCCAATTCTTTTCATCGACGCTCGGGATATCTCTCAATTTATAGCTAAAAAGCTCGCCGTCAATCGCCCAAGTCGCAGTCTCGCGCGTAAAGCTCGCCGAACTCGCCAGTTTTAAATCACGCGCAACTCTGCCTTTAGTATCAATCAACATATATTTATCGAACAGCCCATCCTGCACGCCAACCATCGCATAGTCGCCATGAAAATCTTCCGCCCGAATAAACTGCGGCTCGATTTTCATATCACCAGCCTGATTAATGTAGCCATACTTTTCGCCATCGCGCACAGCAATCAACGAATCCTTACGAAACAGCTCCGCCACCGCCGAATCCGCTTCTTTGCGACCGCCAAAAACCAGCACCAATACAATCACAATCACCGCAGCCGTCGCGACCGGAATCGTCAAGCGCGGCAGCTTCTCAATCTTTTCACCAACAAACTTGCCAATTTTTGCCGCCACCGAATTTAACGCGGTTTTCGGTTTCGCCTCATCATATTCCAGACTCTCGTCAAACTCGCGCTTCTCACGCTCATCGCGTTTTTTCTCGATCACTTTTTCGACCATTTTCTTCTGCGCACTGCGTTTGCCGATTGCCTTGTCCGCTGCTTTCACAGCCGCCTCTCTAATCATATGCTTGCGACGCTCCGCCGAAGCATCTACTAAATCTTCCAAAGGCGTAATCTTTGGGCCAGAATTATCCATAAGTTTATTATATCACAAGCATAAGCATTTGACATTTTCGCACCAGTATGCTATAATATAAGAATAGATTTTGACTCATGATATAATTACCATATGTCAAATCAAACTTTACTAAGCACGCATAGTCTCCGAAAAAGCTACGGTAAACGCGACACAAAATTCGAAGCGCTACGCGGCATTAATCTCGAAATTAAACACGGCGAATCGGTTGCTATTGTCGGCAAATCCGGCTCCGGCAAATCAACCTTAATGCACCTACTCGCTCTGCTGGACCGTCCTAGCAAGGGCGAAATCCACCTCAACGGCGAAAATACTAGCAGACTCAAACAACGAGAACTAAATCATCTACGCAACAAAGAGTTCGGTTTCGTTTTCCAAAGCTTCTTCATGAACGCTAATGATACCGTCCTAAACAACGTCATCTTGCCGCTAAAAATCGCCGGCGTCGGCAGCAGAGAGCGCAAACAACGCGCCATGCACGCCCTAAAAATCGTCGGGCTCGAAAGCAAGGCAAAAAACAAAGCCAACGACCTCTCTGGCGGCCAAAAACAGCGCGTCTGTATCGCACGCGCCATCGTCAACAATCCAAAAGTCATCTTCGCCGACGAGCCGACCGGCAACCTCGATTCCGCCACTGGCGCCAAAATCGAAGAACTACTTTTCCATCTGAACAGGGAGCAGGGCATCACATTAATTATAGTCACGCATGACCAAGAACTCGCAGACAAGTGCTCGCGCCAAATCCATATCACTGACGGCCATGTCCAATCCGACGAACAAACTATCATCGAAGATCCGGAAGGCCTCGCCAAGCCACTCTCGGAAGACGAGCTAAACAGCGAAGACATGCTTTCCGACATCGAAAAACTCTACGAAGAGTCCGAGGACGACGAGACTGAATTCGACAACGAAGCTGACGAGCCAGAAGCCGAGGAAGCCAAACCGGACGAACTCGAGCCGGAAGACTCCGACGAAGAATCCGACACTGACGGCGACGGCTTCATAAATAACAGACCACACATCACTCGCATTAAATCGAAAGGCTCAAACAAATGAAAGTTCTAGACATCATTCACGACGCAAACGCCAATCTTTTGCGCAACAAAATGCGTAGCTTTCTGACGATTTTGGCAATTTTCATTGGTAGCTTCGTCATTATTCTTAGCTCCGGCATCAATGCTGGCGTCAATGACTTTATCGACAAACAGATGGAATCTGCCGGCGGCGAAGATTACCTCGAAATCATGTCCGCTGCCGCAAGCGATAGCCTCACCTCACTCATGAACGGCGAAGTCATCAAGGAATACGACAAAAAATCCACAAACCAGAGCGACCTCCAAATCACCAAAGAGCAGGCCGAAAAGGCTCGCAAAATCGACGGCCTCAAAAGCATCGATTTGATGACGCAGTTCTCGGTCGAATATTTCAAGCTCGAAGGCCGCGACAAGAAATATAGCTCGGTCGGTTTCAACCTCATGCCACGCGGCTCGCTCAGAATGGATCTTACGGCCGGTCGCATGCCAAACAACGATGACGAGTCTACTTACGAAATCATGGTTGGCGAAGATTACGTCAAATATTTCGGATTCGAAAAAGCCGAAGACATCGTCGGCAAGAAACTCACCCTCTATGCGCCAGAACACCTCAAATGCAGCATGATTGGTGACCCGGAAGAATGTACCCAACCAGTCGAAGCGACCATCGTCGGTGTTCAAGCTCCAGGTGTTATGGCTATGGGCGGGGCACGCATTAACGTTGCGACCATGAACAGAATTACTGAAATTAACTACACTGGTCTCCCGGAAGAGTCCAAGACTTCCATCATGGCCACTGCACAGGTTGATCCAGAGCGCATCGACGAAATCAAAGACAAACTCGCCGAAATCGGCCTGACCGCCATGTCGATCGAAGACGAAATCGGCCAAATCAAGACCTTCTTTGACGCCATGTTGGCCATTCTCAAAATCTTCGGCGGAATCGCACTCCTTGCCGCTTCTATCGGCATCATCAACACACTCCTCATGTCTGTTCAGGAACGCACTCGCGAAATCGGCCTCGACAAAGCCCTCGGCATGAGCAACGGACGCGTCTTCGCAAACTTTGCACTCGAAGCCATTTTACTCGGTTTCTGGGGCTCAGTTTTCGGCATCATCGTCTCGATGATTATCGGCAATACTGTAAATATCATTGCACACAACACCATTCTCAGCTCGCTTCCGACCTTCCAGCTGATTATCTTTAGAATCGAAGACCTCGTTTCCGTCACACTTGCCATCATGTTTATCGCGCTCATTGCCGGCGTAATGCCTGCTCGCAAAGCATCCAAAAAAGACCCAATCGACGCGTTGCGCTACGAATAAAAAAACGCCCCGCCAAAACGGCGGGGTTTCATAGTAGCTAGCGGCCAAACGGAATCTTGAAGCCAAATGCGAACAGCAAGATCATGACAGTAAACATAGCCGGAAAGCCAATAACCATCATGTAATGTGTTACGCACACGAGCATTTTTCGCACGCGGGCATTCTTATGCGTCTCGCCGAGAAGTCCCAGAGAAAGCAGTACGGCCATATAGACCAGTTCCCAGATGAACAGATCACCTATAAAGGCCAAGACAGCTAGCGTAACCTGCCAAATCGTGCTCATATTAACACCCCCTTAATATTTGGAGAGCAACAACTTCTCATTAATTATACCACACAATAACCAGAAAGTCAATCCGACGCTGGGCAAAGCGGCGCAAATCTGTTAAAATTACAACATTATGCAGGCAAAAATCAATCAAATTGTCCCCGGCGGGCAGGGAATTGCAACTCTTGACGACGGCAAAAAAGCTTTCATCTGGGGCGACCTACCTGGCGAGTTGGTCGAATTCGAAATCACCAAAAACAAACGCAGCTACTGCGAGGGCATCGCGACCAACATCATCGAAGCCGCACCAGAGCGCATCGAGCCAAAAGACGCCTGCTATCTTGCCACTAGCCCTTGGCAAATCGTCAACTACGAAACCGAACTAGCACTAAAATCGCAAATCGTGCGCGATTGCTTTACGCAATGCCATCTAACAATCGATGTTTTGCCTACGATTACCGATGGCAACGACTTTCATTATCGCAACAAAATGGAATACTCCCTTTATTGGGACAACGACCAAAACAAAATTTTCCTAGCTTTCCACCAGCGCGGCACGCATCGCAAAATCCCCATCACACAAAGCAGCATCGAACGGCCAGAAATCTTTGCCGCCGCGCAAAAAATCGTCGACCAACTCAACGCCGAGCACGCCGAAGCGCGCAAATACCAGTCCATCATGGCACGTTGCGACCAAGCCGGACGTGTTAGTATCGCGCTATTCGAGAACGGCAAGTCGCACCCCGTTATGGATACGCTCGAAGATTCGCTACTAGGCAAGCAATATTCTTATTCGCCCAATGGCTTTTTCCAAATCAATCTGCCAGTTTACGAACTCGCACTAAAACAAATCGCCGAAAACATCCATACGCAAAAAGTGCTCGACCTCTATTCTGGCGTCGGCAGCATCGGCCTGTCCGTCGCACGAGACAAAGATCTAACACTGGTCGAGGTCAATGGTGCCGCCTACGAAGAAATGCAAAACAACGCCGCCGGCACGAAAGCCAACTGCGTCCTAGCCAAATCCGAAGACGTCACCGACTATATTGCTCCAGATTGCACAGTCATTCTAGATCCGCCGCGCGCTGGCTGCGACGCTAAACTTATCGAAAAATTACTCGAAATCCAGCCAGAAAAAATCGTCTACATGTCTTGCAATCCTATTACGCAAGCCCGCGACGCCGCCATGCTGACCGAAAAATACGTGCTTTCCGCCGCTCAGCCATACAACTTCTTCCCGCGCACACCGCATATCGAAAACATCGTCGTATTCTCGAAAAAATAGAAAAAATCCCGCCAAGCGCGGGACTTTTCTTATTTCATCAGCTTCGGCTTCCGCAAATTCGTCTCGGACACGATGTAATGCGGGCGATTTTTCACCTCAAGGTAAATTTTTGCTACGTATTGGCCAATTATACCTAGGCAGAACAAAATCAGGCCACCGATAAATACAATAATACAGACCGTCGAAGCCCAGCCCGCCACCGCATCACCAGCAATCAGATAGCGCACCACGATAAAAATTAGCGCACAAAAAGCGAAAAAGGTCATTAAAACGCCAAACCACGACGCGATATTCAGCGGCGACTGCGAAAAGTTAATCACGCCGTCAATCGCGTACTTGAAAAGACCCCAAAAATTCCATTTCGTTTTACCTGCCACGCGCTCAGTATTTTTATATGGCAGCCAGTAAGTCTCGAAACCGACCCAGCCAAAAATTCCTTTCGAAAAGCGATTATATTCCGTCATTTCTATAATCGCATCGACCATTGGCCGCTTCATCATGCGAAAATCGCGCGCGCCATCCTTGATCTCTGCATCGGAAATCCGATTTATAATCGCATAAAATCTCCGCGCAAACCAGCTACGAATCGGCGGCTCGCCATCCCGGTTTTCGCGCCGCGTCGCCACGCTGTCGTATTTTCCTTCGCGCAAAATCTTTACCATTTCTGGCAGCAGGGCAGGCGGATCTTGCAAATCGCAATCCATCACCGCAACATAATCGCCGCTGGCATTGCAGAAGCCAGCGTACATCGCCGCTTCTTTGCCAAAATTCCGCGAAAACGACAAATACTGCACATGCGTATCTTTTTTGCTCAGAACGCGCAGTAGCTTCAAAGTCCTATCTTTCGAGCCATCATTCACGAACAATAGCTCATATTCACATTTCATTTTTGAAAGCACCTTTGTTGCCTCGTCATAAAACAGTGGCAAAGCCTCTTCTTCATTGAAGCACGGTACAATAATTGAAATTTTCATACTAACCCAAATATACCATATAGTTACTGACCGGTCCTAACGCGCACAGCGCTGTTCCAAGTCTTCGTCGTTATACCGCCCGCCTTGTCCGCCATCCGCGACAGAGCATCCAAATTCGTCGAAAATTCGCCCTGACTGTTTCGCGAACCGTAGCCGCACTCGCCGCAATCAAGGCGCGCGCCGTATTTTCCGGCCAGTTGCTTCATGTTCGCTATTTGCTCTTCATAGCTGCCCACTTCCGAATTTCCGATGTGCACATCACGACCATCGTGATAGACTTGCGGCATTGGACCTTTGTCGTCTTCTCTATAATCATGAAACGAAATCACATCAATCAACGAAGCATCAACGCCGTTTTCATTTTGGAGCCTCGAGACTTCTTCGCAGACCGTACTTATCCATTCAGGATCATAAAACGCCGTACCGGCCAACGATATTTGCAATTCCGGACATTCCGCTTTCAACTTGGAGGCCGTCGCGAAATACATCTTGGCATACTCCTTCGGATCGCATTCTTTACTAAAATCATCCGCATTTCGCTCGAACGGCTTGGCGTCACCCCACCTAGCCTCGCTCGACACATTCGTCTCGTTGCCTAACTCCAAAACAAGCCCATGGCCATTCTCGGCGCCACTTTCTTTGACGAACGCCCGACACATCTCTATGTATTTAGACAACGGCTCGCCTTCGCTAGGATATTGCATCCCCTCCGGCAAATCTAATTTCGAGTAGTTCATCACTGTAGTAAAATCCGACGACAGCGGCCCTCGTTCCGCTTCTAGCTGCTTGCGCACGTCTACGATTTCTTTTACCAAGTTCATCGAATTCGGCTCAAAGCCTTTCTCCGGGCTATAGAACTCCGTCGAGAAGGCCGACGACGGCCCATACGGATGAATGCGACACGCTTTGCCGTCCTTGATTAGCGGCATAATGTCATGCTGGACAACTCCATATTTCGCTAGCTCGCCTTGATACACGCCACTTGCCAGTCGCGCCAACTCCTCATCCGTCATCGAAGCAGCACGTTCCGCCAAACCAGCATCTCTCGACGCCGCCAATGCTCGCCGCTGCGTGTCCGGATCCGCATGCACAAGCCTCAATACTTGCGCGCTTGGCAACTCATCCGACGTTAAGTTTATGCCTCCAGTCGGACATTTTCTCACAAATTCCAAATCCGCCTCGCGTGCCACTTTTTCATCGCGGGTCAACACATCGACATTTTTCTCGCCTTCAACCGTATCGGCCATGCGCGCTTCATTGTATCTTTGACGCGCAGACCTTTCATCGAAGGGCGGAACATCTTTCATCGCCTCAGTCCACTCAGCATAAGTGCTCTGACGCTCGCCAGATTGCTCGATATTGCTATCGTAATTCGATGGTGCCTGCTCATTCATTCTTAGCTAATTATATCAAAGCAAAAGCCGTCCAGACAGTTTATGCTAAACTAATAAATATGAATATAACGGTTTTGGGAGCAGGCGCATTCGGTAAAGCGCTCGGTAAAGTTTTAACAGATAACGGACACCAGATTGTTTATTACGATCCTTATGTCTATCCGGATTTCTCGCTGGACGCCGCTCTTATGGACGCCGAGGCGACCATCGTAGCTGTACCATCTTTTGCGCTACCGGAACTAATTAAAGATTATCCCGCCTCCGCCAAACAACTGCATACTATTATCGCCACAAAAGGCTTGACCAATCTTGACCTTTTCGCAGATTTCCCTAAAGCCTCCATTATCTCTGGCCCGGCTTTTGCGCAAGAAATCCTCGACGGGAAGGGCGCCACACTCACCGCTTCCGACCCATTCGTGCTCGATATCTTCCAAAATGGCCAAATCTTCATTGAACTTTGCGAGGATGCGAAGGGAATTTTACTTTGCGGCTCGCTCAAAAACATCTATGCCATCGGCGCCGGCTATCATAGTGCGTCCGAAAACGAAGTCGCCGCGCTCATCACACGCGCCCACAACGAAACCGAGCGTTTCCTGCGCGATCATGATGCAGACGGCGAAACCGCCAACTATGTTTGCGGCCTCGGCGATCTTATTCTAACTTGCACTAGCTCAACCTCGCGCAACTACAGCTGTGGCCAAAGATTAAAGCAGGGCGAAAAACTGCAGGATATTCTTGACGACCTCAAAACCGTCGAAGGCGTAAGTGCGCTCAAAGAAATTGACAACCTCAAGCGCTATCCACTGCTTGCCGAAATCTCAACCATCGTCAAATAGGAGCATATATGGAATTCGAAAAGGCATACAAACATCTAAACGACGCTCAGCGCGCCGCCGTCGACCACATTGACGGCCCGCTCCTCGTCATAGCCGGCCCAGGCACTGGCAAAACTCAGCTGCTCTCCGTTCGCGTCGCCAACATTCTCAAGCAAACCGATGCTAGTCCGGAAAATATCCTCTGTCTTACTTTCACGGAAACCGGCGCCAGCAATATGCGTCACCGCCTCGCAGATTTCATCGGTCCTGAAGCCTACAAAGTCCAAATTCAGACCTACCACGCTTTTGGCTCCTATCTTTTGCAGGAACACCGTCCAGACCTCAACTCCGCCATTGACGAATTAGAGCGCTTCACAATGATTCGCGATATTCAGGCCCACCTAAATCCCACCGACATTTTGACGCCAGAATACCTCACGCGCGATATTATCTCTACGATTTCCGACCTCAAAGCCGCCACCCTAACACCGGACGACATTCGCCACATCGTCAAGCGTAATGAGACAGACAGCGCGCTAATCTATTCCGCCATCGAAACCGACATCAACGCCACCAGCGGCCTGCGCTGGCCAAAAGCCCGCGAGGTCTATGGTCGCATTCTTGAATCCATCCAAAGTTTCATCGAACGCCCAGATTTGCCAGCATACATCTGCAAGCACGTCGAGCCAATCGCCAAAGTCTACTATCGCAGCCTCGCCGAAGCAATTCTAACCGAAGAAAACGCCGACAAACCTAGCACCAAAGCGCTCAGCGCCTGGCGCAACAAATTCTTCAAAAAAGACAAGAGCAATCGCCTCGTCTTCGGCGACAATATCGCCAACAAAAAGCTCCTAAGCCTAGCTAACATCATGGAGGAGTACAACCGCCGCCTCACCGCGCAAGGCCTCTTCGATTACAACGACATGATCCTTACCGCCATCGATCTCCTCAAAAACGACGACGAAAAACGCTACAATGCCCAAGAGCGTTTCCAATACATTCTACTCGACGAGTTCCAAGATACAAACGACGCGCAGGCGCAACTAGTCTCGCTACTCACCGACAATCCAAGCAACGAAGGCCGCCCAAACATCATGGCGGTCGGCGACGACGACCAGGCCATTTACGGTTTTCAGGGCGCCAACACCTCCAACTTCTTCGATTTTGACGAAAAATATCATCCAAAGCATATTTTCCTGACCAAAAACTACCGCTCCAGCAAGGCAATTCTGGATTTCGCGCATAACATTATCGAACAGAGCGACGA
>OCVV011043594.1_pt1 | contig 10236 bp, 8 predicted proteins | sample 1539721 | NCBI WGS metagenome assembly OCVV01 (sample SAMN02144230, study PRJEB22623) | gut metagenome | biome: sheep rumen | host: Ovis aries | place: New Zealand
TGTAAAATAAGAGAAATAACTCTCTAATTCTTCTTCGCTCATCATGTAAGTTGTTGCATAAAAATCATCAACTTCTCTTTCGCCATTCTGGGCGTTAAGATATGCTTTATGAACTAATCTATCTTCTTTTTTAAGATAATGGCTATCAGTGGTGATTATATAAGGAACTTTAGTAAACTTACTGAACTCTAAAAGCTTCTTATTTACTAAAATTTGTTCTTTTGAATTATTTGGCTGCATTTCCAAAAAGAAATTTCCTTGGCCAAATAAATTATTCATTTGGGTTATCCAAATAATTAGTTTATCTTCGGAGGTGCCTTTTAAGATTTGAGTCGGGAGCGCGCCGCCTAAACATGCGGTACTGCCTATTACATGTCCAGGATTACTACCAATAATTTCTACTAAATCTTGGTAATAAGTCGGAACCCTTCTCATTCCTCTTGCCATATAAGACCTAAGCCATGCGCGAGTGCTTATTTCCATAATCTGCTTCGCGCCGATTAAGTCCTTTGCCAGAAGAATAAAGTGATAATATTTATCTACTTCTTTATTAAAATTTTCATTATTTAGTCCGTTGCGGCAAAGATAGATCTCATTACCTCTTATAACTTTAATATTAGGATATTTTTTAGCTTCTTTTTCTATTTTTATCCAGCTACTAATAGTTTCATGGTCAGTAAATCCAACTACTGTATGTCCTAACTCATTTGCATATGCCAATAAAGACTCTATTTTATTAATAGAATCTTTAAGACGAATATTACTGTAATCGGTATGATTATGTAAACTACCACTCCAACCCATAAATTATTCCTTGTAAATTTCCCAATTATTATTATACATTCTATGTGCAGGATACCATTTTTCTTCTTCGCCATTGTAGATATAACCGTCTACAATGAATTTACCCTCAACATAGTCATTTCTCTTTTTATCTTCGATTTTAATCTTCATTCCTAAGGGATAATTAGAAATTAATTCGGGAAGATTATCGTACATTTTTTTCTCCTTTTCTTACTTTCATTATAATTATTATAACATATTTTTAAGTTTTATTCAAGTAATATTAGAATTCAAAAATGTTCTCTTTCTTTATTTCGTAGTCTTTAATGAAAATTTGGGGGGTAGTGCGGCCGCCCCATTCATTGAGATTTGCTTCTCCAACTATTTCTATATTAATAGTTTCTGAATATTTGGATAAGTCTTCTATCATATCTTTGGCTTTAAATTTTATATAAGTTATTCCATTTTTCTCTATTTTAACAGTATCACTATTTTTCCCAATAATTGAAATTTCATTTGGTTCCACAATCAAGCCTTTAACATGGATTAAAGGAACATTATTAGACTGCCCCCAAATATCATCATGCCGGCTTATATCTGTAATCAATCTATCTAAATCTGGAGAAGTCACATTCCGCTCAAAATTAATATCATAATAATTTTCGCCAAAGTCAATATTAGCTAACTTTTCATTGGCATAAGCGTGAAATGCGCTTAAATTTTCATCCTTAATGATTGCTCCGGCGGCATTATCATGGCCCATGCTCTCGACAAAACCGCTCTCATTAAGAAAATCTTTGAAAGAAGTCAACGCAGATTGATTAACTCCTCTCATCGAACCCTTATCATAGCCGTCAGGTCCTAAACGAAGAACCATCGCAGGACGCTTATATTTTGCGGCTATTTTCATGGCCAAAAGTCCATTAAGCTCTGAAGGGAAAACCATATCGTCTTCCAATCTGACAAGAATAACTTTGTTATTTAACAGGCCATACTTGCATATCTTGTACTCAATTTGCTGTTCTGCATTTTCAATCAGCTTAGTTTGTCTTGATTTTGCGTTGGTACATTCTCTTATACTCTCAATCGCTACTTTTTCAAGCTCTCCTTTTGCTCCCCTCTTATGACTCACAACAAGTTCATTACCATCAATAAAACTTCTAAAAAGTCGATCTTTTTCTTCGTTAGTCCCAACTCTTATCATGGCATTAATAAGAGGTACTATATAAAAAGCAACTGAAATTGGGGTTATCTTTCCGCCCATTGAATAATCTTGTTTTTCAATCATAGACTTAAACATAAAGTTCTTAATGCTTTTAAGTCCTCTGCTAATGATGTATCGATTTTCCAAAGTGAGGACTGAACCCATATCACCAATTTGACCAAGCGCCGCCAAATCAATGAAGTCTTCTGCTCTATTTATTTTAAGAAGCTTATCTATGTATCTACAGAACTGGAAAGTGACTCCTGCACCAACTAATTCTTTATTTCGATAGTTAGGAGAAATCTGATTGTTTACAATAATTGCGTTATCACTTATTGTTACATCGACCTGGTGATGATCCAAACAAAGGCAAGGAGTATTAATTTCTTTTAACTTATTATGATATTCAACATCATTTGAAGAGCTATCCGGGAGAATTATTAAATCATATTTAACTTCTTCATCCATCAGCTTATCAATATGATCTGAAAGTCCATGCTCCTTTCCGTTATGCAGCCAATAATCAATTTGTGTAGTGGGCGCGATGATTTTAGTATACTGATATATAATAGCAGAAGAAGTAAAACCATCGCAATCACTATCTACTATAATTAATATACGTTTATCATCGCCTATATTACTCAAATATAACTGCGCACCTTCGCTTATATTTGCTAAATCATCGGGATTTTGCAGGTTATCTTTATTGGGATTTAAAAAACCCTCTATATCTTCTACCCCTCTAAAGCTTAAAAGATTTCTTACGTAATTATCTAAGATTTGAGGGTTTTCCATTCTACATTTCATATTATTTTAGTCCTTTCCTTGACCAGTTTTTTAAAAATTTCTTCTCCTTTGTCTACTGGAGAATCTTTTAATTCCAATAAATTATGCCTGTCATAAATAAAAGAAAAATTGCAATAATTCTTATATTTTTCTCCTAAGCTATATAATTTATCAAAATATTTTGTACTGCCTTTAATTTCTTCTTTATCAAAACAAATAATAATTTCAGTCGGAGAACAGGTGTCTAATAAAATATTTAAAGCATATTTATTAAAATTACTGCCGCAAACTGCTACACTACAATTTGGAAAAGAAAAGTCTTCACATTTGAGGACACTTTTTTCTCCTTCAAAAAGATAGCATACTTTTTCTTGTTTTATATTTTCTTTATTAAAATTTAAACCGTAAAGATTCATGCTTAAAGGATGGGAATACCATTTTTGTTCGATTTGAACTGGCATATATTTTCCTATATTTTCAACTTCCCATTCATTAAGCGCACGGCCTCGTATCCCTATTAAATTATTATTTACATCATAATGAGGAATAATAATTTTATTTTGTGAAATAGAATAAAGAATATTAAACTTATCCATGGCCGCCTTGGAAATTCCTTCTTTGAGCCATTCTACTGGATAAATTTTTGTAAAAATTTCCAAACATTTTTCATCATAAATTGGTAAGGTTTTGGTTTTCCTTGAAATTTTGTATTTATCCTTTAAACTTTTGTATTTTGGAACACTTAAACCGTTAATCTGATTATTTTGCCCCAGAATTAAAGAATAAATATCTTTATACCAATCATACTCGATCTGTTGAGCTTCATAAAAATGTTTTAAAAAACTAAAAACAGACATGCTGCCACATTCAGTATAACACATAAAAATTTTATTATTTTTGTAATAATATAATTTATGTGACGCTTCTTCAGAAAAATGATTATGGCAATATGTGGGCATTAATAAATATGCGCCCTTATCTTCAAAAGGAATTTTTAACTGATTTAATATATCTTTTATTCGATCTTCTGTAAGATTATTAATGATTTCTTGATAATCAATCATTAATTTCTCCTTCATTTAAGCTTTCTATAAAGTTGACCAGCTCTATTTCTTCATCAGCCGTCCAATCTTGTACATCGTAATCTTCTTCATCAAAAAACCCTTCTATTGGATTTAATTGAGCATCTGTAATAAATAAGTCAGTTTTTCTTAATGTACCAAGATTTACTTCCGACCAAATTCTAACTTGCGACCATTCACCGCTTCTTACTTTAAAGATATCTGTTACCATATTCGGTTTAGGTATACTCATTTTAGTAATTATTGGGTTTAGAATCTCTAATTCTTCAGCAGTCGGACGAGCCATAATCGCGCCATTATCAGCTTTATTAATGGTAGAGCGGCCACCGGCCAAAGTAGCTTCATTTCTAATATTTCTATTGTCATCTGCGTTTGCATTTACCTGAGTTGAGGTCATCATACAGACGTTTAATTCGACCGCCAAATCTTTTAAGGCAGTTGCGAACATTAGCAATACCTCATCATTCCTCAGACTAATTCCCTTGAACTCATTTAATAAAGCTGGCCCTATAAATACATAGTCATAAAAAACATAGCCTATATCTTTAGTTAAACAATTCTCCCTAACCAAAGTTTTTACTAACTCGATGGTTGGATTTGGAATTTTTATTAACGTCAAATTTTCTTCATATTTCTTTAGAATTTTTTGTGCTTGAAGTATAACAATCTTTTCTCTATCTGTAAATCTATTATACTTAAACTTTGACTCATTTATCCCAGTAAGATATGCGAATACCATTTTTCTGACTTGTTTAAAAGTCTGCTCAGTAACAATAAAGAGAACTTTCTCGTTACTTCCTATTTGTTCCCAACTATCAGTATTCCAATTAAACCTCAAAGGAAACGCTAAAAAACAAGCATCACCAACAGCCTGTCTAGTTTTTCCTAATCCACTAGAACCTGATCTAATAGTCAGCGCGCCTCTTTCAGCCCCATTTATAACCTTACTATAAATTTTCCCCTGTACATTTTTACCAATTTCAATGGAATTCTGAATTTCATCTAAAAATCCGTCCAATCCATCAGCAATTGATTCTACTTGGACTTCTTCTGAGCATTTATATTCTCGTTCAAGAGTAATAATTCTGGTCCTCAGAGAATTAATAATATCTGAAGTTGTCAGCTGTTCAAAATTTTTATTAGTTTCTGCGGCCTTTGGATCGGCTAGATCCTCATTGTAAAAAGGACTAATATCAATTCCTTGCTTTTTAAGATCCCGCAGTAAGTTTAATTTCTTTAACTTATTATAATAAAAATTAAAATTTTCTACGTTTGAGAATTCTATTATGTCCTCTATATATTCAAGCCCATTTTGTTGCTCAAATATTTTATGAACGCCTTCATTACTTTCTAGAAAGTTATCAATATCTATCGCTGTAATTGTTACGGCGCCGCGGCTATATAATCCAAGTATCGCATTAAATATATATCGCTCAAAACGTGTATTAAAATCAGAAATTGTAAGAGAATACTTATCAACTTCGCTTAATAATTGCGGCCGCTTAATTAAACTACCCAATACTTGTTGAACAGTAATTTTATCGCTTAACATTCAACATCCTCTTCCATACTATCAATAATAGACCAATCTATTGATTTATCTTTCTTTTTCTCTTTAGCTTTGGGCGCATCTACTACAATTCGTTTCTGTTCCAAACGTTCTCGTAATTGCTGTTCTATTTTCGCACAAATGCCTTGTTCCCTCAGCTCTCGGCCGGCCCAGTATTGACAGCTTTCCTCATAGATATAAGGAATTATCCCTATGCCGCCTTCAGATTTTCCAATATCTCCTTTTTTATAATCGAAATAATATCTAGCGGCGAAATATATCCCTTTTGCAGTCTTTCCCTTTTTTATAAAGCTTTCCCACTGATTTTGTAACTTGGAAAAATTAACGGGCATCTTCATATCGTGATATAAAAATTCTACCAGACTATCATACCACATTTCATCAGAAGCCTTACCATTTATGTCCTTTGTTTTATTTTTCCAATTTTCATAACAAGGGACATGATAATAAAAGTTTCTGCGGGGCTTACACCAATCTATACCTTCTTTTCCTGCGTTTGTATCAAATTGTTGCTTACAAACCCTACATGTCACTATATGCTTCGCCATGATTTTCTCCTTTTTTATTGCTACTTATATTATACCACAATTTTTAGAGAAATGCAAAAAAGACGGCTTTCGCCGCCTTCTTTTTATTTATTCAATTAATTATTTTTAGCAAGATCTCTCATCTCGATAAGCACTAAGTTGTATAAATCAACTTGATCCTCAGTAATCTCACTGAGTTTAATAGGTCTACCAAAAATAATTTCTGCCTTTTTGAGAATTGTCTTGGCCATTTCCATATTAGGATTGTCTGGAGAGCCAATAAGCTTATTCCATAACTCTTCAGCCTCGGCACGAATCTTCTTAAAATCGAGCTGTTCAACCTCTACTGCTTTCGTAGTATCAACAACAGTCGCGCCGTCTTCTTTTTCTGCCCTGTCAATGGCTTCACTAATAGCATTAACTAATTCATGATAGCCAAACTTAATCTTTCCAGGGAGATACTTAAAACGGCTTCCAGCGAAAAGATAGGGGGTTTCTCTTGTATAAAGCCAACGCTCTATTCCATTCTCTGTATATTCGTTACCAATATATCCTATAATATCGACAAGACCATTACAAATTTCAGCTGCCCGCTTGGGAATGTCAGGAAAAACAATTTCATGTTCATTTCCATCCGCATCTTTCTCTATACGAGAAGAGCTGTGAGCAATTAATACAATACCATAACCTAACTGGGCAATTTTTCTAAGGGAATTTTCAAATTCCTTCTTACATGCGGAGTATCCGCCGCCCCAAGGTATATCAGCTATTTTTTGCACTCCGTTTTGAGTACAAACAAATTGTTCACATAAGTCCCAAGCAATTGAAATGGTATCAATAATAACAGTTTTAAATCGCTCTTTGGTCCTAGAATCTTCTAGGTCACGAATGGCCATTTTATAGTCGGACCATTTCAGTATATCATAAGGATAAGCATTACCTATTGCATTATATCCTTTCTCAAAAGCGAATAAAATAGCGTCTGGAAAGGAGCAAGCCGCGGTGGTCTTCCCACTTTTTGGCTTGCCATAAAGCATGACATACTTACCCTTAAGGTCTCTTGAAATGGCATTTTTCTCTATTTCCCACAGATGTTTTGCCATTTCAATCTCCTTTAAAAGCCAAGCTTTTCAAACATGTTGACCTTATCTACCTTTTTAATGGTATTGGCACTCTCCTTCTTCTTTTCGAGGTCGGCCTGACGCTCTGCCAGAGCCTTCTGAATATCAGAAATGTCATATGCCGCATCACCTTCGAGAGGAGTCGCCGCGCCGCCGGTTATGATAAGTTCACTAACACTAAATGTTCTAACAGTATCCTGCGGCTCTCCGAAATCAAGTTCCTTATGAACTACCTCAGTCCTGCTAGTAAAGTTGAGCCTACCAATTGCATGTACAGTACTACCAACTTCCCAATAATTAGAAACGGAGTCAATTACGTTCTTATTAGTTGCAAGGAAGTCAATAACATCAACCTTCCCACCATATCTAGGAACGATGCCGCTGATCTTATATCTATCAGGGTTCTCTATTCCATCATTATCGGTTTCAAAGCCAGAATTCTTAACTACAAAGATAACATCGAAAGTAGCCTGCGGAGTACAGTCTTCCTTTCTAATCTTATTAACGAAAGACGCATTAATACGAGGATAAGAAATAATTCTACCATTAGCAGGATAATCATTCATTCCGATAGTTGCACCAGTAATACGGATTCTATCTGCATCTTCAATGCCAACTGCCGCAATACTCTTAAATTCGTTCTTAACCTTGATAATAGATGTATAAGCAGGATTTTCCTTACCAGCGTTGGTAATCTTATTGGCAAAGAAATGTACAGGAATTTCCAGCTCCTGTTCCTCTCCAGAGGGGAGAGTCTGATTAACTCTTACATTAATCTTTCCTCTTACACATTCAACATTACTTCCGTTCTTGAGATAAGTAGCTTCTTTAAGATCGATTTCACTTAAAATACCTTCAATCTTTACTCTATTTCCATTTCTAATCTGTTCGGCCTTATTTTCAAACATTATTTAACTCCTTTTTTACGATCTTAAATAAATAAAATGGGGCAAAATTAATTTGCCCCTATTTATAATTAAACTAATTACTCCTCAGCAGAGAGCAGATTGTCAGCATCGGGAGTAACAACTACATAAGTAATCTCCTTATCCTCACCTGCTTCTTTCTCCCTCACGCAAAGACCCTTCTTGGTCAGATCGGTAACGTTAGCGTTAATGCTTCTTGCGGGCCTACCAATGGCCTCTACCAGCTCTTCAATAGAAACACGACCATTCTGCTTGACATAGTTAAAAACTTCACTAGACTTTTCAGTTAACTTCATTTTTTGTTTTCTCCTTAATTGATTAATTAATTAAACTTTTGTTGAGTTTTCTTCTCTCAACTTATTACATATATATTATATCAAAATATTTGTTAATTGACAAATTTTTATGGCTAAGAAATTTCAATAATTTTACTTTTTTCAGGGAGCTTTATTGCCTTTACTCCAAGAGTATTCTTTGTAAGTAGAGGGATTTCTTTTGTGGAAATTTTTATACAAGAACTAGACGCTGCTATTAATAAATCTAATTCATTGTTTAATGGATAAAAATCGGCCATGTAATCATCTTGATTGAGGTTTTGAATTTTTGAGCCCTTGGTATTTTTTCCTTGGACATTAAATTCACTAATTGGGGTTTGCTTTATATATCCATTTTGACTTATAGAAACTAAAGTCTTAGTTTCATTTGATATTTTTCGAGAACTAATAACATAATCCTCAGTATTAAGTTTAATTCCTTTAATCCCTTTAGTCACGCGCCCTATCGGACGAATGTCATTAGTAGTAATTATTATGAAATTTCCACCATGAGTAAGTATGCCAATTTTTTCGTCTTTGATATTTATGACTTCAATTATTTCATCATTTTCTTCAAGAGCTATTGCTTTCAGCGCGCCCTTTCTTGAAATGTTGTATTCTTTAACCGAAGACTTCTTTATTAAACCATATTTTGTAATAAAAATCAAATATTCATCTGTATCAGATTTTATTGTTGTTAAACCGCGAACTAATTCATTATTTAAATTAAATTGAGAATAGAGTGAAATCTTCTCTCCTATTGGTAACTCAGATGCTTCACAATGATAAAAGTTGCCTTTGTTAGTAAAGAAAAGAATTTTATCATTTGAATTGATCGTAATTGAGGAACGAATATATTCATCTTTATTTAACTTAATTTTACTGCCAACGCCGCCACGTCGTTGAACGTAGAGCGAGGATGATTCTTGAATGTATACGGCATTTTGATTGGTTAAAGAAACTTGAATTGATCTTACTTCTACGGGCTTATTCTCTTCTTCTGCTTTAATTACCGTGCGTCGAGAATCACCAAACTTTCGAGCGATATTTAAAAGCCCATTTTCAATTTCCTTTTTGAGGAGTTCTTCATTATTCAAAATATTTTGAATACGTTCACTTTCTTTAATCAAATCATTTCTTTCGTTTATGAGCTTGTTGATATCCAACTTACTTAAACGAGAGAGTTTTAGGTCAAGTATAGCTTTTGCTTGGACAGAATCAATCTTTAGAAGTTTCTGAAGTGCTACATTCGCAGATTCTGCAGAAGAGGAAGTTTTAATTGTAGTTATAACTTCGTCAATTACATCATACGCCTTTAACAGACCATCTATGATATGGATTCTATCCGCCATTTTGGCCAAGTCATACTTGAAACCATTTACATAGATTTGTCTTTCATGGTTGAGATGCGCCTGTAATACTCCTTTCCAAGTGAATACTTTAGGAAAGCGGCCATTTTCCAGCATAGTAAAATTGACTGAATAGTAGGACTGAAGAGAAGTATTCTTAAATAAATTAATAAGCACCTTATCAGGATTAGCATTTTTATTTAAGTAAATTTTAATTAATGGGGTCTTTCCAGTTAAATCATTAAAACGATCTATCCCTGGGTTATCTTCTCCATTAATTATCTCTTCAAGTTCTTTACAAATAGTTTCAGTATATACCATATAAGGTATTTCTGTAACTATGAAGCAACGATCCTTACTATCATACTCAACTTTACTTCTAATTTTGCAAGCCGCGCCGGTTCCATTTCTATGACTTTCTTTTACTTCTTCGTTGTTGAGTAAGATGCCTCCAGTTGCAAAATCTGGGGCGCAATAAATATCCTCAAAATCTGCATCTGGATTCCACAGCAACGTAATTAAAGCATCATTAAGCTCTTTTAAGTTGTACTGCGGAATACTTGAAGACGCGCCG
>OCVV011246750.1_pt1 | contig 10233 bp, 8 predicted proteins | sample 1539721 | NCBI WGS metagenome assembly OCVV01 (sample SAMN02144230, study PRJEB22623) | gut metagenome | biome: sheep rumen | host: Ovis aries | place: New Zealand
CTCAGACTCTCGTCTGGCTATGACTGCTGCTATCCGCCAGTATCTGGCTGAGCATCCTGATCACTTCGATCCTCGTCAGTATCTGAAGCCCGCTCGTGAGAACATGAAGAAGATGTACATCCACAAGATTAAGGAAGTACTTGGTTCTGACGGCAAGCTGGCTCAGTAATAAAGACACAATCATGCATAAGAAAAAGTCTCGCCCAATGTGGCGAGGCTTTTTTATTTCTTGTCCATGTCTGAGTATTGCTTGACAATAGCACCTGTGGCTGGGTGAAGTGTCAGATGGGTGACGTAGCGTTTGAAGGGGTCGCAACTGCGTTGCTCTGTGTGACCGAACTGAGCCAGAGGAACCTCGAATGTTGCCAAGGGCAAATCTTCTTGTTGAAGGGTAATGGTAGCGGTGCCAGATGAGTTGACGTATAGCCAGTCACCCTTTTTGTTTTCCAAGGGCTGAGACTGATCCGGGTAGAGGTTCTTGACAGTCATATAAAAAGGTACGCCCGATAGGTCGTCTTTGTCTACCAGGCCACGTTGACGGGACAGACGAAAGACCACTTCGCGCTCTGTCTCTTGCTCCGGATATAGGGTGATAACCTGCATGGTGGTATCGCGACGGATGGTACCAGTGAACAGGGTCATAAGCGCATCGTGCTGCTGGTCAATGCGCTGGAGCATCAGCTGCAACTGCTTTTCGTCGTTGGGCATATCCTCAGCTTCGCCGGTGGCCAGTTGCTGACGATGCTCGCGCAGGTCGAGTATCTGCTGTACGGTCAGTTCTGCCATCTTTGCTGTGCTTCCTGCGGACAGAACTTCGGCAGACAGAAACTTCTCTGGGGAAGGCTGCTGGCGTTGTTTGACCTGAGGGGAGTAGATGGGTGGTATGGATGGTTGTACTGGTTCGGCATTGATGGCCAGCAGCACGCCGTCATCGCTGAGCTTGACATCGGCTGTCTCCCCTTTGCCCTTCAGGTGCAGGGTGTAACATTTGGACGTGTCGCGTACTCCGACGGTGGTCAGTTGGCAGGTTACAACGCGGTGGCTGATGTGTTCCTGTTGCTGAATGTAACCCAGATGCAGGTAGCGCTCTGCGTAGGGTGCGAAATCGCCAGGAGTATATGTCTGCTTCTCAATGAGCAGGTGGAAACGGACGGCCGTCTTGGGCAGGTAGTAAGTCTGTCCTTCAGAAGGAAGACTTAACGAAAGAATTAAGAACAGGGCAGCTATGATTCTCATTCCTGAAGTCGTTTAAAAGCTCGTGGGATATATTGGATGATGTCGTTGGCCATGAGGCTTTCCTCGCCTAAATCGTTGGCAGCCAAGTCTCCGGCCAATCCATGCAGATAGACACCAAGCACGCAGGCGTCTTGTTGCTTGTAGCCACGCGCCAGCAAACCAGTGATGATACCCGTCAGGACATCGCCACTGCCGGCAGTAGCCATGCCCGCATTGCCTGTAGCGTTGAACAGAACATTTCCGTCGGGCATACAGATGGCTGTATGATGCCCCTTCAGGATGATATAGCCCTTGATTCGTTGTGCAAGATTGCGAGCCTTGGTCAGGCGTTCATAGCTGTCGGCACAATGTCCTTCCAGTCGGTCAAACTCTTTGGGGTGGGGGGTAAGGATAATGCCCTGTGGCAATTGCTGTAGCCAGGCACGGTGGTTACCCAGGATGTTTAACGCATCGGCATCGGCCACACAGGGACACTGGGCACGGCGTATCTGTGCAACCAGTGCCACAGCCGTTTGTTCGCTTTGTCCGATACCAGGGCCAATGCCCAAGGCATTAAAATCTTCTGTATCCATCGCCTCGGCAAAAATAGTCTCTTCGCTCGTGACCTGCACGATGGCTTCGGGCACTGCAGTTTGTAGGATAGGAATATTCCGCTTCGGGGTATTCACCGTTACCTTGCCGACGCCACTGCGTAGACAAGCCCGTGTAGCAAGGATGGCAGCTCCTGCCATTCCATAGCTGCCTGCAATCAACAAGGCATTGCCCATCTGGCCTTTGTGGGCATGGGCAGGGCGCTCGAGTAGCAGTTTGCGTACCTGATCTTCCTCGACAAACATATAGTTAGTGTCCGTTTTGTTGATACCCTCTTGACTGAGGCGGATGTCCAGTATGCGGAGTTTGCCGATGAAAGTTTGGTTCTCGGGGAATAGAAATGCCAGTTTGGGCAATTGGAGGGTCAGTGTTGTCGTGGCCCGGATGATGTTGGCGCGGACGTTGTAGCTGTTGTCTTCCGTCATGAGGCCAGACGGAACATCGATGCTGACAATTTGTGCCGGTGAGGAGTTGATATACTTGACCAGTGAGGCAAAACCACCAGCCAGTGGCTTGTTGAGGCCAGACCCAAAGAGTCCGTCAATGACCAGCATACCTTGCTCCAGACGGGGTGGTTCAAACTCGTTGACAACCTCAATAAACTCCTTGACGCTCTTGCTTTCATGCAGGCGCGTCTTATTGGCAGCACAGTCGGGCGACAGTTTTCCACTGATATTGAAAAGATAGGTAATGACCTCGTAGTCTTTTTCGGCCAGCATACGTGCCATAGCCAATGCGTCACCTCCATTGTTCCCCGGTCCGGCAAAGACCACAACGGGGGTAGATGGTGGGTATAACTTCGTGACAGCCTGAACCATGGTCTTTGCTGCACGCTCCATGAGGTCGAGACTCGAAATGGGCTCGTTCTCTATGGTATATTTGTCTAGCTCATGTATCTGAGCGCTGGTAAAAATCTTCATTTGACTGCAAAAATACGAAAAATATGCTAATCTATACCTATTCTTTGCCGAAAATTTAGTAATTTTGCATCAAATTTTATTTTTCGACATCAATGAGCATCGTAAAAATTAAGGATAAGACGTTTAAGACGTCTATCTCGGAGGCAGAAATCAAACAGCGTGTGAAGGAACTGGGCGCACGAATCAGCCGCGACTTGGCGGATAAGAATCCGCTCTTTCTGAGCGTGTTGAACGGGGCTTTCGTGTTTACGGCCGACCTGCTGCGAGCGATTACCATCCCCTGCGAGGTATCGTTTGTGAAACTGGCATCGTATAACGGTGTCGTCTCTACCGGAAAGGTGAAGAAGCTCATCGGGCTGAACGAAGACATCATCGGGCGCACCATTGTCATTGTGGAGGATATCGTAGACACGGGGCGTACCATGCAGCAGATGCTAGATACGCTGAGCCAGTACAGTCCGGCATCGATACACATCTGTACCCTCTTCGTGAAACCAGAGAAGCTGATGGTGAATCTCAACATCGAGTATTCGGCTTTTTCCATTCCCAACGACTTCATCGTGGGCTATGGACTGGACTACGACCAGCAGGGGCGCAACCTGCCGGAAGTTTATACTTTAGTTGAGGGTTAAGCGTTTGGCGATGAGACAAATAAAACTTCCCCATCTGCCCAGTGACGTCGAGGAGCGCAAGAGCGACTTGATGACGGACTTGTGGTATAAGTTTGACAATGGAAAAGAAACAAGAATTAAACAGGATAAACAAGAAATTAGAATTCAAATGAAGAACATTGTGATTTTTGGTGCTCCCGGCTCAGGCAAGGGAACACAGAGCGACCTGATGATAGAACACTATGGTTTGGGACACATCTCAACGGGTGATGTACTGCGTAATGAAATCAAGAAGGGTACGGAACTGGGTAAGACCGCCCAGAGCTATATTGACAAAGGCAACCTGATTCCTGACGATTTGATGATCTCCATTTTGGCCAATGTCTATGATTCGTTTGGACGTGGTCACAAGGGTGTCATCTTTGACGGCTTCCCCCGTACCATCCCACAGGCTGAAGCCTTGAAGAAAATGCTGGACGAGCGTGGCGACAAGGTGGCAGCCATGATAGAGTTGGACGTGCCTGAGGACGAACTGATGGTTCGCCTCATCAAGCGTGGTCAGGAGAGTGGTCGTGCCGATGACAATGAGGAGACCATCAAGAAGCGTCTGGTGGTGTACCATTCGCAGACCCAGCCTCTCATCGAGTGGTATAAGAAAGAGGGATTGCACCATCATATCAATGGTCATGGTACGTTGGAGCGTATCTTTGCTGACATTCAGAACGTAATCGATAACTTGTAATGGAGTCCAACTTCGTAGACTACGTCAAGATACTATGCCGTTCGGGCAAGGGGGGACGGGGATCCATGCATCTCCGTCATGTGAAGTATAACCCCAACGGCGGTCCAGACGGTGGTGATGGTGGCAAGGGTGGCAGCATCATCCTGCGCGGTAACCACAATTACTGGACGCTGTTGCACCTGAAGTACGAGCGCCACATTTTCGCTGAACATGGCGGAAATGGCGGACGCGATAAGTGTCATGGTACGGACGGCAAGGATGTCTATATTGACGTGCCCTGTGGTACGGTAGTCTATGATGCAGAGACGGGAAAGTATGTCTGCGACGTCACCTACGACGGTCAGGAGATTGTCTTGCTGAAGGGCGGACGGGGCGGACTGGGCAACTATCAGTTCCGTTCGGCCACCAATCAGGCACCACGCTATGCGCAGCCCGGTGAGCCGATGCAGGAGATGACGGTGATATTGGAGTTAAAACTGTTGGCAGACGTAGGCTTGGTAGGCTTCCCCAATGCCGGCAAGTCGACCCTGCTGTCAGTTCTTTCCAATGCCCGTCCCAAGATTGCCAACTACCCGTTTACAACCATGGAACCCTCGCTGGGTATTGTGGGCTATCGTGACAGTAAGTCCTTCGTGATGGCTGACATTCCGGGTATTATCGAGGGCGCCTCGGAAGGTAAGGGGCTGGGACTTCGTTTTCTTCGCCATATTGAGCGTAACTCCCTGCTGTTGTTCATGGTTCCCGGTGATACGGACGATATCAAGCGTGAGTACGAAATCCTGCTGAACGAGTTGGGTCAGTTTAATCCGGAGATGCTTGATAAGCATCGTGTGCTGGCTGTCACCAAGTGTGACCTGTTAGACGATGAACTCATAGAGATGCTGCGCGAGACACTTCCTCAGGATTTGCCTTGTGTCTTTATTTCTGCTGTGGTCAATAAGGGACTTGACGAACTGAAGGATGTGCTCTGGCGTGAACTGAATGCAGAGAGCAATAAATTGGCCGCTGTGATGGCAGAGGATACGCTGGTGCATCGTGACAAGGATATGACCCGCTTTGCCGAGGAGTTGGCCGACGAAGGTGAAGACGAGGATATTGAGTATATTGACGATGAGGAAGTAGAGGATATCGAGGACTACGAGGACTTTGAATACACAGAGGATGAGTAGTCCGCAACTGGCATATTATGATATGGATACAGGGGTGCTGGCTTTCAGTACCACTCGTCAAGGGGGAAGCAGCACGGGCAACTATGCTGCTTTCAACATCAACAACTATTGCGGTGATGCACTAGAGCATATCGCTCGCAACCGGCAGGCACTGGCCGCACTGATTGGAGTACCCGAACAGCACATCATCATGCCTCACCAGACGCATGGGAAGGTGGTTCGTCGTGTGGATGCTCCGCCCACAGAAGTATTGGAGGGTGTGGATGCTGTCATGACCGATGTGAAAGGACTTTGTATCGGCGTGTCAACAGCTGACTGTATACCTATTCTATTATATGATGCCGAACACCACGCCGTGTGTGCCGTACATGCCGGTTGGCGGGGAACGGTACAGCGTATAGTGCAGGAGGCAGTGGCGCAAATGCAAGAGGCTTATCACTCACAGCCCCGTCAGCTGAAAGCCGTCATAGGGCCAGGCATCTCTTTAGAAAGCTTTGAGGTAGGCGACGAGGTGTATCAGCAGTTTGTGGATGCCGGTTTCGATATGGCCCCCATTGCCCGTCGGTATGCGAAATGGCACCTGGACCTGCCACAGTGCAATCGCCTCCAGTTGGAAGCGGTTGGAGTACAGGACGTCTGGATGTCGGACATTTGCACCTATCAGCAGTACGAACAGTATTTCTCGGCTCGCCGGTTAGGAATTAATTCGGGCCGAATTTATACGGCTATAGTCTTAAAGTAAAATGATGAAGAAAGTAAAATACGCTATACTCTTTGCGGCTTTGGTGCTGGCACTCTCGAGTTGTGCACAGTCTAAGTTTACCGCTTTGGAGCAACAGCAAATCAGCATGGAGGACCCCACGTTATTTGAGAAGTCTGATGCCTTTACCATTGACTTTACTGCAGGACGTGACAAGGATTACTGCTTCCCGCTTCCCGTGGGTAAGGCAAAGATGGGTAAGGACTATAATGTAGAGATAGAAACCGCCAAGGGAGATGCTGTGAAGGCGATGTTCGACGGTGTCGTGCGTCTTTCGCGCAACAATCCGCCATTTGGCAATGTCATTGTCATCCGCCACGGCAATGGACTGGAGACCGTCTACGGCAATAATGCCGAGAATCTGGTGAAGTCCGGCGATCGTGTCAAGGCAGGACAGACCATTGCCATTGTGGGTACCAACAAAGGGCGTACCTATTGTGAATTTGCCATGATGGTAAATGGTGGGCGTGTCAATCCCGAGATATTCTTCAGTTTGGAGAGTCACCGTTTGCGTAAGCAGGTGGTCTTGTTCCAGAAGACTGCCAACTGGAAAGTAAATGTGAGTGTGTTAAAGACACCTCAATCTGAAGAAGAGGCTACTCGCCAGTGGTGGTGTTATCCGCTGCCAGGGGCCAAGGTTATCAGTCCTTATGGTGGACGTGGCGGCAGGCAGCATACGGGTACGGACCTGAAGACAAAACCCAACGACAATATTCTGGCAGCCTTTGACGGTGAGGTCATCTTCTCGGCTAAATATTCCGGATATGGCAATCTGATTCGTATCAAGCATCCGAATGGCTTGGAGACCTATTATAGCCATAATTCCAAGAACATGGTCAAGGTGGGCGACTATGTGAAGGCCGGGCAGGTGATAGCCCTGACAGGACGCACAGGAAGAGCCACCACGGAACATCTGCATTTTGAGACCCGCGTGAATGGGAGGTATGTCAATTCGAATAGGTATTTTGACCATGTGAACCATACCATCCGCCTGAAAGCTTTTAAGAAGACTAAGGACGGCTATGTCATCAAATAGCCTTTGAGGATAGCTACAAAAATAAGCGGGGGAATATCCATTGAGACGTTCCCCCGCTTGTTTATTCCTTGACGTGAATGTTTGCTTAGTTGAACTTCAGAATCTGACCGGGACGGATCTTTGAGCGCTTCGAGAGGTGGTTCAGCTTCATGATGGCATCTACTGTCGTTCCGCGATGGCGGGCAATAGAATAGAGTGTTTCACCTTTCTTCACTTTGTGGAAACGAGTCTCTTGGGCATACGAGGCAGCAGGTGCTGCAGTAGCCAGTTCCACTTCTTGGTCGCTATTGTTCGAGCCGAAACTGATACCATTGACTCCACGTAAGCGGTTGGCAACAGAGGACTCTTTCTGATAGGTGGCCTTATGGAATACGTAATAATCGTCAACTACGTCTTGGTTGCGGAAGTCGAACAACAGTGCGGGATTCAGTGCTACGCCACACAGTCGGGTCTCGAAGTGCAGGTGTGAACCCGTGCTACGACCGGTGTTTCCACCCAGTCCGATGGGGTCACCGGCGCGGACTTCCTGATCTTCCACTACCAACTGCTTGGACATGTGGGCATAGTAGGTCTCCAGCCCATTGTCGTGACGGATGACTACATACTTGCCGTAGCCGTGCCCCTCGTAGCGTACTACGCGAACCTTTCCAGCGAAGGCAGCACGGATGGTGTCTCCGATATATACCTTGATGTCCAGTCCTTTATGCTGGCGTCCCCAGCGTGCACCGAAGTTTGAGGTCAGCACGCGGCTGGTCGTCGGCATACAGAAATCCTTCAGCGAGATGCGGAAGGTATCTGGCAAATCTGTCACGCGGCTGTGGGCGTGCATGTTATCCCAGTCCTCATAAAGGTCTGCTGAGGGTGAGTCGTATGATTCAAATTCTATCAGTCGGTGCAGTGCTACGCTGTCGACTGCTTTCATCTTTCTGTCAATGGGGGCCTGACGGGCTAACAGGTCTTGTCCCATGGTGGGGATGGAACTCAACGTTGCGATGGCCAGGATTACAATTGTCTTCAGTATTTTCATTACAATATCTAAGGGGTTTTCTGTTATTAATTTGTTCCGTTACGGAAACAAAACGTTGCAAAGTTACTAATTATTTTGCAAAAAGCAAGTGTGTTAACACTCTTTATGTGTCTTTTAACACTTAATATTATTACGAAATAGCCCCCCAATTGATGTTGGTTTTGTGCAGTTCGCGCAGTCTTCTCCATAGGATTGCATATCGCTCTGAGGTACATTCTGGGTCGTTTTCTATGATTTGCTGTGCCTCGTCGCGTGCCATTTGCACCAGTTGCCCGTCGCGTGCAATGTCCGCTATTTTCAAATCAAAGGCCATCCCACTTTGCTGGGTACCTTCCAGGTCGCCAGGTCCGCGTAACTTCAAATCGGCCTCGGCAATGCGGAAGCCGTCGTTGGTTTCGCACATGATATCAATGCGCTTGCGGGTGTCTTCTGCCAACTTCATGTTGGTCACCAGTATGCAGTACGACTGGTCGGCGCCACGTCCCACGCGTCCTCTGAGTTGGTGTAGCTGGCTTAGGCCGAACCGCTGAGCCTCCAGTATGACCATGACGGAGGCGTTAGGCACATTGACGCCTACCTCAATAACGGTGGTGGCCACCAGTATCTGCGTCTCGCCACGCACGAACTTCTGCATCTCCGCCTCCTTGTCAGCAGGCTTCATCTTGCCGTGTACTTTGCTGAGGCGGAACTCAGGAAATACCTGTGTCAGTACCTCGAAGCCGTCCTCCAGATTCTTCAGGTCTATCTTCTCGCTTTCCTCAATCAAGGGGAACACGATGTATACCTGACGTCCTTGGTGGATTTGTTTCCGTATGCCGTCATACAATGATGGCATGGAACGGTCGAAGACGTGCTGGGTGACTACGGGCTTGCGACCGGGCGGCAGTTCGTCAATGACGGAGACGTCCAAGTCGCCGTAGAGTGTCATTGCCAGTGTGCGTGGAATCGGGGTGGCCGTCATCACTAATACGTGAGGCGGATTCTGGCTCTTGTTCCACAGCTTGGCGCGTTGTGCCACTCCGAAGCGGTGCTGCTCGTCGACCACCACCATGCCCAGTCGGGCAAACTGAACGGTGTCTTCAATGACAGCATGTGTGCCCACCAGAATGTGGACTGTTCCGTCCAGCAGGCCGTCCAGTATCTCTTGGCGCTTCTTGCCTTTGACGATACCCGTCAGCAGCGCCACGCGGATGGGCATGTCGTGCAGGAAGTCCATGATGGTTTGCAGGTGCTGCTCGGCCAGTATCTCCGTCGGCGCCATGATGCAGGCCTGATAGCCGTTGTCCAGGGCGATGAGCATGGACATCAGCGCCACCAGGGTCTTGCCAGAGCCCACATCGCCTTGCAGCAGGCGGTTCATCTGTCGCCCACTGCCCATGTCCTTGCGAATTTCGCGGATGACGCGCTTCTGTGCCTCCGTCAGGGGGAAGGGCAGGTTCTGCGAGTAGAAGTTGTTGAAGTGGTCGCCCACTTTGGAGAAGATGTAGCCGCGATATTTGCGGCGCTGGTCACTGGCGTACCTTAATATATTAAGCTGTACGTAGAACAGCTCTTCAAACTTCAGTCGGACACGGGCCCGTTCCAGTTCCTTGGCGTTTTGCGGATAGTGAATCTTGCGCAGTGCCTCGTCGCGCGACATCAGGTTCAGCTTCTGGGTGATGAAGTCGGGCAGTGTCTCGGACAGGGGAGCCTTCAGTACGTCTAAGAGTGTCTTGGTCAACCGTTCCAGGGTACGGCTGTTGAGGCCCGCCTTCTTCATCTTCTCGCTGGTGTTGTAGTAGGGCTGCATCCCCATAGCCGACAGTTCCAACTTCTCTGCCACGTCTATGTCGGGGTGAGTGACGTTGATGCGTCCGTTGTAGACGTTAGGCCGTCCGAAGACAATATACTCCGTACCTATCTTGTATTGCTGCTTGGCATATTTACCGCCGTTGAACCACGTCAGGTCCATCACCCTTCCGCTGCCGTCCGTGAAGTGGGCCACCACACGCTCCTTACGGGCACTCATCTTGAAGGTCTCGAACGAGAGAATATGCCCTTTCACCTGTACGAAAGGCATATCGCCGTTGAGTTCGCGGATGCCGTAGAGCCGCGAGCGGTCTACGTGCTTGTAGGGATAGTACTGCAACAGGTCGCCATAC
>OCVV011333037.1_pt1 | contig 10233 bp, 7 predicted proteins | sample 1539721 | NCBI WGS metagenome assembly OCVV01 (sample SAMN02144230, study PRJEB22623) | gut metagenome | biome: sheep rumen | host: Ovis aries | place: New Zealand
GGTACCGTTGGTGGAGACGACCTGGTCCGAAGAGGTGCCGTCCGCAGCCACAGTCTCCTCAATCAGGGTCGCGTCGCTGTAGACGATGGCCTGCTTTTTCGCATCATAGGTGCCGGACATCTCCCAGTGGGCATTCTCGGTAAGGCTTCCGGGCCAGTTGACAACGATGTTCACGTTTTCAGCATCCCGGGCGGAAAGCTGCATCACACCGCGGTGGCCGACGCTTTCGGTATAGACGCCTTCCAGGTCCTGCATGTTCACAGCAACGGCCGCTGTCTTGTCAGCGGACTTCTTCAGGCCGCAGGCAGAGAGCAGAAGCACCAGGCAGAGGGCCATCAACAGTGCGGGGAAAAGAGACTTGCGTTTCACGGGCAAACACTCCTTTCGGATGAATTGCATCAAGAGTACGAATTATTTCCAGTTTCTTAACTGAATTCTACCACCGGCTGTGCGCTTTGGCAAGTGGGAGCACTAAATCCCGGTGCATCAAATTCCTGAGACTGCCGGGCTTTTCCGCTCTCAGTCCAGAAGCGCTTCAGGGTAGAGCCCCGCCTTTCGCATTTCGGCAATGGCGTCTTTTACGCTTTGCAAATCTTCACGGTAGGTGATGCCGTGCCAGGTCTCCGTGCAGCCGAGGACCCGGACCTTCCCCTTTCCCTCCTGAATGAGTGCGTTGGCTACAAAGGGCAGGAAGTATTCCGCTTTCGCCGGGTTTTTGGGGAGGTTCTCCTCCAGCCAGGCCGGGAACCGGGCCTTCAGCTCATCCATCATCTCCGGTCCGAAGGCCCAACAGTTCATGCTCACGGGCAGACCGCCGTCGAGAGGAACCCAGGTCGCGCCGTCGTCCTCGGTGTAGGCCGCATCCGCACCGCGCTTTTCAATCTTTGTGCGCTCCGTCACGTCGGTCAGAAATCCGTCCTTCACGCTGCAGATGCCGCGGGCGACGCTGCCGTTTTCCGTTACGGTATTGCGAAGCTCATAGGCCACCATGGCCTGCTCCCCGGGGTCCCGGGGTCCGGTCATGAAGTCATAGAGCGCCCGGTAGGCACCCGGGCCGTAAAAGTCATCGGCATTGATGACGGCGAAGGGGCCGTCTACCTCATCGGCAGCGCAGAGGGTTGCGTGGGCGGTCCCCCAGGGCTTGACGCGGTCCGCCGGCACAGAGAAGCCCTCCGGGAGCCGGTCCAGCTCCTGGAATACCAGGCGCACGTCAAAGTACTTCGCCATCCGGTCGGCCACCGCCGCACGAAAATCCGCCTCAATGGCATGCTTGATCACAAACACCACCTTGCGAAAGCCCGCCCGGTAGGCGTCATACAGGGAAAAATCAATAATCGCATGGCCGCCGTCGTCCACGGCGGTAATCTGCTTCAGCCCGCCGAAGCGGCTGCCCATCCCGGCAGCAAGAATCACTAAACAGGGTTCCGTCATCTCTCTCACCTTCCAAACATCCGTTTTGCTTCCCGGCAGTAATAGTTGAAGTTCCGTTCACGGTCGAGGCTGCTGCTGTCCATGTGGCCGGGGTAGACATCATAGTTCCCGGGCAGGTCGCAGAGGCGCTTCAGGCTGCGAAGCTCCTCCTCCATATCGCCGCCCGGCAGATCCGTCCGGCCGCAGCTGCCGCGGAAAAGCGTGTCACCGGTAAAGAGCGCGTCCTCACAGAGAATGGCAACGCCTCCCGGCGTGTGACCGGGAACCGCCATAATCTCAAAGCTCAGCCCCGCGAAGCGCAGCACATCGCCGTCATCATAGTAGCGGCCGCCCTCCGGCAGACGATAGGAATAATGCTCATCGCCGGTGTTGCGGGCATCATCCCTGGGGCAGAGATAGACCGGGGCGCCGGTCTCCTCCATAACCGCCTGCACCGCGCCCACATGGTCATGGTGACCGTGGGTAAGGAAGATGGCCTCGCACTTCAGGTGGTTTTCCTCCAGATAATCCAGAATCCAGTTGGATTCATCGCCCGGATCAATCACCACGCAGGCCTTCGTTTCATCGTTGCCCACTACATAGCAGTTGGTCTCCAGCTGCCCCACGGGCAGTGTTTTAATAAACATCAATGGCTTCACGCTCCTTTGAAGAAGGGGTTTTTATCAGGAGCCGTTGCGCAGCACCGAGGTCACCCCCGGCACCCCCGTCAGACGGTTCATAATGTAGCGCAGCTCCGAGGCGCTTTTCACCTCAAGGGAAATCACAGTGATGGCGGTACCGCCGGCGACACTGCGGGAAGAAAGGTTGCGGACCTTGGCGTTCATGGAGTTGAGAACCGTGGCAATGTCCATGACGAGGCCGTTGCGGTCCTTGGCCGTAATGGTAACGGTGGTGACATAGATGTCGGTGATGGTATCGGCCCAGCCCACCTGAATCCACCGGCCCTCGCTTTCCGGAGAGCGGTCGCGGTTGAGGTAGTTCTGGCAGTCCTTCCTGTGAATGGAGACGCCCTGCCCCCGGGTGATAAAGCCGATAATGTCATCCCCCGGCACCGGCGTGCAGCAGCGGGAAAACTTGATGAGGCAGTTGTCCAGGCCTTCCACCAGAATGCCGTGCACAGCCTTGGTGTTGCGCTTTGCCTGCTGCTCCCGCCGTTCGGCGGCATCGGTGATCTTCTCAATGGCCGTACGGTGCTCGGGCTTCGCACTCTTATATTCGTCCCGCAGGCGGTTTGCGATGCGCACCGCCGTGATGCCGCCGTAGCCCACCGCGGCGTAAAGGTCATCTTCATCATTGAAGGAATACTTCCGCATCACCGGGTGCAGGAAGTCAGGATTCAGCACCTCGTCCGGCGGGACATCCATGTGCCGGAGCTCGTCCTCCAGCATGGAGCGGCCGCGGATGATGTTTTCCTCCCGGCGTTCCTTTTTGTACCACTGCTTGATCTTCGTCCGGGCGGAACCGCTTTTTACAAAGTTCAGCCAGTCTCGGCTGGGTCCCGGGGCGGACTTCGAGGTGCGGATCTCCACGATGTCGCCGTTCTGAAGCACGGTATCGTAGGGGACAATACGGCCGTTCACCTTGGCGCCTACCATGTGGTTGCCAACGTCGGAGTGGATACTGTAGGCAAAGTCCACCGGCGTCGCGCCGGCCGGCAGGTTAATGACATCGCCCTTCGGGGAGAAGACAAAGACCTCGTCGGCAAACATGTCGATCTTCAGGTCGTGAACAAAGTCCGTAGCATCGGACTCCTGCTGCGTCTCCAGCAGGCGGCGCACCCAGGCGAAGCGGTCCTCGTCCCCGCTGCGCAGAGCGCTGCTGCCTTCACCCATCTTGTATTTCCAGTGGGCGGCAATGCCGTATTCGGCGGTGTAGTGCATCTCCCAGGTGCGGATCTGCACCTCGAAGGGGATTCCCTCGCTGCCGATCACCGTGGTGTGCACGCTCTGATACATGTTGGGTTTGGGCGTCGAAATATAATCCTTGAAGCGCCCCGGAACGGGTTTGAACATGTCGTGGATGATGCCCAGCACGTTATAGCAGTCCGGAATGGTGTCAACAATCACCCGGAAGGCGCAGAGATCGAAGATCCCGCTGAGCTCCAGCTTCTGAGTGTACATCTTCCGGTAAATGCTGTAGACGTGCTTGATGCGGCAGTAGACCGAGGCCTTGATCCCCTCCTGCTCCAGCCGGGTGCGGATCTTCCGCTCCATGCTGTCCATGAAGGCTTCCAGCTCCGGCATCCGGCGCTCCAGGATATTCATGATCTCCTGGCAGCCCATCGGGTCCAGGTACTGCAGCGACAGATCCTCCAGCTCCCACTTGGCACGCTGCATACCGAGGCGGTGGGCGATGGGCGCGTAGATCTCCATGGTCTCCAGAGACTTGGACCGCTGTTTTTCCGGTGTCTGGTAGGCCATGGTGCGCATGTTGTGCAGCCGGTCCGCAATTTTAATCAGAATGACGCGGATGTCCTTGGCCATGGCCATGAGCATCTTTCGCAGATTTTCCATCTGCTCGTCTTCCTTGCTGGTGTACTGCACTCGCGTCAGCTTTGTGACGCCCTCCACGATATCGGCCACGGAGACGCCGAACTGCCGGGCGATGTCCTCATGGGTCATGGAGGTGTCTTCAATCACATCGTGCAGGAGGGCGGCAACAATACTGTCCTCATCCAGGCCCATATCCACCGCAATGTCGGCAGCCGCCACACAGTGGGTCACATAGGGACTGCCGTCCTTGCGTTTCTGTCCGTTGTGGGCTTCCTTCGCCACAAGGTAGGCTTCCCGCACCCGTTCCAGATTTACCGGATGGGCGGCCTGGCGCAGTTTTTCCTCCAGATCCTCAAACATAAGGTCCGGGTCCAGCGGAGCTGTCCCGACGCCCGGTTTCTCCGGAGACGCCGAAGAAATGGGAAGCGGAGTTTCCATATCGCTCTGTTCCGCTTTCAGCAGCTTTTCCATCAGTTCATTCATTCTTCAAGTCCTCACAGCCCGCGGAGAATTCTCATGATTTCCGTGGCTTCCAGGTCAACCTTTTCCTCCTGATGAATCACCACGCCGGAGTAGACGCCCCCGCCTTCACTGCGCAGCAGCCCGGCCTGGGAAAACACCGCGAGACACAGGCAGAACCGCTCCGGCTCCATCTCCTCCGGACAGAGGCCGAGAACCTCCTCCAGCCGGTCGGCCACCCGCAGCCCCGGGCCGAAACGCCGCCAGAGCCGGACGAAATCTCCCCGTTCAGGGGCAAAGGACGCCGCTGCCCACAGGACGCCGGAGTCCAGCGCGAGAATCCGCTCGCACAGGCCCTGGGGCCGGTGGCGGCGCATTGCTCTGGCCGAAAGCTGCACGCTGACAACGCCCATGTATTCGTTGATCTGAGGCGTAAAGGCCAGATCCACCCGGACGCCGGACTGGACGCCCAGCTGCTCCTTCGTACGGGAGAAGAAGATCCCGTCAAAGTGGCGCCCGTTGAAGTCCACGCTGAACTTCAGATGCTGCTTCTCCGCACCCACTCCGTAGGCCGAGGTCAGCAGCACGTCACAGATGCAGAAGACCGGTCTGGGATTGGCGTTGCCGTAAGGCTCCAGGAGGTCCAGGTCCCGGACATTCTCAATGCTCAGAAGGTCCCCGTCGCACAGCAGCAGGTCGCAGCTCACATCCGGCTGCGGCTCAGGCCGGTGCTGCTCATAGTAATCCCGAAGTGCCTCCCGGAATCCGTCAATCTGATCGCGCCGTACCGTAAGCCCCGCCGCCAGAGCATGACCGCCAAAGCCCTCCAGCCAGCCGGAGCAGGCCGAAAGCGCCTCATAGATGTTAAAGCCGGCGCAGCTGCGGCAGGAGCCCTTTCCTTTCTCCCCGTTCAGGCAGATCATTACCGTCGGGACACCGAACTGCTCCGTAAGGCGCGAGGCCGCAATCCCGATCACACCCTGGTGCCAGCGGTCTGACGCCAGCACGATGGGGCCGTCGGGCACGGTATCCTTCAATATATTCCGGGCCTCCTGCCAGATTTCCGTCTCGATCTTCTGGCGGTCCCGGTTCAGCTCTCCCAGCGCTGACGCCAGCTTCGCCGCTTCCTGCGGATCCGTGCAGAGCATCAGCTCCTCCGCCTTCCCGGCCTGCCCGAGGCGCCCGGCGGCATTCAGCCGGGGCGAGAGCGTGTAGCCGATGGTAGATGCGGCCGGCTTCTTGCCGGCAACCCCCGCCTCCTCCATCATGGCGGCAAAGCCCGGGCGCGGATTCTCCTGAAGCTTCCGGAGGCCGCACTGCACCAGGTAGCGGTTTTCCCCGGTCAGCGGCATCACATCCGCCACCGTCCCGAAGGCTACAAGGTCCGCGTAACGGCGGAGCATTTCTTCCTCATCTCCGCTGCAGGCGCAGACCAGCTTGAAGGCCACGCCAACACCGGCAAGCTCCGGATTCGGATAGGTTTCATCCGGCTGCTTCGGGTCGACAACGGCCACCGCCTCCGGAAGGGTCCCGTCCCGGCACTCATGGTGGTCGGTAATGACAAGGTCCAGGTCGATCTCCCTCGCGAAGAGGGCCTCTTCCAGGCCGGTAATGCCGCAGTCCACCGTGATAACAAGGCTGTTTCCGTCCTCCCTCAGCTTCCTCAGGGCGTCGATGTTCAGCCCGTAGCCCTCGGCGTCCCGGTCCGGGATATACCAGTCGCAGTCCAGGCCGCAGCTGCGCAGCCAGTCTGTCAGCAGGCAGGTCGAGGTGATGCCGTCCACGTCGTAATCTCCGAAAACGGCAACCTTCTCCCGGTCCCGCACGGCCTGCAGCACCCGGTCCCGCGCGGCGGCCATCCCCCGCATTTTCAGCGGGTCAAGAAGGCTTGTCCGGTTGATCTTCAGCAGGGACTCCGCCTCCGCGGGCTCCGTCACACCCCGCGCAGCCAGCAGCTCCGCCAGCAGGGGAGAAACCCCTGCCTGTTTCAACGCCGAGCTGTCCGGCCGGTTATAGGGTATTTTCCAGATCGCTTCCGGCATAGCGCCTCCAAAAAGATGTTTGAATACTTTATTATATGCAAATACCGGGCAAAATTCAACCAGAATAATTTTGTCCGCGGGAAGACTGCCCGCGGACAAAAATCCTGTATTGATTCCTTTTCGGTTTGTTTCCCGCGCAGCGGTTATGCTTCGCTTCCGTCCTCCACGAGAACCAGCATGGTGCCGCCGCAGACCATACCGTCGGACTCAGCCACCTCGCCGGTCAGATCAATATCCACCAGCTTGTAGCGGCCGGTTCCGATGATGCGGACGGCATCCTGAATGACCGCCGCCTCGCTGCATCCGCCGCCGATGCTGCCGGTGACCTTTCCCAGAGGGCTCACGGCCATCTTGGCACCGGTGCCCCGGGGCGTGGAGCCCTTTGTCTCGATTACCGTGACCACCGCCTTCGGATCATGGTTCTCCGCCAGGTACTCCAGGGTGCCCAGCTCCAGATCGGAATCCAGGCAGCAGCGGCCCGGCGCGCCATGTTCCGGTTTGCGCTTGTAGGCGATCACTTCCGAGAGGATGGAGACGGCAATCTCCGCCGGGGTGATGGCGCCGATGTCCAGACCGATGGGCGTGCAGATGCCGCTGAGTCTCTCGGGGTCGAAGCCCTCTTCCCTCAGCATCTCGAGCAGCCCCTTGGTTCTCCGGCGGGAGCCGATCATCCCCAGGTAGGCGGGCATCTCCCCCGGCAGCAGGGCCCGCAGGCAGTCCGCATCGTGGCGGTGGCCCCGGGTGATGACCACCACATAGTCGAAGGGCGTAACACCGAACTTCCGGATGCCGTTTTCAAAGCTGTCACAGGTGACATCGAAGGCCTCCGGGAAGCGGCGCCGGTTGGCAAACTCCGGCCGGTCATCCACCAGATGCACCTCAAAGCCGCATTTGGCCGCAAATTCGCAGACCGGCAGCGCGATGTGCCCGCCGCCCAGCACCAGCAGCCGCTCCTTCGGCATGACGGGTTCGCTGATGTTCAGGGTTTTCCCGTCATATTCCGTGGTCACCCGGGCGAAGCTCCGTCCCTTCGGGTCGGTCACCGGGTTCACCCCGTCAAAAAGCGCCCGGCGCATCCCCGTCGCCATGTCACCTTCCCGGCCCTCGATCACGGTTTTGACCGTGACGGGCTTCACCCGCCCGATCTGGTTGAGAATTTCAGCGTAAAGATTTGCCATGTTCACCCTCTCCTGTTGTAGCTGTTCAATAATGATTCTATTCGCTTCGCGGCCTGATAGCGCCTGTCATGGGCCGCCAGGGCCTCCTCTGTAACGCAGCGTTCACGGCTCAGGGCGAAGCGCTCTTCCAGGGTCACTTCCCGGTCCTCACGGATATATTTATCCGCCAGGAACAGCAGCGCCGCCTCGTCCAGGCCGGTCCCGTCACAGTCATGGTGCCGGGCGATGACCTCCGCCGCCTCCGGGTAACCCAGGGTTCTCATCCACGCGCCGCCGACGGCGGCATGATCCGGTTCGGTGCGGGCAACGTCATGCAGCAGCGCCGCGGCAAAGAGCAGGCCGCGATCCGGCAGAACCGCTCCGCCGGCGGCCATCTCCGCCCCGGCCAGGCCGTCATAAAGCTCCATCGCCTTCTTCGCCACCGCCCTGCAGTGGTTCACGACCCGCTCCGGCGTTCCGGCCGCCTGGAGCAGGGCCAGGCAAACCTCCTCCGTAAGCTCCGGATGCGGCGTCCTCCCTATCTCAAGGGGAGTCAGGGCAGTTCCGTCCCAGGCCAGGGTTGAGATGGAACAGTGGCCCAGCTTTTTCCTCTCGCCCGTCAGGCTGGCAATGGCGGACTTGTGGCTGACAACGACAAGGTCACCTTCCGATTCCTCCAGGCAGGACAGCACAGCCCTGTACATCCGCCTCCGGACAGACTCCGGGGTTTCCGCACTCTCCGGCCAGATGTCCGGGTTCCGTTCCCGGGCCTCATAGAGCTCGGGCCAGCGGACCATGATCTCGGTAAAGGGCAGCCCGTCCCATTCCCCCAGGTCCTGTTCCTCCAGGCCGTCCCGGATCATCGGGGCCGGGGAGAGGGGTTTCGCAGTCTCGACCGCCCGCATAAGCCGGCTGCAGAAAACCGATTTACCCTTCAGCTCCGGCACAAAGGGCAGCAGCGCCGCCTGCATCCGGCCCACAGGGGCAAGGGGCAGGTCGGTGCGGCCGAGGCACCAGCGTTCGCCCAGGGGGATGTCCGGATGTCCGTGACGGACCAGATAAACAATTCTCCGGGCGCTCATTCAAACATTCCCTCAAAACTGCCTTCGTACAGCTGCTCCGCCGCCGTACGCACCGCCGCGGCATATACCTCATAGCGGGCGAGAAGCTCACTGCCCCGCGGGGTCAGCCGGCTTTTCCCGCCCCCGGCCCCGCCCTGGCTGCGTTCCACCAGGGGGTAGTGCAGCTGGGACTCCAGGGTGCGGATGGTATTCCAGCCGCTGGAATAGGAAAGCTGCATTCTCTGGCAGGCCATGCGAACCGAATGGGTCTCATCCACCAGCTGCAGCAGCATCGCGGTCCGGCTGTCGAAAAAGACCTTTTCCCGGCTCAGCGCCACGCTGACCACCGGACGCACCAGCTGCTCGTTATGATATTTCAGGAGAGCCCGGTAGTCCTCCGGCGTGTCGGCATCGTGCAGGACGCCCCGGTCCTCGACGGGAATCAGGGTCATTTTCTCCCCGCAGCGCTCCAGCGCGCCCCGCAGGCCGTCCGCACCCGAATCGGCCAGCACCGCCGGAATCAGGGAGGACGCGAGCAGGGTAGGGTGCCCCTGCACGCCGTCACACACCGGGGATGCCAGCGGAGCACCGCAGTCCATGAGGGCGCGCACCGTCGCCGCCGTAAAGAGCGGAATGTCCACGGGGGTGATGAGCACGCGGTCGCACTTGTCCTGAAGGTATTGCAGCCCGATGCAGGCGGACTCGAACATCTGGGTGGTTTCATAGTTGTCATTACGCAGAAACACGATTCCGTTTCCGGCAAGGTGCCGCTCCAGCATTACCGCATTATAGCCGGTCACCATCACGATCTTCTCCACGCCGGCCTGCTGGAATGTCGCCACCACCCGCTGCGCGATGCTGATGGCGCCGATATTCAGCATGGGTTTGAAGTCTCCCATCCGGGAAGACATCCCCGCCGCCGTAATCAGTGCCGCCGTAACCATTGCCGTCACCCTCTTTCCCGTTTCTGTTGGTATATGTCATTATACGCCCGGAACCGTCTTGTTTTCAAGTACAATTCCGAGGCTCCGGGCCGGTCGGTTGATATTCCGGCACAAACCGTGTATACTCTTTCCGTGACCGTCCCCTTCGGAATACACACCGGGAGGCATCTCAACCATGAACATTTTTGTATACGGTACCGGCTGCGGAGCGGGCGAGCTCATCGACAGCGCTCTGCCGGCGGAACGGGTCACCGCCTTCGTGGACAGCCGCCCTGCGGCAGAAAGTTTCCTGGGCCGGCCTGTGATCTCCCCTGAGGCACTGGCCAAGCAGGACTATGATCTGATTATTGTCACCAGCCGGGATGCCGACGGCATTGCCGCGCGCTGCGCGGAGCTGGGCATTGACCGGGACCGGATTCTGTACCTGAAGAATAACGCCCTGCTCACCGACCGCAACCGAAGCTATGCCCTGGCCCGCTCCGTTCTGGGTGACGCCTTTGTCGGCGCCCTGCAAAACAGCCACCGGCTGATCCGCGTCCCGGCCCTTGCCCCGGAGCGCGCCCTGCCGGACGGAGAACTGGAGAACGACTTCGTCCGTCTGAAGACCCTGGAGATCCTCTGCGAGACCCTGCGGGAGGCTCCGGGAG
>OCVV011000566.1_pt1 | contig 10231 bp, 13 predicted proteins | sample 1539721 | NCBI WGS metagenome assembly OCVV01 (sample SAMN02144230, study PRJEB22623) | gut metagenome | biome: sheep rumen | host: Ovis aries | place: New Zealand
CGTAAGCGAGAAGAACAAAAACAAGCTGCTTTAAAATGGGTACAACAAGAATATAATGGAAATTTTACATCAGATTCCGCAGATGCTATTTGTATCGGTAAAGCTGGACTAATAGAATTGAATCAGAATAGGAGTGCATTTTAATGTTTTGATTTGTTTCAATTAGTACAATATTGATTATATTATCAATAATTGGTTGGGTTCTTGATAAATAAATATAAATAAATAAAAAGGGTTACTCTTAATTGAGTAACCCTTTATTTTTTTTAAGCTTGACCAGATGCATCAAGTGCCATCTTAGGTCCTTTACCATTGTTGATAATTGTTTTAGTATTATCATTATTCTTTAAGAAATACCATTCTTGATTTGCGGTGTTCTTTGTCTTCCGTTTATAAATGCAAAGTGTTGCGCCTTCATCTTGAGATTCTGAAACAACATCAAGAACACGAGCACCATTCATTGCAGATACAATGAAATAACAGCCTTTCTTCCCTTCTACTGGATCTAATTTCCAAAGTTGGTTTTTACCGCCGTTATACTCAGACCAAAGAATAACTTCTGCGCCATCTTTATCTTCTTTTCCGCTAACATCAAGATAATATCCATCAGCTTTATTTCTAATAGCGTATAAGCCTTCGGCTTTCTTTTCTAGCTGCCAACGCTGATTCTTTTTACCATGAGAATGCCACATAATAACATTATGTCTACGGTTGTCATCTTGGCGTTTAGTTGTGTCAGCTTTTCCGTTATAGTGTAAACTGCAGCTCCAAGGATAGTTATAGTATCCTGTAATGTGGGATTCACCGCCAGTTTGATCACCACGTTGTCCGCCATACACTTCACCAAATTCATTGATGCAGAATTCTGATAAAGCATCATATCCATATACACCATCATTACCGCCATCTTGACACATTGCGGTGTGCTTATTATCATTTAGATAAACATCACCACGGACAGCAGAGGTAGAATTAGTATCCCAAACATCAAATAACCCAGAATTAACAAAGACCGAACGCATATTTCCAGTATATGTCGCACCATCTAAAGCTCCTTCATAAGAAGTTCCTTTAAGAGCTGTTTGCCAAGCCGTACAGACAGAAGAACTACAATCATAATCTCCACGAGCGATAGTATAGTTTTGACCTTCAATATTCCATGTTACAGGATCATTTCACGTACCATAACGTTCGCCTCAAGAATAACCAAATCCTGAATCATTACACATATTTGCATGAATTTGTGCAGCAACATTCGCAATATTAGCCATAATACATCCTCTCTATCTTTTATTTTTCTTCTTCAACAGTAAAATAATCATCAACAGCAGTCGCTATAGATTCAATACTATCACCTGTTCCTTTATTAGCTATAGCAAAAGCAAGTGCAGCAACAACTTTAACACCTTTTATAGATTTATCATGTGAAGCTTCATAATTAGCTTTTGCAGCAGGAGAAATTGGACAATCTTTAATCATTACATATCATAAAATAAAAATTACAAGAATACTTCCAATAATATAACTAAAAAATACTGCATCAGAGAAGAAATTAGATAATCCAATTGAAGTATCTAAATTTAGTTCAAAATAAAAAGGCGTCATTGAAAGCATATAGAAACATCCAAATATAATTAAAAATGTTCCTAAAATAGATAGTAATACACGCATTTTTGCTTTTGGATGAAGATTTTTAGGACGAAAATCTGATATTTTAATAGTCCCTCTTATATTTTCTTGCATCTCATGTTTTGGAGTACTTTCTTCCATATAAATTACCTCCTTAAATAGAAAAGGTTTACTAGTCAAACTAGTAAACCTTTATATCTTAACATTGCTTAAAACAATGACTATATGTATGGCACCCCTCCGAGGAGTCGAACCCCGCAAGACTGCTTTGGACACAGCCCACTTTCGGTTTTGAAGACCGAGGCCATACCGATAGGCGAGAGGGGTATATTAATTTGTAACAATTCTATATTTCCCAAAAGTTTTAATAACTTTATAGTTATATAATTCATTATCACATTTAATATTAAAAGAAGGAATATGTGGATTATTATCTCACTCAGCCGCAAATAATATTGATTCTAAATTAATTAATTGATTTAAATTACATTCAGCTATAATCAATTTTCCTCCTTTCAATATTTATATTATACCATGAATTAACAGCATTTGTCAATTAAAATTTTACACAATCTTATATTTTATTCTCCAAACAAAGATTGACCGTTTCTATCAAGACCCCATTTATCTGCAATGTCAATTACATTTTGAACATCAGCATCCTGTTTAAACATATCTAATTGTTTTCCAATATTTCCAGCCATTCCGTCTGTAAATGTTTGAATTACATCAATAAGGCTACGAAGAGAATGAGCTGCTTCTGTATATTCTTCAAACCACGTTTCTCCAAGAGAAGCAAGATAATTTAGAGATTCAGAATGTTCCGCATTCATTTGATCAATAGTACCATCGTCAAGAAGCTTTTTCCATGTAATCAATGGAGAGCCGTCCTCTAGTAAAGAAGTATTAATTTCTTCATTTTTATCTTCATAGATAACACGTGCGGCACATACGTATAATGCACGTTCAAACACATAGCTATTTACAAAACCTTCATCATCTGCCATATCAATTGCTGTAGATATAATTTCATATGTCTCTTGGGGCGTAAAGACATTATTTTTTTCTTGTTCAAGATTCATGTTAACTCCTTTAATCTCCTTTTATTATATTATAACACTTTGTTATAACAATTGTCAAAAAATTTTTTTAAAGTGATCTTAAAATGTTATTACCACTCATTAAAGCAGTTAAACTAATTTTTGTTTTAACTTGATACGTATTAGCTCAAGCTTCTCCTAAACGAATTTGTATAGCATGTTTTTCATCAATATCTTTAACTTCTTTTAAAGCTTGTTTTAATCTTAATTCGCCTTGAGAAATAATGTTAGTTAATTGATCATTTGCTGTAAAAACACCAGTTTTATTATAAGTCTCTAATGATTTGATCATAGCATTAATAATATCACTCATAGCAAAAGCTTGATTATTAACAATAAAAAATTGAGCAGTTCCTGCAGTATTTTGCCTTAATTTAAAACCTGTTAAACTATCAACGATAGTTAAATCTGCTGCTAAATCAAGGATATCTCGTAAACGACGTGCGGGATCTCTTATTTCCTGTCCATGAAAAGAATAAATTATTTGAGCTAAATAAGTTTTATTATAAGGGCCGAATATAGATTTATACTCATCCATAATTGAGCCTAAAGCTTTTCCTGTAGCACCTAATGTTATAGCTTTATTTCTATTCCAACTAATTTTATCCTTAATCTTTATTTTGTTTTCAGATGCATTTTTAAGAGAAAAACCAGTGGTTAAACCATTAATATAACCGATCAAGTCTGCTTTTGGAGTCGAAGTAGAAATTGAAGATATGGTAGAATATAATGCTTGTTCAGCATTATTTAACTGCTCTATTAATTTATCTGCATTTTGAGTATTATTTTTTTTAATAGCTCCAGATTGAATAAAAGCTATGTCGGTAGCTTTAGAGACTTTTTCTTCTGCTTCTTTATAAGCTTTAAGACCACCTCGTAGTATTTCAGCTTCATGAATAAATCCCATCGTATCTGCAACAACTTTTTGTAATTTAGGTAAAACTTCTTCAGGATCTTTCTTCATCCTTGCTTTTAAAGCTTGTATATTTCCTTTTAAAGTAATCATAGATCCGTTTTCAGGTAAAGATAATCCCATTAATTGTCGGAATTTTTCACTAAAAAGAGCCATTAATTCAATATTATCACTAATCAAACTATCTACATAAGTATCTAATCCATCTATTTCTTTTGCTAATTCTGAAAAAGCTATAGTTATATCTTGTTTTTTTCTTTTTAGCCCATTTATTGCGGCAATCATTGAAGATATATCAGTATAATATTGAGTAGATACTAAAGATTCATCATTATCCGCCATAGATTTTTCAATAATATTTTTTACCTGTTTATGAAAATTTTCTTGAAATAACTCTTTAGGAAAAGCTTGCATATATGCTGCAACATTAGCTTTTAATATTTCAGATAAACTATTTGTAATTTCTTGTCCATATATTCCTTTTTTATTTTTTAATATTTGATCAGGAAGAATAGCATGTCTGTATTGTAGATGAATTGCTAACATTCTATCTCCTTATACTAAAATAAGGCACCCTCCGCAGAGGGAGAGCGCCTGTATTTAATTATTTTTTAATTATGCACCACTACGATTTACAGAGCTAGCTGTCGTTGGAGAAGTGTCAATGCTAGCTTTTTCTGTATGTGCTTCAGCTGTAGAGATATTGTCAATAATATCAATAGCATAAAGGACTTTCTTTGAGCTATCAAGAGTACGAACAGAACCTACAGTACAGTCAATAGCAAAATCAAATGTACTAGGATCACCGCTAGAAGCCATGTTAAATGTAAAGTTACCAGAAATCTTACCCTTTGGAATAATAAATGTTGCAGGGAAGTCATGGCCAGTAGCCTCGTCACGGAATAATGTCTCAGCTTCAATGTAGAAAGTACCACCGAAGTTTTCAGCATCAACAGTTAGAGTAGTTACCTTAGCAGTTGTTACAGCATAGCAGTCAACACGGCAAAGATAACCAGCATAGGTTTGATCACCAGTTTTAGTTGTATCAAGATCTTTTAGTGAACCTTGAAGTTGAATAGTCCAATCATTGTCTGCAGTTGGTCTAGCGGTAGGTTGACTAATCTCTTGGTCACCAAGATAATCAACAACTTGACCATTATTATCTAGAACCATTGCATAAACATTTAAACCAAGACCGTACTCAGGAAGACTTGAACTAGTAGTAGCAGGAGCTACAGGGGTATAACCAGCAAAATTTTCTTTTGGTACAACAATAGAGGCATTACCAGTACCAGTACCAGCTTTAATCTCACCATCAACGGTAATATGGACAATTTTTTCTGAAGGCGCACCGTCAATTACACCTGCACCGGAAAGCATTGAGAATGAAATTGGTGAAAGCAAAGCATCTGTAACAGTGAATGTTGCAGTTTTTTCACCTTCCCAAGCAATTAAGCGAGCATTACCACGACCACCTTGAGCATATACTGTTGTAGTAGCAACTTCCATATTAGAAGCTGTAGCAGTATCAATATAAAGACATGGTTGCATTTTATCGAAATGCTGAGAACCAATATCAAGTGCAGCTAATGGACGAAATGTAACGTTGCAAATTTCGCGTACACCAAATCGCATATTTTTTCCTCCTTATAGAAAATGTTGTATACAATATTTCCTTGTTATATAGAATACTCGCGCAATATTCTATTCCTTTATAATAAACTGAGATAGGCAGTCTCAGATTATTGTTAATATAAATTATCAGTTCAATTATCTGGCTCTTTCATTTTAGATACGTCCATCATTGGCATCGTAGATACTCTTTGATAAAAATCACTATTAACTTTTTTCCAATAACGGTCAAATGTATCATATAATTGGAAAGGCGTGTAATTTAATAATATATTCATATCTAGATTCATTCCAACAGAAAGGATAGAAATATATGATCCATATAAAGAAGGAGAATTATCACTTTTTCCTTTTTGTTTTGCTAATATTTCAGCTCGTTTTTTAAATTTATCTACAAGTTCTTCGGCTTTTTTATTAGCTGGATTATATTTTTTCTTATCTGCCGGCAATCCAAATAATTTATCCACTGTATCACAAAATATTTTATAATTATAAAGATTAATCATTCCAACTCTTTGCTCATTTTGATAAAAGCAAATATCTTTATCACGAATTTCTATTTTATATCGTGGAAAAATTAATTCAAAAAAATCATTAATACTTTTTTTAATTTTATCATCTTGAGTTAATACAGCCATTAATAATTCAAAATCTGAAAATTGTTCTGTCAATGGGTTAAGCTTCCGTAATCGAGCTATATTATCATCAATTTGACTAAATAATTGTACCGCACTAATAAAATTTGTTTCTTTAAAAATTGCAATTTGTTTAATAGTTGGCTGATGAATTACTATATTACATTCAACAATTGGGACATCTTGCCCACTTAAAAACAGAGCAATTTGATCTCCTTGTAATCTCATAAATAGGCCTCCTTATTCGAGAGGTCATGTTTTTTCAAATTTATCTTTATCATCATTACCATGAGTTGCGATATAACGGATGATCATCCCTCCGTGCTCTTCATCAAGAATAACTTGACTTGCTCCCATAAATTGAAGAGTGCCAATACCACTAAGCTTGCAGTTATTTAAAATACCATCAATATAACCAGCAATTTGAGTGTGCCGCATTTTATAATCATCTAATTCTCATTTAACTAATGGACATATTATAGTAAAAGAAATAGTACAATCTCTATAATGATTATTTTCTGTTGGAACAAAATCATCAAATTCAATTAATATATGTGATTTAAAATTGTCATGAATTAATTTTTCAATTCTTGGAACTGTTAAGATATAATCTTCATTTTTCATTTTATGAATTGAATATTCATTAATTAATTCTTGATATTTTGTTTGACTCGGATCAAGACAATCTGGCTGATCAATTATTAATAATCGTTTAAGAATATCACTGTAAGGTTTACTTTTTACAAAAAGCTTATTTATAATTGTTTCCATATCTTTTTCACAAGAAAGAAAAGATGCTTGAAAATCTCTCGGATTCATTCTATTCGTTAATGTTGGCATCTTTCCTCCTTATAAAGATAAAATAACAATAGGCAGAATATATTCATTTTCTTCTGTCGTATAAATAAGATTAAATTTACCTTTTTTACTCGCTATAATTTCAATATTACACTTACCATTTTGTTGATTTATAATAATTGCTTTAGTAGGATCATCAATACTAAATACTCCTGCAATATCATTAATTTGATAATCATACTCTTCATATGGATAAACTTGTTGCGGGCCTATTATTTCACTGTTGGTATCAATATAATTAATTTCAACCAAATCTTCTGTGAGACTATCAAAATATTCTTGAACTTCAAGTTCAATAATACCAGGGACAGTTAAAACATCAACAACTTTAACTTGTCAAGTGTGCCCATCAATTTTTAATTTAGTAAAACGATTAAAAAAATTTCTTGTTTGTTCATTATTTTTAATATAAACAGTTCCAGAAAAATTTAAATCATTTCAATTTAAATCTCTTTTAAAATTTCAACGAACAGCAGTTTCTGTAGGGCCTTGAAAATAAATTCAATAATCAGTATCATCAATAGTAATTTGATATCTACAACGAATAATTTCAGATTTAAAATAAGCAATTTCAACTAAATCCTGTAAATATACCATTCAATGAGTATTATCATCTATACATTCAAATACATCTCCAGGATTAAGATTGGCTGCAAAATCAATGCTTACATATCGTTTATCATAATCTGATTTAGTATTATCGTCATTAATTAAAGCTTGAAACTCTTCTCCAAAAGGGGTTAAAATAGTTCTAGAATTATAATCATTTTGTAAAGCCGCATAAAAAGATTTTAATTTTTGCTGTTTTATGCGGTTTAAGCTATTTCCTCCTAAATGATCAATCCTAGTTTGAAGCGTTTTTAAAGACATATTTTTCCGCTCCTAACTATTAAAGTGTTTCTCAATGTTTTGAGTTAAAGAACAACATTCAAAAATAATACGACGAAATCATTGAAATTCAATTTCTTCGCCTTGAGCTTTTAAACCCTCTAATTTAGTCAATAACTCAAATATTTTTACATCTTCTGGAAATAAATTAGATAATCCCGCAATTTCAAGTATAATTGTATCCAATGGTTTTAATCAATTCTCCCCTTCTTCATTAGATGGTAGAAGATGAAAAATTTGATTTTTAAGTCTATTAAGATTAAAAGCTATTGTTGAATTATCTACTTCACTATTATATATGGTTATCATTATTTAACCTCCATAATAGTATCAAAAGTAGTTTTATATTTACCTTCTTCATCTAAAGTTCTACGACAATAAAGTCGTTGAAGATGAAATCCATGTTTTTCATAGTCTTGCTTCATAGCAATTAGCTGCTTCATATGAGAAGCTTGAGAAGTAAATTTAAAATCACTACCGCTATATTTCTGACGTATATTTTCAACTGTTGCAAGCTGATAACCAATTCATTCCGCAATCATATATTGACGAATAATCATCATTTCTTCATTAGTTAAATCAACTGTAAACATACGATTTTTTAAATCTATATTATGCAATTGCGGCTGTTTAGGAAATTCAAAGGATGGAAGTGCTGCAATTAAAATTTCGTCTAATATTGGCTTTGTGTCATCCTCTGTTAATTCCATATACATATCATCAGTTATACCTGCAAGGAAAAAATCCTCCATTGTATCAAAGGATGTAGCCATTTGAACCTCCTTTGGTATAAAATTTTATTCTGATACACGACGTTGACCTTGTTGCGTATCTGCCTTATTAGAAGTGACACGACGAGTTCCTCTAGAAGGTGTTTCTTCTTTTGGATTTTCTAATTCTTTGTCCAATTTAATCATATTGCCAACATCGCGGCCGGTAAATTCTTGAATAACTGCTAATTTATTGTTATCAGGGATACGTAATTCTACGGCCCTGTCTATAATAAGTTGTCTAATACCTTCTGGCCCAAATTCTAAAGCATCCTTTAAAGCATCTAATGAGCCAGTCTGTAATACATCATCAACCTCATTTTGAGTCCAGGAATATTCATGTTCGAATACATCGGTCGAGATGTTAAACTCTGTCGCAAGCTCTTTATCTTTAATACCTAAATAATCTTCAATTAACACTCTACCGCCCTTAGTACCGTATAAAGATCTAAGCTCACCAGCAGTAATATCCTTGCGTAATTGTTGACCAGAAAAACGTCTAACATTATTGGTCTCAGGTATGATATAAGAAACAGTACTTGCTGTTAAATTTTGAACTGGAATAAGTTTGTCGTCTCTAATCATTGTTTTCTCCTTGTATCTCTTGGAAGGTGGGGCAACCATCAATATAATAGTTGCCCCAACGATCATATTAATTTAAATTAATTTAGCGAGTTTGGCTAAGTGAAGAGTTAGTATAAGCACCAATAAAGTGATTACCCTCAAGTTGAGCAATAGTACCAACGCCAACCTTTACATAAGTCTGAAGATCTGTGCTCCAGTCATCATTGTCCTCAACGGAACGGGTTTGAGCTTGACCCTCAAAGACAATCTTAATAGGCTTTTCAGTTCCTGTAGGAATCATATAAGCGATTTGAGGATTAACTACCTTGGTTTTATTATCAATATCAGTAAAAGACTGAGCTAAAACAACTACATTGTGACCCTTATAATTACCAAGCCAGCCATTATCCCATAGACGATTCTTCATATCGCCACTCATACGGGCGTCGCTAGGAACCATCTTATTAGCAAATTCTTGGGTGCAATAAATAGTGGCCTTGCCATAAGTATCAATTGCAGCAAGTAGATCGTCAAAGTCATCTTCTACGAATCCTGCGGCAGTCGCTTTATTCTTAGCAGGTAGGGTAGCTGCAAGAGCCGCAAGTTCATCCATAATTGTCTTATAGATATACTCGTCAATGCCCTCCATGATTAGAGTTGTAAACTCAGAGAACTCCCAACGGCCATCAAGGAATTCTTCAAAACCAATACGAGCAGCACCAGCGATGGCACTTGTCTGGACTTCTAATTCCTTACCATCAAGCATGAAAGTTTCATAACGACCAGCAAGCCCAGCACGAGTAACGAAAGTCTTAGCACGACGCTTGGAAGCATCAGTTACCTTTAAACGGAAAATCGCACGATCGCCCTGCGGAATTGTCTTAACTTCAGCAAATTGAGCATATTGAGCTTCAACACGAGGAGGTAAAACCTCTGTAATTGTTTCTTCAATTAGCTCAAAGATGGTATTTTCATTTTTCTTAAATGTACGATAGCTGCAACCCTTGCCTTCAACATAGCCGCAAAGATCACGGAATTCTTTTGCAACAGCCTTAGAGACTTCTGCAGAAGTATATTTCTCTTCGCCGCAAGAATAAGCAACAGGAGCGTTCTTTTCAGCACCGAATGCAGCAACACAAAGTTTCTTTAGATCACTAAATTCCATGTTTTCTCTCCTCTCACAAATTATTGGGCATCAGCAATAATACGAATTTTTACAGCTGGAGTAATAGCATCAGGAAG
>OCVV011337527.1_pt1 | contig 10228 bp, 7 predicted proteins | sample 1539721 | NCBI WGS metagenome assembly OCVV01 (sample SAMN02144230, study PRJEB22623) | gut metagenome | biome: sheep rumen | host: Ovis aries | place: New Zealand
TTCTTGTAGCAAGTTTATCCATTTACCATCAGCGGTTCTAGTAAACATTCTTTCATCATAAGGCATTCCAGTAACTTTATGAATTCCTGCCCTATTAAATCCATATCTATCATATCCCGCAGGATCATATCCGTCTGGTCTACAGCCATAATAATCAACAGCTGTTGAACTGTTTTCAGGTCCATCATAATATGTTCCTGTTAATGCATTTAATCTATATAGGTTTGGCAAATTACCTCCCACTATAAATTTGCTATCATTTATTACTCTGCCACCTAGTCTTCTTAGCTCAGCTATTCCTTTTTCTGATAAATCCAAAATTCCTAAATTTTTAAGTTCTTGTATTGAAAGATTACTTAATGCTTTTAATGCCTTACTATCACTTCTTCCACCTACGTTCCAAGCAGCATCTTTCAAGTGTTTTAATCCTTGGCCAATGTTTATATCGCCATGATTTTCTAATTCTATTCCTACTACATATAATTCATCTAGTATTTGTTCTCTTAGTTCATCATTTTGAATTTTATCTATGAACTCATTCAATGTGCATTTCAAAGTAGCTCCATTTGGATCTATAATTCTTTTCATCAATACTGATAATATGCTTATAGTTTCATCAACATGATAATCTGTTCTTTTCTTTCCAGGTGTATTTTGTTCTATTAGTTCAACCGCATTTTGGAATGATTTTTCGTATTTTGTCATTTGTAAAAAATTGAAACAATCTTTATCTTGACTTACTTCTTGCATGAATTTATCATGGTTTCTCATAAAGTTATTTGCTAAGTCAAACACTACTGTTTTATCTTTGCTTCCAGCAGATATAACTCTTCCTAGTTGTTGCAAAAGAACAATTCTAGGTTCTCCTTTTTGAGCATTTTCAGCAATTTCTTTTACCATGAAAGCTGCATTAACGCCATCTGCATGAAATCCTTCATTAAACTTATTAACAGATGCAATAATTTTAAATGGTCCTGAATCATTTGGGGCTGCCATAAAATCATCTACTATTCTGTCATTTTCTTTTTCTGTAAAAGCAGTTGAATGAATCGCACTTACATCAGGTTCAACACCTGCAATTAGTCCTAATCTTCCTTTAATTATTTTTATCTGCTCATCAATAAATATTCTTGCTCTAGATCTTTTTTCTTGATTAGATTCTCCTTTTGGACCAGCTGGCATAGAATCAATAAAAGTCAACGCTTTTCCTGATGTCAATCCTCTTTTGGCCAGTTCACTAGTAATGATTTCTGATACTCTCTCCTTTTTTACAGTATTCCAGGATTTCCCCGGCTCCCATTCATCATCTTGAAGGAATTTTTCACATATGCCAGTTATTTCATCTATATCTTCTGGTGTACGTCCTCTACCCAATTCAAAATATTGATATTTTATAACATCCCTTAATCTTGTCATTACACCACTGCTTCTAGTGAAACTATTCGACCATACTCCTTCAACTTTTGCCTTGGTTTCTTCTATATCATCTGTTAAAGGGTTAGTTCTTATGCTAACCAACATATCAGAAAATGCCTTTTCTATTGCTCCAACCTTATTTTTCATATTGTAATAACTTTGAGTATTAGAAGAAGGAGTTTTGAAATCAGTAATTGTTCCCGCAACAAAAGCTCTAAGCATTTTCTTAAACTCTGATGATTCATCTAATGTCATATTGAAATGAATAATATCAGGAGGTGTAACCATTCCTTCTTCTATTGCCTTCATTAAAGGATAGTCACCTGCTAGATATTTCTTTTCTCTTTGTTCTCTAATAGAGTAACCCATGCCTTTGATAGCAGCCAATCTTTTCATCATGTTTTGTTCATCAACATCTCTTTCAGGCGTTGCTGTGATAGCAAGTATCTTAGTGGTTTTATTTTTACCTATATATGCTTCTATCTTTGGCCACCAAGTTTTAGCACCAGTTCTATGTGCTTCATCAAATATAATAAATTCTGGTTTTATTTTATTAATATCAGTAATTACTTCTTGTTCTTCTTCATCGATTGTTTCTTCATATTCATCACTTTTACTATTTACTTTTTCTAAGTTTTTATATGCTTTAAAATGTAAGTTTGGAAAAGCTTTTTTTACAATTCCAGTTTTCAAATCAGTTGGAGCTTTTTCAAGTTCCTCGCGAAGTATTTCATTAACAGCTTCTTCTGGTGTCAATGAATTATTTCTATTGTAAATTAGGCTATTTAACTTAAATAACATTTCTTGTGTAGGGCCTTCTAGATTTAATTTTGCCATTAATCTAGTTAATACTTGTGGGGCTGAACTTTCTGTAACAGCTCCATTTTCTTGTTTGTCCATCTCAAGATATTCGGGGGCTATTATGTATTTTGCCATGTGAGTTCTAAATTGAGCATTTATAATATTAGTTGGGCTAAAATAAAGCATTGGACATCTACTTAATTCATAAGGCCCTTCAGTTTTATGTTTAGGGTCTGCATTATATTCATTTGCTCTTTTAATAATTTGATCCATGGCAAGAAAAGACTTACCACCACCTGTTGATAAGACTATGCCAACAAATCTCTTACTCTTATATAGTTCATCTGCATTTCTAGCTATTCCTGGCTGTTTTTCGATAAGTTCTATACTTTTCAAAGTCAAAATTCTCCCATTCTTACTTTTTATACTATTATATTTTATTACACTTACATAAATTTATACATAACAATACAGTTAATTTTTAATTACATTTTGCAATCAAAAAAAACACTACTTTTATTAGTAGTGTTTTATATATGTGGAGCCTTCAGCCAGAATTGAACTGGCGACCCCATCCTTACCATGGATGTGCTCTACCTACTGAGCTATAAAGGCTTATTAACTATTCACCATAGTTCATAATGCTTTTCATTGTTTTCTTTCTAATTCTTTGAATAGCGTTGTCTATAGCTTTAGCCTGAGTGTCTAAGCCTTCAGCTATCTGAGCATAACTTTCACCTCTTGTAAACCTATGAAGCACTTGCTTTTCAAAATCACTTAAGTTTTCATCCATTCTGTCTTCGACAAATTTATAATATTCTTTTTTAGTTAATGTATCTAATGGATCTTCCATAGTTTTTGAGTTTAATACTTCTATAAGTGATGTATCTTCATTTTCGTCATAAGCAGACATATTTAATGATATATACGAATTAAGCGGCATATGCTTTTGTCTGTTTGATGACTTTATAGCTGTTTGAAGTTGTCTTTCTACACAAAGATTAGCAAAAGTTTTAAATGAAGTTTGTTTTTCTTCAGAATAACATTTGATAGCTTTAAAAAGGCCAATAAGCCCCTCTTGCATAATATCATCTCTTTCAGCGCCAACAATAAAGTACTTACTTACTTTCATACTTACTAATTCAGTATATTTGTCAATCAAGTAATTTAGTGCTTCTTTATCGCCTTTTCTAGTCAAATCAACAATTTGTTCATCTGTTAAATTAGTATATTCATCTGGATTGAAAAACAAATTTTGCATGTTTAGAACTTCTCCTAATGTTTTTCCTTATTATATGCTTGCTTTTCTTAGAATGTCAAGCATTTTATAGGATTATTAGTATCATTTTTAGGTTAATACATCTTTTATAGCATCACCTATTATTTTATTTACATCTGCCATCATAACATTGAATCTTACTTCTTTATCAAAATAGTCTTTTACATCAGGGTTTTTAACAAGTATTTCATATAAATCCTGAAGCTTTTTCATTTTCTCTTCTGATTGTTTTTCACCTTGAAGAGCTAATACTTGTTCTTCATATCTTATTTTCTCGAATTCGTCTATTTTCTCTTTTAAATCAGGTACTGCTTTAACTTTATCTTTTACTTCTTTATATTCTTTGTATTCTAGACATTCTTTAAGTGCAGCAGCTAGATTATTTACTTCATCATAAACATTCATATTCTTTTCTCCTTTATATTAATAAAGAGGACCTTTTATACATAGGTCCTCTTTTGTATCTAACATATAACTTATGCATAAGCTTGACGTTTTTTGAAACCAAGAAGATTTGTGATTTCTCCTTCTGTATTCTTTGCTTGAATTGTTTTCTTTGCTTCTTCTTGAGCAATTTGTCTTGCTTGTTTTTCTGCCATAGTTTGGCAAATAGCTTTTTGATATGTAAAATGTGTATCTTGAGCTATCTTAGTCCAATTATATTTATTTTTAACATCTAATTTTGCTTGTTTAACTACGTTAGCACATAATTCAGGATTGTATAATAATGATAATATTGAGTCAGCTAAAGAATTTGCATTACCTGCATAACTCTTCATTCCATTTACACCATGATTTACAATTTCATTTAGTCCACCTACATCAGAAACTACTACAGGTACACCTGCAAGCATAGCTTCTAGGGCAACTATGCCAAATGGTTCATATGTACTTGGGAATACTGAAATATCTGCACATTTATACATTTTGCATAATGTTTTGTGATCTAAGTATCCGGTGAAATATACTTTATTAGATATTCCTAAGTAGTCAACTTGTGCTCTAAGTTCATCCAGCATTCCACCACGTCCAGCAATTATCAATTTAGCATCATTATATCCATTTAATATTTTAGGCATAGCAGCAATTAAATTTTGTATACCTTTTTCATAAACTAGTCTACCTGAGAATAGTATGATTTTTTCATTATCTGCAGCAAATTGTCTTCTAAAATTATAATCTCTTTCATATCCTGCAAAATTTGTTTGAGTAATACCATTTGGTATTACATTAATTTTTTCATATGGTAATCCAAATAGTCTTTGTAATTCACTCTTCATGTAACCACTATTTACAATAACTTCTGTTGCTTCATATGTTAGCATCCATTCTGTATCATTTATATATCTTTGTGTTTCATCATGAATACCACTATTTCTTCCAGCTTCAGTTGCATGTATTGTAGCAACTATTGGAATATCATATGAATTTTTTAATGACTTAGCTGCATAAGCAACTAACCAGTCATGAGCATGTATTACGTCAAATTTTCCTTGTTTATTGATGATTTCACTTGCTTTAGCTACAAGATTAAAGTTCATTTGCATAATCCAGTCTATAAAATTATTAGGGCTAATCATGTAATTATCAACTCTATAAACTTGAACTCCGCCATCATCTTCAAAATAAGGAACATCTCCATCTTTATATGTAACAACTGTTACTTCATGTCCATCTTTAATTAAACGATGTGATAAATCGTGTACAACTCTTGAAATTCCTCCAACTATTCTTGGTGGATATTCCCATGACAACATTAAAATCTTCATTATTTTCTTCTATAGCCCCTTTCGAATATAAAATTTTTCTTTCGTTTTTTTACTTCTTGATTATTGTATATAATAAAAAAAAGAATGTAAATATTTTTTTATAAATTTATCAAATTTTAATCAAATTTTAACAATTCTGCAGTCGTTTTTTCAGTATGTTTTTATCGAAAATATTTTGTTAAGTACTTTATCTTTTTTTCATTATTTAGTTTACGTATTCAATTCCATTTCTTGTATTGAAATTTTAATATTTTTTTTACTTTTTACTATTGTAATTTTTTAATATTATATATATTATATTATAAGTATTTTATATAAGTATACAAAGGAGGAAAAGATGCCTAAGAAAGCCATAAAAGATGTTGAAGAAACCTCTTCAGAAACAAAGAAAACAAAGGCAACTTCTAAAACAGTAAAAGCTGCTACTACTAAAAAAACTACTACAACAAAGAAGACCACTACTCCCAAAAAGGAAAGTGCTTCAGTGAAAAAAACAGCTACTAAAAAAACTACTACTGCAAAGAAAGAAACTGCTGCTAAGAAGACATCTACTACAGTTAAAAAAGAACCTGTAGCAAAGAAAACTACTACTACTAAGAAGACATCTACTACAGTTAAAAAAGAACCTGTAGCAAAGAAAACTACTGCTGCTAAGAAGACATCTACTACAGTTAAAAAAGAACCTGTAGCAAAGAAAACTACTGCTGCTAAGAAGACATCTGCTACAGCTAAAAAAGAACCTGTAGCAAAGAAAACTACTACTGCTAAGAAGACATCTACTGCAGCTAAAAAGGCAACCGCTGCAAAGAAAGTTGATGAGAAAAAGGCGGCAACAACTAAAAAGGTTTCTACAGTAAAAAAAGTTACAGAACCTAAGGAAAAAACTAAGAAAGAAACAACTGCAAAAGCAACTAAGGCAAAATCTACTACTAAGAAAACTACTACAAAAAAGGCAGTAACTAAAAAGACTACAAAAAAGACAACTTCAAAGAAAACAACAGTAAAAAAGGAGAATGCTTTAGAAAAGTATGCAAATGTTTTGGAATACTATGATCTTCCTTATAGATATAATGAAACAGTAGTTAAAATTTTAGCCCAAACACCTAAAGTATTGTTTGTGTATTGGGATATTTCTGATGCAGATAGAACAGCTTATGCTGATAGATATGGTGAATATTTCTTTAATGACACCTACCCTATTTTATTAGTTCATAATAAAACATTAAATTATACAGAAGAAATCGAAATTAATGATTTTGCAAACAGTTGGTATATTTCTATTCCTGATTCAAGATGTGAATACACAGTTGAGCTTGCTAGAAGATTTAAAGAATATGTTCAAAGAAATCCAGACCAACCTCACAAAGAAGAAATTCATAATATAATTTCTGTTGCAGCATCTAATGACATTACAATGCCAAATGATCACGTTTTACTTAATGAATTAAAACCACAAGTAAAATATAGAAATGTTAAAACTGGCAAAGAATCATACAAGAATATTAAAAATATCTTAGCAGATAAAAAATTGGTAGACTTTTATAACTTATATCAAAAAATATATCAAGTTGAAGATTTAAGAGGATTATTTGATCTTAATAATCCATCTTCTGGAAATCCAACTTCAACTTTTAAATAAAAAGGCAAAAGCTGATATTTGCTTTTGTCTTTTTAAAATTTGTTTATTTATGCTTTTAAAGGAGACTTATATGGATAAAAATAAAGGATATGTAACTTTTGTATTGCATGCTCACTTACCTTTTATTCACCATCCAGAAAGTAGTGACTATCTTGAAGAACAATGGTTATTTGAGGCAATATCAGAAACTTATATTCCCCTATTATTAAATTTCAAGAAATTAGAAGAAGAAGGTGTAAAGTTTAGACTTACAATGACTATGACCCCTCCTTTACTTTACATGCTTTCAAATAGATTATTACAAGAAAGATATATTGACTATTTAAATCAACATATTGAACTATGTGAAAAGGAAGTTAAAAGAACAGTATATGATGAAAGATTAAATAGACTATCTAAGTACTACTTAGATAGATATTCAAATGATCTTCATGTATTTAAAGATGTTTATAATTGCAACCTTATAGAAGGATTTAAGTATTTTCAAGACGCTGGTTTTTTAGAAATAATAACTTGTGGTGCAACTCATGGTTACTTCCCTATTTTATATGTAACACCTCAAGCTGTTAAAGCTCAAATAGCTGTCGGAGTGCAAACATATAAAAAGTTCTTTGGAAAACAACCACGAGGTATTTGGCTTCCAGAATGTGGTTATGTTCCTGAATCAGATAAGTTTTTGAAAGAATTTGGTATTGAATATGCTATAGTAGAATCTCATGGAATACTATATGCTGATCCAGCTCCTATTTATGGTACTTTTGCTCCAATAGTTTCTCCAGATGGTCTTACATGTTTTGGTAGGGATATAGAAAGTTCGAAACAAGTTTGGAGTTCTATTATAGGATATCCTGGTGATTATAATTATAGAGAATTTTATAGAGACATAGGTTATGATTTAGATTATGAATACATTAAGCCTTATATTGCCTCAAACGGAGCTAGAGTTAATACAGGAATCAAATATTATAGGATAACTGGTAAAGACTGTCCAAAAGATTATTATGACGTTCAATGGGCAAAAGATACTGCTGAAAAGCAGGCTGGACATTTCTTAGATTCAAGAACAGAACAAGTTAATGCTTTATCGCAATTTATGGATGTACCTCCTATTATTGTTTGTCCATACGATGCCGAACTATATGGACACTGGTGGTATGAAGGCCCTTATTGGTTATATATTTTATTTAAAAAGATTTATTTTGATGATTGCAACTTTAGCTTAATCACTCCTGGAGATTATATTGATCGTCATCCAAACATTCAAGAATCTTCTCCATGCCGTTCAAGTTGGGGTGCTCGAGGTTATAGCGAAGTATGGCTTAACCCTACTAATGATTATGTACATCGTCATCTTCATAAAGCAGCTGATAGAATGGTTGAACTAGCAAATATGTTTCCAGATGAAAAAGATGGAATAAAAAGGAAAGCACTTAACCAATGTGCTCGAGAGCTACTATTGGCGCAGAGTAGCGATTGGTTGTTTATTATTACAAATGGTACTATGGTTGATTACGCTAAGAAAAGAATTAAACAACATATAGGAAGATTTACAAAACTTTATTACCAATTAAAAAATAATAAAGTTGATGAAAAATTTGTAGATGACATCTATAAGCAAGATTTAGTTTTTGATGATATAGATTATAATATTTATAAATAAATATACATAGGAGAAAAAATATGACTGGTTTTATTTTGAAAATTATAGCTACAGTCGCAATGGTATTAGCATATTTAGCATGTGCAAATCAAAATTTAGTTATTCCCCTATTCTATATAGGAAAGATTGCTTTACCATTATTTGCATTTCTAATTGTAGAAGGATATGTTCATACTAGAAGTTTTAAAAAATACTTAACAAGGATTTTGGTTTTTGCGGTTATTGCTCAATATCCATTCTACAAATTCTTAACAGCATATAATCCAGATGTAGATTTCTTTGTATTTGATACATTGTTTACTTTTGCAGTCGGATTAATTGCTTTAAAAATACTTGATACAATTAAAGGAAAATTCAAAAAGAAAATTCCTGGTATTATATTTGGAATTATTCCCGGAATAGTATTAGCTATTGCAGCAGAATTTTTGAATTTTGATAATGGATTGTTAACCATCTCATTATTATTAATATTCTATTTATTAAGAAAATATAAATCAGTTTTAGTTTGGGTATATTCTATCTTCATTGCAGGATATGTGAGTAGAAGTTTATTAGTAAACGGTGGTAGTATAAAACTAGATGTTAATTCAATAAGACATGTTTTATTCCAATTATTAGCTTATGAATTAGCTTTAGGTCTTATTACTTTGTATAATAATAAACGCGGAAAAGACGGAAAATATGTAAGACTTACATTCTACTTCTTCTACCCTATACAATTTATTTTTATGATGTTATATATGGCAATATTAAAATAGAAATAAAAAAGAACCTTCAAGGTTCTTTTTTATTTCTATTTTTTCTTTGTTTCAAAAACTTCTTTAACCATCTGGGATAATCTACTTGCTAATATTCTGTGACTATCTCTGGTTAAATGAACTCCATCTTCTCCTGGTTCTAAATCTTCATTGCTTAAGAATAAACAATTATTTCTTAATGCTATATCCTTATATATGTCATTAAGCATTTCAGATTTTTCTATTCCACCAATATAATTTGGATTTTCTTTAGTTATAACAGGTGGTGCTATTACAAGTAATTTAGGAAAAGTATCTCTACATTGTGATTTTCTATTTAGAATCTTTTTTACAAAATACTCTTCAAACAAATTACCTATTTCTTTAGGATTCCTATAATAACATGTTTTCATCTCATTAGTACCTAGCATTATTATTACCATATCTAATGGATCATGTGAATCAAGACAAGGTAATAGATATTCGAATCCATTTCTACCTTCTCTTCCGCTTCTTGTATCATTTGAAATAAGAGTTCTGCTATTTAAGCCTTCTTCTATTACTTCATATTCTTCCCCTAACATTTCAGATAATATTCCTGTCCATCTGTCTTGCTTGCTATATCTTTTATGATCAGTAGCAGGAATATAACCCCATGTATTAGAATCTCCATAACAAAGAATTCTACATTTTTCTGTCAAAACTATCACTTCCTTACTCTTATAAATCTAAATTGTCTCCGTCTGGATCTCCATCTCCATATGTATCTACAATTTTCTTTTTTGTATTATCTTCTTTTCCCTCTATTGAATCTGGATGAAGTGCTTTGTATTCATCAACTTCTTGTCTAGGACAAACATCTTCAAAAGATTTATTGCTTGCCATATTTTTCTTTCCAGTTTCTATTCTTTCTAATCTTTCTTGTTC
>OCVV011263155.1_pt1 | contig 10227 bp, 7 predicted proteins | sample 1539721 | NCBI WGS metagenome assembly OCVV01 (sample SAMN02144230, study PRJEB22623) | gut metagenome | biome: sheep rumen | host: Ovis aries | place: New Zealand
TGTCCTACTTCCAAATTCTTTTGTAATACTTTAAAATAGTATGATTAAAAATGTGCATGTTTTTACGAGGATTTTATGAACACAAGAGAAGATAGACTTTCAAAATCAATGCAGAACATTCCGCCATCAGGAATCCGTAAGTTCTTTGAGATGCTCATCGGCCATGACGATGTAATTTCCCTTTCGGTGGGCGAGCCGGACTTTCCTACGCCCTGGGTAATCCGTGAGGAAGCCTACTATCATCTTGAAAAAGGTCACACTTCTTACACATCAAACTGGGGCTTAATCGAGCTCCGGGAAGAAATCGCCAAATACATGGAGCGATACAACCTCTATTACAATCCAAAAAACGAAATCCTTATTACAGTGGGTGCTTCAGAGGGCGTTGATGCCGTTCTTCGTGCAATTTTGAACCCCGGTGACGAAATCATTGTGGTTCAGCCATGCTATGTAAACTACACGCCTCTTGCCGAGCTTACGGGTGCAAAAGTCGTTCCAATCGACACCAGCGTAAACGGTTTCTACCCCACAGCCGAACAGATTGAAAAGGCAATCACTCCAAAAACAAAGTGCGTGATGATGTGCTCGCCCAACAATCCTACGGGCACCATGATTCCAAAAGCAGAGCTTGAAAAAATTGCCAAAGTCGTGGTCAAAAATCAGATTTGGTGCATTTCCGACGAAATCTACTGCGAGCTTGCCTACGACGGGGCAGAGCATGTCTCTGTGGGCTCATTCCCTGAAATGAAGGACTATGCGATTATCCTCAACGGCTTCTCAAAATCTTTTGCTATGACAGGCTGGCGAATCGGCTATATTGCAGCTCCTGCAGAAGTCCTTGCCCAAATCGTAAAACTTCACGGCTACAACACAATCTGCGCCCCGATTTTCTCTCAGTATGCGGCTGTTGAGGGCCTTCGCCACGGCTGGAAAGATGTTGAAAAAATGCGGGTCAGCTACCAGCAGAGGCGAAACCTCATGTACAAGGCTTTCTGCGACATGGGTCTTGAAGTTCCTGAGCCGACCGGTGCCTTCTACATGTTCCCCAGCATCAAAAATCTCGGAATTTCAAGCGAAGAATTCGCAACCCAACTTTTCCAGAAGCACAATGTTGCCGTTGTTCCGGGAAGCGTATTTGGCTTAGGCGGCGAAGGTCATATCCGCTGCTGTTACGCCACCGCCGTGGACAAAATGAAGGTCGCCCTGGACAGAATCAGCGAGTTTGTTGATGAACTAAGAAAATAGAACTCCCGCACGGATGCGGGGCAAAAGCAAAGAGAGAATTTCCTGAAAGGAAATTCTCGTACGAATCAAGAAATCCACGGATGGATTTCTTGTTCGCGAAATAGCGGGCGTTGCGGGCGGCGCTTGAGCCCGCAGAGGGGGTAGGCGTAAACACCCGAACGGAGAGAAAGTGACCAAGTTTACTTGGGCATTTTCTCGTAGTGAGAGGTGTTGTAGCCGAGGGGGAGACCTCCCCCTTTATATTTTTCAATTTTCAACTTTTAGTTTTCCGTTTTTTCTGCCGATAATAGAGGCGATATGAATACCTTAATCGCTATTGTTATCATTGTTGCTTTCGGCGCGATTGTTATTTCATTTGCTACTCGAAAAAAGTCTGGAAAAGGCGGACGACAGAAAAGTCGTGCTCAAATTATAAAAGATGCAGGCAGAAAACTAGCCCAGGATCCTCATAATGCAGACGCTCTTATTGCCTTGGGAGACTTGTACTACAATGACAGGGATTGGGAAAAGGCTTATCCAATCTATGAAACCCAGATGAGCATTGCACCGGCACACAAAGAAATCGATGTGTTCAGGGCTTCTCTCCGTCAGGGAATTTGTGCGGTCAAACTCAATAAAATTGCAGAAGCTTTTAAAGGTCTGAGTACTGCGGCTCAAATAAATCCAAATGATTTTGAAGTCAATTATTATCTTGGAACAGCATTTTACAAAAACGATGAATTTGAAAAAGCCGTTCCTCGTTTTAAAAAGGTCATCGTGATTAAACCTGAGGCTGGCGGAATAAATTCACCGCTTGGTCTTTCGCTTTACAAGGCCAAGCATTACAGGGAATCCCTTCCTTATCTCAAAAGAGCCTTGGATGAAAATCCAGAGAACAAAGAGGCTCTTTTTGCTATGGCAGACGGCATGAACGAAAGCGGCTATGGCGAAAAGGCAATCAAAGTTTTTATGCATTTGCGTCCTGATCCGGAATTTGGAGCAAGGGCTTGTCTCGCGGCAGGAATGTTCCATCTAAAAATAGGCGAGGCCGATAAAGCGATTCAGGATTTTGAAATTGGTCTTAAACATCAGAATGCAAGCCCGGATGTGGCAATTGAAACTCGTTACCGGCTGGCTCTGGCTTATTTTGCCCAAAAAGCGATTGGCAAGGGTATCAACAACTTGCAGGAAATTCAGGCCATAAATCCCCAGTACAAGGATGTTCCCCAGCTTATTTCCCGCTATTCAGAGCTTAATCAGAACAAAAATCTCCAGACCTACCTGATGGCAAGTTCAAGCGATTTTGTTTCCCTTTGCCGAAGAATCGTTATGAAATATTACCAGAAGGCAGTTGCAAAAATAGTTGATATTTCTGTCTCCCCGGACAATATCGAGATTCTTGTCAGCGTTGAGTTTATTCGTTCAGAAGAGACTCATATTTTCCGTTTTTACAGAACGACTGGTGCCGTGGCCGATTTGTATGTGCGTGAGTTCCATGCCAGGGTTTCGGAGGCAAAGGCTGATAAGGGCGTTTGTATTACGGCTGGTCTTTTTAGTGAAGAAGGCCGTAAATATGCAGAAGGCCGTCCTATCGATTTGGTGGATAAGAACGGCCTCATTAAGATTTTGAAAAAGATTGATTCTTAGGGCGCTTTCCTAGCTTTCGCTAGGGGGCGGGCCTTCCGCGAGCACTTTCGTTGTCGTGCTCGATTTCCTTCGCTAACCGCTCATAGCCTGTGGCTGCTTTGGGTTTCCATGCCCTAGCGCATGAGCTTGTGGCGGTTTTTTTATCGCAATTTTTCGATTTTTGCGTGCTGCTCGTCAAAAATCTCCATAATGCGGTCGATGACTTTTTGTTTTGGGTCTGCCTCGTCTGCCGGAAGGGTTGCAAGGTAATCTTTTCGGAATTGCTTGCATTCCATTACGGGGCTTGCCGTAAAAATCTGTACATCCGGTGCGACTAAATCAGCCAGCATGTCATCGGGATTATTCATGTCGATGGTGAGGGCACTTCCGTTGATTGTGACCAAAATCATTACATCAAACATGCGAAGGTATGAGTCAATTTCGCGCAAGCCACGCTTTGTCTCTGGGTGGCCCGGGCGGTAGCGGGTTCCGCTGGGGAAAACAAGAATTACTTCGCCGTCCCGCTTGCATTTATCCATGGCCCGCATAGCCGCAAGATTGATTGTTCTCGCTCTTTTTTCTTCTTCGAGCCTTTCCTGCTCTGACTGGGCATTTGCCTCTGCCTTATCCAGTGAGCGGGTGGGGTAAATGACGACACGGGTAAAGCTCTCTGCAAAAGCCCGAACCAGAGGATTTGCTTCGTTGAGTTTCATTCCTGCAATGGCGACGATTCGCTTTGAAAGGTCTTTGCCTTCTTCGCCCAAATCATGCTCCAAAAGGTAGCAGAGGGCTGGCAAGTCTGTGTTTGAGTAGTGTTCCATGAGGATAAGACCGTGTTTTCCTGACTTGACGGCATCCAAAAAAGCACGGAAGTTTTCTTTGCCTTCAAGTCGGCTTCCCTCTGCCATATTTTCTGCGACAAGGGCATCCATGAACTTTCGTGTTTGTGGATTTTCTTTTTGATAAACATTTGTCTCGTCGATTTTAGCCGCTGCAACGGAAAGGTTTGCCAGCGATTTGAACATATCAGCGTATTTTTCGCGAATTGAAAGTGCCATAAATTCCTCTAAAAAATGTTGTAGCTTTCATTGTAAGTCCTAGAGAGATTTTTAGCAAGTTGTTAGGGAATTTAAAAAAATTGCAAAAAATGAAAAAAAATCTGAAAAATAACTGAAAGCATTGTATAATAATTGATATTATTGCAGATAATAAATTATAGGAGTACTGAATGACTGTTTCTAAAATCAACTCTATTTTTGCTTCAATTGGTCGTTTTCAGATAAAGTACCGCTTTCGAATTCTTGCTGTCTTTCTGGTTCTTACGATCCTTTGTTGTTCTGGTTTGAGCCGTTTCAAAATGGTGAACGGTACCGATGGCTGGTATGGAGATGCTGACAAAATCAAAATAGACAAAAAGCACTACGAAGAAATTTTCGGAAATAATCACAGCCTCGGAATTCTTCTTGTAACCGACGATGTTTTTTCGGAGTCCAGTCTGCATCTTATTCAGGAGCTTGGTGACAGGCTCATGCAAATTCCATACGCTAAGAACCTTACATCCCTAATTGAAGTCGATATTCCTGTGGGAAACGAAGAAGGTTTTGAAGTCGTTAAGCCTTATGAGAAGGGAATTCCTTCGGATCCGGCTGAGCTTAAGAAAAAAAGAGATTTTATCATGCGGGGAAGCGAAAAGACAAACTCCCTCATAAATTCCCTGGTAAGCGATGACGGCAAGGAATGTTGGATTTTACTTACGCTTGAGCCGTATGAGGGAAATGCCGATGAAGAATCTCTTAAAGTCGGATATGCGCTGAATGATATTCTTAATAGCCCTGAATTTAAGTCAGATTCATTCAAGCTTTATGGCAGTGGACAGCCTTTCTCAGATGCCCAGGACGAAATTTACGAATATCCTGATTACATGCTGAGGGTGGCTCTTGGCTTTCTTGTTATGCTGGTCTTCCTGATTATCTTCGTTCATACTCCTTTGGGAGTAATTATCCCGGCTTTGGCTACTCTGGGAGCGATTGCCTCTGTCATGGGAGGAATGGCCTATTTTGGAGTAAAAGCCGATGCCACGCTTATCACTCTTCCGATTCTTTTGGGAATGGCACTTTCCGTTGGCTATTCAATTCACTACATCAATATGTTTAAGCTCTATTTCCGCAGGACAGGAAAAAGAAAAGAATCAGTAGAAAAAACTGTGGAAGAATGTGGTTGGTCTGTCCTTTTTACGGTGATTACAACCGTTGCTTCCCTCATCAGCTTTGCTCTCGTTGACATGAAGCCGGTCGCCTGGATGGGAAAAACTGCATCTCTGGTGGTCATTGCAGTTTACCTCTATGTAGCTCTTTTAATTCCGCTGTTTCTTTCTTTTGGAAAAGACCGTGCCCCCTCTGCCTCAAATGAAAAGGGAGCCACAAAAATTGACATGGCTTTTTCCCGCTGGGCAGGAATGTTGCAAAAACGAAGCTGGCTTATCGTTGCCCTTTCATTACTTGTCTTTGCAATTTGTGTCCCCTTTATGCTCAAGGTTAGCGTTAAAATTGATGTGCTTTCGATTGCTGGAGACAAAATGCCCCATTCAAAGGCCCGTTACGAGCTTACAAAGCAAAAATTGGGCAATCAGTACAGCTATTCGGTAATGATTTCTTATGACGAAGAAGGTTCTTTCAAGCGGCCTGAAGTTATGGCTTCCCTCTGCGAGTTTGAGAATTTCCTTTCCACTCTTTCCCTTACGAAAGTGTCTGGCGGAAAAGCCAGAGTTACTTCCGTTACTGACATCCTCAAAGAAATGAACAGGGCACTGAACGAGGGTCAGAAAGAATTTTACACGATTCCTCAGGATGATTATGTCCTGACTCAGCTTCTGGAACTTTCTTCTATAGAAATGTCAAAGGATTTTTCAGAATCTATGGACGATGAATTCCGAACAGTCGCTTTGAGTATTGATATGGCTTACTATGACACAGAGGAAGCCACGGAAAATGTCGCAGAAATCGATAAAAAACTGGCAGAACTTTTCCCGCAGGCTCACAGCACGATTTTGGGCGACATGATTGAATATGCAGAAATGAGCAGCCGCATGGTTCGTGGTGAGCTTAAATCTTTCGGTTTTTCTTTCATCGTCATTGCCCTGCTCTTGATAATTGCTTTTGCAAGTCTTGGCACCGGCCTAATCAGCATGATTCCAAATGTGGCTCCAGTTTTCCTTGTGGCGGCAACAATGGGCTTCTTTAAGTATCCACTGGACTTCTCCACAATGACCGTAATGCCCCTCATTCTGGGAATTGCCGTTGATGATACAATTCACTTGACCACTCACTTAAAATACGGCCTGGAAATTTACGGCTCTTATAAGGCGGCCATGGAAGCTTCTTTCAGGGAAATCGGTAAATCCATGTTTATGACCACATTTATTTTGTGCACGATTTTTGCGGTCTACATGTTCAGTCCCCTGCATTACCTTTTCGTCATCGGTTTTTTGTCCGTAATCGGTCTGGCAGGAGCCTTGCTTGCCGACTACACAATTACCCCGGCTTTGCTTTATATCATAAAGCCATTTGGAAAAGAGAAAACAGTCAAACAAGAAAATAAACAATAAAAAGGAGAAACTTATGAAACTTACAAACTTAATTTGCGCATCAGTATTGATTGCTGCAGGAAGCCTTGCTTTTTCACAGACGGCAGCGGAAATTGCCAAAAAATCGCATGATTTGCCCGACGGAAAGACCTCTTCTTCAATGGCCGTATTGACCCTCATCGACAAAAACGGAAAAACTCGTGTCCGTGAAGTTGCCTCTTATAAGATGAATGAAGGAGACATTAAAAAATCTGTCATGGTTTTCAGAACGCCAAAAGATGTGGCCGGGGTAAGCTACCTGAGCTTCGATTATCCTGACAATCCAGACGGAAGCCCAAAGGACAGTGACAGCTGGCTTTACCTTCCGGCCATGAAGAAAGTCCGCCGTGTCTCTGGTTCCAGCAAGGACGATGATTTTCAGGGCACAGACTTTACCTATGATGATATAGGCGAGCGAAGTCTTGGAAAGGACACTTTTGCCATTTTAGGTGAAGAGAGCGTTGACGGAACAGATTGCTGGATTCTTGAATATACGGCAAAGGATAAAAACGCAAAAATTTCTCGCCGCATATATTGGATTGGCAAGGACAATTATGTCACCTACAAGGGCGAATATTACGACAAGGCTGGAAAACTCAAAAAAACTCTTGCCTGCGAGGGGATCACTCAAATCAGCGGGTATTGGGTAACTCAAAAAATGACCATGACTAATGTGCAGAACAAACATTCTACAATTTTCGAGAGCAAAGATCATCAGTTTGACAAGCCGATTGATGCCAATTATTTTACGGTCAGCGCTCTTGAAAGGGAACTTTTGAAATAAAGGAGAAAATAGTGTTTGAGGAGCTTTTAACTTCTTTTTTTGATGAAAAATTTTCACCGCAAATACTTCAGGCCTACATGTCAATTGCAGGAATCATTTTGCTCTGTATAGCGGCAATAGTCTTTGTCTCGATTTATTTCTGGCATCTTAAAGGAAAATGGGATGACAGTTTCTTTACAATCACCAGAAATGGTATTGGGGAGCAAAGCGAAAAAATCAGGGAAATGCTCAAAGAAATGAAAGCAAACAAGAGGGAGATAAATTCAGCCCTTGTCCTGATAGAAGAGCTTGTCGTTCGAATGCAAGGCCACATTGAAATGGCCGTAACAGCTAGGGTCAAAAAATTCTTAGGCGACATCAAAATTACGCTTTCTTCAGAAGGTGAGGCCTACAATCCTTTTTTGGAAGACGAAAGCTGGAATGGCCAAAGTGAAGATTATTTGCGCGGAATGATTCTTTATGCAAACCGCTCAAAGCTTTCATATTCAAGGCGAAACGGTAAAAATGTTGTAACAGTTCTTGCACATGCTGCTGGAAGCCATGCCATGTACTACACAATGGCAGCCATGTTCTTGGGAATTGCTTTTGGTTTTGTCTTAAAGCTCATGCCTCTTCATGTGGCAACTTTCATTTCAGGGGGATTGCTTTTTACAATCCAAACCCTCTTTATGAATTCACTTTCCCTTCTGCTGGCTCCAGTGCTTTTCTTCTCAATCATCACGGGCTTTTCAAGTCTTTCCAGCAACTACGACATAGGAAGAATTGGCGGAAAAGTTCTCGGCACTTTCCTCATCACCACCCTTATTTCAATTTTACTGGCTTTCTTTATAGCTCATCTTGTTTTTGAAAATACAGTTTCACCTCTTCCTCTTGTATTTGAAAAAGTCAGTGAGAGCTTAACACAACATGAGCCTCTTTCTGTAAAAAACTTGATTCTGGGAATTATTCCAAATAATTTGATTATACCGATTTCTGAAGGAAACATGCTCCAGCTTATTTTTGTGGCAATTTTTGCAGGCATTTCGATGCTGGCTCTTGGAGATAAAGTTAGCACTATAAGGCATGTTTTTAACGAGGCAAACGAGCTTTTCCTCAAAATGATGAATACCGTCATTGCAGTTATGCCTTTGGTCGCCTTTTCATCAATGGGAATGATGGTCTTCTCTAGCGAGGCTTCTTCTTTGCTTATGCTTATCGTTTATCTCATTGCTTTCGTTATCGGTACCCTTGTGCTCTTCTTGGTTTACTCAATTTTCATTCTTTTCGGGGCAAGAATTTCTCCATTATATTACATCAAAAAGGCTGTATCCTATTTTGTTACTCCATTCATGATTTCCAGCAGCAGTGCATGTATCCCAATGACGATAAATTTCTGCCAGAAAAAACTTGGTGTATCAAAAAAAATCACTTCATTCACTATTCCGATTGGAGCTACAATCAACATGAATGGTACCGGAATGATGGTCATTCTTTCCGTGCTTTTTCTTGCAAAAATCACAGGCGTTTCCCTGGATCTTGCAATGTGTCTGAAGCTTGGTGTTCTGGCTATTCTCGTAGCCGTTGGTTCTGCAGGAATTCCAAATTCAGTTCTGATTCCTTTGACCATGCTTCTTACTGTGACAGGCATTCCTGTCGCAGCGATCGGATATATCCTTGGAGTCTGGAACATTATTGACCGACTGGTAACTGTGGCAAATGTAAACGGTGATATTGCAGCTGCTGTACTGGTTGCAAAAAGCGAAAGTGAGCTTGACGAAGAGGTTTATAGAGACAAAAAACTTGAAAAGATAAAGGAGTCCAAATGAAAAAAACTTTATTTGTAATTTTGACAGCTTGTTTTGCATTTTCCATATTTTCATGCGCAAGCACAGGTAAGGCAGCAGCAAAAGGAGAAAAAATGGAAAGCATCACAAAAGAGAGTCAGTCTATCAAAATGGAAAAGCTGGGAAATGCCCGGGAACTGGGCGGCTATGTCAGTCAGGATGGGCGAAAAGTAAAGCGGGGACTCTTGCTCCGTTCCGCAAAGCCTGTCTCTGCAAGCGAAAATGACCTTAACCGGCTCAAAAATGACTTTCACCTTGGGACTATCATCGATTTTCGTATGAGTTATGAGCGGGAGATTGAACCTAACCCGCAGATTGAGGGCGTTAATGATTTCTGGTGTCCAATCATTGATGAAGACCAGATTTCTGCGAATGTAAATATGACATCTGGCTTAAAGCCGATGAATACTTTTGAGCGGCTTAAAATCGCAATTGATAAAGGAATCGTAACGGACAAAATGTATGTCAACTTCCTTTCGATGGAGCAGGGTAAAAAAGGATACAGAGAGTTTTTCCGCCAGCTTCTTGCCTTGCCAGAAGGAAAAGCCCTTTTGTTCCACTGTACTCAGGGAAAAGACCGCACGGGACTTGGTGCAATGCTCATTCTCTCGGCTCTTGATGTTGACGAAAGCACAATCATGCAGGACTACATGCTGACCAACATTTTCAATGAGAATTTAATCAGCAGGGAAAAGCAGATGCTCTCTCAGTACAATCTTTCAGAGGAAGAAATGAACAAGTATCTTTCCGTCATGGATCAAGTTGACTCAGTCTACATGCAGAATGCCATTGATTTTCTCAAAAAGGATTATGGCTCTCCTAAGGGCTACATCATTAAGGAACTTGGACTTACGGAAAAAGACTTTGAAATCCTGAAAAATAAATTTTTGGAATAGGCAGGGGGTGTTATTAAATGAATTCTAAAATTTCAAACGAAGAAATCATAATTTCTCTGGCAGGCAGAATTGATAACAGCAATGCTTTTGATGTCGAAAAAGAAATTTCAAACATTCTTTCAGAGAATGAAAAACTCACTCCGTCTTTTGATGCCGCTGAATTGGCTTATATTTCCAGTGCTGGCCTTCGAATTCTAATGAAAGTAGCAAAAAGTGCCGGTAAAAAAATTAAAATTTACGATGTTTCAAAAG
>OCVV011338694.1_pt1 | contig 10223 bp, 6 predicted proteins | sample 1539721 | NCBI WGS metagenome assembly OCVV01 (sample SAMN02144230, study PRJEB22623) | gut metagenome | biome: sheep rumen | host: Ovis aries | place: New Zealand
GTGTCTATCGATTCAGTACGACAACATGACAACTGTCTACTGTTTCAGCTAATGAAGAAAAAAAGTGTCTAGTGAAATCAGAAAAAGTCAAAACATAACTCAAATCGGTATTTCACTACGGTAAAAAGAACTTTTTACTATAGTCATAAGATCTTTTTACTATAGTGAAATGATCGTTTTACTATAGTGAAATTCCGCAATAACATCGCTCCAATACCGCTCGAAACATGCTCCAGTCCCGATAAAGGCATACTCCAGTCCCGATAAAGGCATACTCCAAACCCGATAAAATCATGCTCCAATCCCGCTCAAGTCATGCTCCAACCCCGCTCAAGTCATGCTCCAACCCCGCTCAAGTCATGCTCCAATCCCGCTCAAATCATGCTCCAACCCCGCTCAAGTCATGCTCCAATCTCGCTCAAGTCATGCTCCAATCATGATAAAGTCATCCTCAGGTGCGAATAGAAAAATGCTGCGGTTTCGCCGAAAGCATGTGGCAGCCTTTCGGAAAGCATTCTGCAAGGCGGGTAGGCCACAGCCTCAGTCAAAACCAGTCGGGCTTCGTGTCGGGCATGGAGTTGTTGGCTGCTACCACCGTTGCCACAAGCAGTCCTACGGCAGCTGCAGTCCCCAGTTCCAGCGAGGCATTCCTGCCGTTGCGGAAAGCAAAGCACGGGCGGCCATCCGACATGGGAGGATAGTTCGTGAGCAGTTTGCCTTGCTTGCTGATGGCATCGTAGGGGCCTACGGCTATGGTCTCAACGTAGTCGGAAACCTTCGCTCTGCGCATCTTGGAAGTTGCTTTTTCAGCATCGCCAGAGCTGTTTGCGCTTTGCTGGAGCGGGTCGTTGGTAGAGTATTGAATATCAGCAACTAACGTAAGAGGTGTAGATGCTGCATCGTAGTTGCGGTAGTCGCCTTTTCGGAACTTCTTTGTGAGCGGGTAGGCGAGCTGCTCTGCCGAGACTCCGTCGCCGTCGCGGGCAGTCAGGAAACGCCCCTTCTTGCACATCGTGCCGCGGCCTCTGTAGTTGGTTTCGATGATGTCGCTCTGCAGCAGGCGAGGCAAGTCGTTCCAAGCGAATACGACGGCCCGCCCGTGAGGGGCGACGGGCAGGATGCGCCGGTCGTAGACGGTCTGCTTGCTGGTGTGGGCTCCTCCGCTCATCCAGCTCACGTCATGCCACACGTGCTCCACGCTACCACTCGCCACAGTGTGGCTTTCGCTTTGTGAGGAGGGCATGAACATGGGTGCCGACTGGCCGTTGACCCAAGCAAACGAGTTGCCGCGGTTGATGTAGACGATGTCGTCGGTGAGGTTTTCCACCTCTACGAGCGCCTCGCCGGTAGGCGTCAGCACGAGGCGAGTGCTGAGCAGTGTATCGTTGCTCAGGCTTGACTCGTTGCCTGAGAGATAGCAGAAAAGGCCCACGCGGGCCGCTTGTGCAGTGTTGCTGAACGTCGTCAAGACCAGTAGAGCCATAGCGACGATTGCCATTCGGCTTGTAGTGTGTGTTTTTTTCATTGTTTTTTGTTTTGAGTTTTAATGATTGGTTACAATTCTTCTGCAAAGTTATTCCCTTTCTGTCAGCCGGCCAAAGGTTTTTCCCTATGTTGTGAGGGGCTTTTCCCTATTTCCTTCGTCGCCGAACTCGGAAATACTTAAAGATTCCGAGCTTGCTCGCCTGGGCACCTGTAATTACTAATTGAAGTTTCGGAAGTAGCATTGAGCGGCCTGAAAGGCCAACAACCTACTAGCCCAGGGCAGCGCCCTGGGGTACATGGCATAAGAGAAACTGCGCCCTGCAAGGGCAACACCTTTAGACTCCATTGCTGATGCTGCCCTTTCAGGGCGCTGGCTGTTTGCGGTTCTTCTACCCAGGGCGCTGCCCTGGGCTAGGTGGTGCTGCCCCTTCGGGGCGTTTCCCAGTAGTTTTTTCATACATCCGAAACTTCAATTACTAAAAATGCGTGAAGGAAATTTGGTTTTTCGCTCACTTATTCGTAACTTTGCACCGCTTTTTATATATAGATATGCAAGAACAATTTGAAATGATTGCCAAAACATTCATGGGCTTGGAGCCCGTTTTGGCAGAAGAGTTGACCAATCTGGGTGCAAACGACGTGCAGATTGGCCGTCGTATGGTGTCGTTCACGGGTGACAAGGAAATGATGTATCGTGCTAATCTCCAGTTGCACACGGCCATTCGTATCCTGAAGCCTATTGCCCGTTTCAAGGCTCGTTCGGCCGAGGACATGTACGACGAAGTGAAGAAGATAGATTGGAGCCAGTACATCGAGAAGGGAAAGACCTTCTCCGTAGACTCGGTTGTCTATAGCGAGGAGTTCCGCAACTCGCGCTTTGTAACCTACAAAGTGAAGGACGCCATCGTCGACCAGTTCCGCGAACAGACGGGCGAGCGTCCGAACGTGTCGGTGGCGAACCCCGACATCCGCCTCCATATCCACATTGCCGACTTCGATGCCACGATGTGTCTCGACTCCTCAGGCGAGTCGCTGCATCGTCGCGGCTATCGTCAGGAGACCACCGAGGCACCGCTCAACGAGGTGCTGGCAGCAGGTATGATCCTGATGACGGGCTGGCGCGGCGAATGCGACTTCATCGACCCCATGTGCGGTAGCGGCACGTTGCTCATCGAGGCCGCCCTCATTGCCCGCAACATGAGCCCGGGCCTGTTCCGCAAGGAGTTTGCCTTTGAGAAATGGCCCGACTTCGACCAGGACCTCTTTGACGAGGTCTACAACGACGACTCGCAGGAGCGCGAGTTCGAGCACCACATCTACGGCTACGACATCGACCCGAAGGCTGTGGCTAAGGCTTCGCTGAACGTGCGCGCCGCCGGTATGGTGAAGGACATCACCGTGCAGCTGCAGGACTTCAAGGATTTCCAGAAGCCTGCCGAGCCGGCGCTGATGGTGACTAATCCGCCCTACGGCGAACGCATCTCGACTCCCAACCTGCTCGATACTTACAAGATGATAGGCGAGCGACTGAAGCATTCTTTCTCGGGCAACGATGCCTGGATACTTTCGTACCGCGAAGAGTGCTTCGAGCAGATAGGCCTGAAGCCTTCCATCAAGATACCTCTCTACAACGGTTCGCTGGAGTGCGAGTTCCGCAAATATTCGATGTTCGAGGGCAAGATGAAAGAATTCCGACAGGAAGGTGGCGTGGTTAAGACCGACGAGGAGAAGGCCGCTATGGCGGAGAAGCGTCGCTTCAAGGCTCATCGTGAGTTTAAGAAGCGCCTCGACGAGCAGGAGCAGAACGAGGGCGCCGACATCCGTTCGTTCACGTTCCACTCGCTGGAGCGCCGCCATGAGGAGGCTGAGCGTCGCGAGGCTGCCAGCCGCCGACGCTCGGAGCGTGCCGAGTTCTTCCAGCGCCAGCGCGAAGGCGATGAGGGACCGCGCCGCGGCGGATTCCGTCGTGATGGCGAGCGCAAGTTCCGCAGCGACGACCGTGGCTTCCGTGGGCGCGACGACCGCGGTGGCTTCCGTGGACGTGGCGACCGCGACTTCAAGGGAGGTCGCGGCGGAAGAGACTTCGGAGGCGGTCGCGGTATGAAGAAGAATTTCAAGAGCGATTTCAAAAAGGATAGGAGAGACCACGATGAAGATTAAGCAAATAGTGCTCGTGGCGATGCTGTCGACATCGGCGCTGGGCGTTTTCAATCAGCAGTTTTCAATGGAAGCAATGGCACAAGGCAAGCAATTCTCACTGGAAGACCTGAACTTCGGTGGCCATAACTACCGCAACATGGTGCCTCAGACGAAGTATCACACGTGGTGGGGCAGCCAGCTGGTGCGTCTCGACGTGGAGGAATGCTACCTCGTCGACAAGAAGACAGGCCGCGAGAGCGTGTTGCTCGACACAGCCCAGGTGAACAGCATCATCCGCCAGTCGGGTAGGGATGATGTCAGCGTGGTGCGCCACATGTACAGCGTAGAGTTCCCCGAGGCTGGGAAGACGGTCGTCATGGTGTCGAACGGTCGCCAGAACGTGTTGCTCGACTGGAAGAAGCAGCAGTTGCTGTGGGCTGGCAAGACGCTCGAAGGCGGCTCGTCGCTCGGTTTCTGCAAGGCTTCGAAAGCCGATGCTGTTTTGAAAGATAATAATCTGTATGTGGTTGATGCTCAGGGAACTGCGCGTCAGCTGTCTACCGATGGTTCACGCGAGATTGTCTACGGCCAGAGCGTGCATCGCAACGAGTTCGGCATCGATGGCGGCATCTTCTGGAGTCCCGATGGTCAGCGCCTGGCGTTCTATCGCATGGACCAGAGCGAGGTGGGCGACTATCCGCAGGTGAACATCGAAGCCCGCGAAGCTGCCTACGAGCCAGACAAGTATCCGATGGCCGGCGAGCGCAGCCACGACGTCACCGTGGGCGTCTACGACCTGCAGTCGGGCAAGACCATCTACCTGCAGACGCCTCAGAGCCGCGACACGCAGAAGCTGCCTGAGTCGGGCGAGATGGATGGCAAAGCTGTCTACTTCACCAACGTGGCGTGGGCTCCCGACGGAAAGACCATCTATATGTTCGAGCTGAACCGCGACCAGAACGACTGCCGCCTCGTCAGCTACGACGCACTGACGGGTGCTCGCCTCAAGGAACTCGACCGCGAAACTTCCACGAAATACGTTGAGCCGCAGCACCCCGTGACGTTCCTGCCGTGGGATGCCCAGCAGTTCCTCTTCCAGAGCCAGCGCGACGGCTACAACCATCTGTATCTTTTCAATCTGAAGACGGGCAAGATTCGCCAGCTCACCAGCGGACAGTGGGTGGTGCTCGACCTCGTGGGCTTCAATGAGAAGGCCCGCTCGGTCGTCATCGCTTCCAACGAGTGCAACCCCATTCAGCGCAACACGTTTGCCGTCGATGTGAAGACGGGCCGCAGCACGCTGCTCGACAATGGCGAAGGCTACCATTCAGCTGAGCTCTCTGCCGACGGCCAATGGCTGCGCGACAGCTGGTCGGCTCCGCAGGTGCCGCGTGTCATCTCCGTTCAGAGCACCGTTCAGAAGCCTGGCCGCCTCACTGCCAAGACCCTCTTCACGGCTGAGAATCCCTGGAAGGACTACAACGTGCCCGAATACTCCTGCGGCACCCTGAAGGCTGCCGACGGCCAGACCGACCTCTACTATCGCATGGTGAAGCCCGTTGGCTTCGATCCTGCCAAGAAGTATCCCACCATTATCTATGTCTATGGCGGTCCGCACGCTCACAACGTGGATGCCCGCTGGAACTACTGCTCGCGCGGCTGGGAGACCTACATGGCTCAGAAGGGCTATCTGCTCTTCATCCTCGACAACCGCGGCTCGGAGAATCGCGGCCGCGACTTCGAGCAGGCCACGTTCCGCCAGCTTGGACAGGTGGAGATGCTCGACCAGATGCAGGGCGTCAGCTTCCTGAAGTCGCTGCCCTACGTCGACCAGGACCGCATCGGCGTTCATGGCTGGTCGTACGGCGGCTACATGACCATTTCGCTCATGACCAACTATCCCGACGTCTTCAAGGTGGGCGTGGCCGGAGGTCCCGTCATCGACTGGAAGTGGTACGAGGTGATGTATGGCGAGCGCTACATGGACTCGCCGCAGCAGAACCCCGAGGGCTATGCCAAGTGCTCGCTGCTGAGCAAGGCCGAGAACCTGAAAGGAAAGCTGCAGATCATTACTGGCTACAACGACAACACCGTAGTGCCGCAGCATTGCCTGTCGTTCATCTATCAGTGTAATCTGACTGGCACGCAGCCCGACTTCTACGCCTATCCTGGCGAGGGCCACAACATGATGGGTCATCAGTCTACGCATCTGCACGAGCGCATCTCGCAGTATTTCGACGACTATCTGATAAAGTAAAGACCCACCCCCGCCCCCTCCCGAGGGGAGGGGAGTAGCATCTGAAACATTCTCAACTGTTCTTAACCGCGCCGCAGGCGCATCTCAACCTCTATAATATGGCATTCAACGCAATCATTCCCAACGATCCTGTAGAAATCAAGACCGCTTACCGTCCGACGATAAGCATGAAGAAGGAACTGACCATCCTGCTGCTGGGCAGCGGCGGTCGCGAGCATGCTCTGGCATGGAAGATAGCCCAGAGCCCGAAGTGTGGTAAACTATACATCGCTCCCGGCAATGCCGGCACACGCGAGGTGGGCGAGAACGTGCCCATCGGCGTGAACGACTTTGAGGCGCTGAAGGCTTTTGCTGCCGACAATAGCGTCGATATGGTGGTGGTAGGTCCGGAGGATCCGCTGGTGCGCGGCATCTACGACGACTTCCGCAGCGATCAGCGCACGTGCCATATTCCCGTCATTGGCCCGTCGAAGGATGGTGCCGTGCTGGAAGGTTCGAAGGATTTCGCTAAGGCTTTCATGAAGCGTCACAACATTCCCACAGCCCGCTACGAGACGTTCGACGGCGAGCACGTGGAGGAGGGCATCGCCTTCCTCGAAACCCTGCAGGCACCCTACGTGCTGAAGGCCGACGGCCTCTGCGCCGGCAAGGGCGTGCTCATCCTGCCCACGCTCGACGAGGCGAAGCGTGAACTGCGCGAGATGCTGGGCGGCATGTTTGGCAATGCCTCCAGCCGCGTGGTCATCGAGGAGTATCTCAGCGGCGTGGAGTGCTCGGTGTTTGTGCTCACCGACGGTCAGCACTATCAGATTTTGCCCGAAGCCAAGGACTACAAGCGCATCGGCGAGGGCGACACGGGTCTGAACACGGGCGGCATGGGAAGCGTCACACCCGTGCCCTTCGCTACGAAGGAGTGGATGCAGAAGGTGGAAGAACGCATCATCCGTCCCACCGTGGAAGGCCTGGCTGCCGAGGGCATCGACTACAAAGGCTTCATCTTCTTCGGACTGATGAACTGCGTGCCGGCAGGCAAAGACCGTAGCGAGGGCGATCCTTACGTCATAGAATACAACTGCCGCATGGGCGACCCCGAGACGGAGAGCGTGATGCTGCGCCTGAAGAGCGACATCGTCGATCTGTTCCAAGGCGTTGCTGCGGGCAACCTCGACGAGCATCAGGTGGAGTTCGACGAGCGCGCCGCCGTGTGCGTGATGCTCGTCAGCGGTGGCTACCCTGAGGCTTATAAGAAGGGCTATCCCATTACAGGTATCGGCGACGTGGAAGGCAGCATCGTGTTCCATTCCGGTACGGCTGTGAAGGACGATGAGGTGGTGACAGCCGGCGGACGCGTCATTGCAGTTTCGTCGTACGGCAAGGACAAGGCAGAGGCATTGGCTAAGTCTTTCCACGAGGCCCAGAAGATACAGTTCACCGACCGCTACTTCCGTCGCGACATCGGTGCAGACCTTTAACAGAGTGACAAGGTAACAAAGTGAAAAGGTGACAAAGTGACAAGGTAACACGATGCGCAGACTACAGAATAAGATTGCGGAGAGCCGCATGACGCTATCGCTGGTGAGCATCCTCGGCGCACTGCTGGCAGTGGCCTATGGTGCCTTCGGTTTGCAGTTGGGCAACTTGGTGTTCAGCAACGCAGGCTGGTGGGTGCAGGTGGCCCTCATTGCGCTCTCGACGATGCTCATGGTGGAGCTCAACAACTCCAATTCGCTCATCCGCATCTACAGTCGCATGGTGTCGTGTTCCTTCCTGCTGCTCACGCTCATGGCGCTGCCCGTTTCCGACACCAGCGTGGCCACCTTTGCCCCCGTTAGTCTGTCGGCCTTTCAGCCATCGTTGGTTGCGTTGTCGTTCATCGTCTTCTACCTGTTCTTCCTGCAAGCCTATCAGGACCAGACAGCTGTTGGCATGATCTATGGCGCCTTCTTCGCGCTGGGCGTTGGAAGCATGTTCTTTGTCCATCTGTTCTACTTTGTCCCCCTATTCTGGCTGCTGATGGGCATCCGCCTCAATGCAATGGGCTGGCGCACCTTCTTCGCCTCGCTGTTGGGACTTATCACTCCTTATTGGCTCATAGGCGGGTGGTTCCTCTATCAGCAAGACTATCTCACGCCGCTCAACCACTTCATGTCACTCGCCCAGTTTGTGCCGCTCCATGAAGTGTTCTCCCTGCAAGGCCAGCACGCGGCTCCCTTCTTCACCGAGCCTGAGCTGTTGCTCACGCTTCATGGGTCGGTACTGGCTCCCGTGTTCACGCTTCTCTTTGTGCTGCTGCTCACGTTCACAGGCATCATTCACTTCCTGCGACAGAGCAGCAACGACAAGTTGCGCACGCAGATGATTTATGAGTTGTTTATCTTTGTGACGCTTGCCATCATCCTTTTCTACGTGCTCCAGCCCCAGCACTATGTGTTCTTGCTGCGCATGCTCATCGTCAACACGGCTACACTCATTGGCCATTTCCTGGCCTTGACCCGAACGAAGACCACCAATATCGCTTTCTTCGTAATCCTCGCTCTCACGCTGGTGCTCACGGGTTATAACATCTTCTTCAGTTAAGCATGGACATCATCACCGAACTTTTAACCAGTTATGGCTACTGGGGAATGTTTATTGCCGCATTTCTTGCCGGCAGTTTCTTTCCTTTCAGTAGCGAGGCCGTCATGCTGGCATTGCTGGCCACGGGGTTGCAGCCCTGGCCGCTTGTCGTCTATGGCACCATAGGCAATGTGCTTGGCTCAGTGGTTAACTATGGGGTAGGGCGCCTCGGACGTCTCGACTGGATAGAAAAATACCTGCACGTCAGCGAGCGCAGCCTGCGCCGCACCGAGCGCTTCATGGCTGGTCATGGTGCGCTGATGGGCTTTTTCGCCTTTCTCCCTGTGCTTGGCAGCGCTATCACGATTGTCCTCGGGCTGATGCGCGCCAACATTCCTCTTTCTTTTCTGAGTATTACCGTGGGTAAGTTCCTCCGCTATGTCCTCCTGGTTTATAGCGTTACATCCCTGTTTTAAAGGACAATCATATTGCAGATAGCATAAAAAGCGTGCCATAACGGCACGCTTTTTATAAAAATCCTTCACTCCTCTTCACTCCCCTTTACGCCCTTTATGCCCTTTTAAAAAAACTACTCCTCCAGCACCGCAAACTCCGCACCCGTGGCGAAGTCCTGACCGTCCTGCGAGGAGAGGGCAGTGAAGCGCAGGTAGCGGGCACGCTGGGGCTTGCTGAAGATGACGCGCTTCAGCAGCTGGTCGTTCTTGAACTCACCTTCGCAGATGGGGTCGCTCCAAGTCTTGCCGTCCTGCGACAGCTGCACGCGATACTTCTTGATGTTGCCGTTCTGCGAGTCCTGACGGGGCAAATAAGTGAAACCTTTCAGCATCTTGGCTGTGCCGCAGTCGAAGTCCACCCAATGCGGGTAGTTGGCTACGGTGACGCTCCACATCGTGTGCCAGTAGGTGTTGGGATTGCCGTCGACCAGGTGCTCAGCATCGCCTTCGCCGCTTTCCACGCTCGAGGCAAACGATACCGTGACGGGCACGCGGCCGTCGATCTTCTCAAAGTCCTGCGAGAACTCCACGCCCTTCTGCTCGTAGGCCACGACGGTGCCTTCCTTCATGAGGAACGGCTCCGTGTAGCGCTGCGGCTTCAAGGCCTTCAGCTGCTTGGCAGTAGCGTTGGCGGGAATCACCTTGTACCAGATGTCCTGATAGACGCCCTGCTGCTTCTTGGCCGAGGTGATGGTCACCATGCCTGCTGCATCGCGCGTGATTTGAAGAGGAACCATGCCCGTGAGGGTGTTGCGCTCTATCTTTGTACCGGTTTTGGCTGGACTGATGACGAAGCCGAAGAGATGTGGACCTGCCTTCACGCGGTCGTACTCCAGCGGACCGCCCTGACCGCAGCTGTTGCCGCCGAGTCCGGTGATGGCGAGGTCGAGGTGCAGCCAGTTGCCGGTGGATGCGGGCAGTTCATGCGGGTGGTTGGCCATTGCCAGTTCCTGTGCCGACCAAGGCAGCACACTCACCGACATTGCCTCGCCCCCTGTGAAGAGCGCTCCGGCTCCGCCGTCGGTGGTCAGCATGCACCAGCGCGTATCCTGATGGTTGGCCATGTCCTGCGGCTTCGGGAAGTTCTCGAACTCCTTCGCCACCTTATTATTATATATACCGATGTGCTGCGAGGTCTTGCGATCAGGATAGTTGTCGATGGGACCGCGGCCGTAGTAGCGGAAGTTGCTGAGAGCTGACGGGGTCTTCATCACGTAGCCCAGTCGCGGCAGGATGAGCTGAGCGTTGTTGGAGTTGATGGCGGCTTCCAC